>FUFK010041228.1_pt1 | contig 25346 bp, 24 predicted proteins | sample 1021851 | NCBI WGS metagenome assembly FUFK01 (sample SAMEA51879418, study PRJEB19060) | metagenome | reverse complement strand
CTTAGCATGACTTGGGTTTGGGTGGTGAGCGTCGCAAGTGGCGTACGTAGCTCGTGGGCGATGTTGTCCGAGAAGCGCGATAAAGAATCAAAATTACCCTCAAGTTTACTCATCATGAGGTTGTAAGACTCGGCCAAAGGCCTTAGCTCGCGCGGCATGTCACTGACGCTCACTCTTTCATCCAAGCGCTCAGGATTGATACCTTTCATCTTTTGCACGATCGTTGCCAATGGCGCAAAGCCCCAATAGACGCTCAGCGCGGCAATAGACACTAGCAGCAGGGTAATGACAAATAAGATCAGGCTTAGCTGACGGTTAAACTGCACCAAGTACTGATGATGAACATCGATAGGCAGCGCGATAAGCGATAGCGCTTGCTCGTTTTCGATGACGATAGCGCGGTAATGTCTGTCATTTATATGAGTGACAAACTGCTGCTGCGCGTTATTTTGCCACANNGTTATGAGATTAAAATCATCACCTAACTCATGAGCAAAGCTGCTCGGAGTGGTGGATAATAGCTGTCCTTGCTTATCAGTAATGACGGTTTTTAGGTCATAATCGAGCGCTGAGGAATGTAGATGTTTATCTTTGTTTACCTTATATGGATCGCTCAATTCTGTTAAAGCAGTGTCTGGATTTTGCGCCTCTAAATCGCTTAAATCGCTTAGACGTTGACGCCAATTAAAGGCGGCGTGAGTGATAATCTCAGCGTCCATCTCTTCAAAGTGACCTTTCACTGAGTGGCCCACCCAGATATAAATTACTATCTGCGATAGCACCACAAAGATAGTCAATAAGAAGATGGTGCGCCATAGCAGAGGCAGGCGGCGATTGTCAGCTTTATACGTCATGATACGCTATTCTATTTTGAGACCAGATTTGAGTCCAGGTCAGTTTGGGAATCAGTACTTTTATGGCTCTCATTACTGTCAGCGTTGGCAGCATTGTCCTCTAGCTTATAGCCCATACCGCGTACCGTATGAATAAGCTTAGTTTCAAACTCATCATCTACTTTGAGCCTTAGCCGCCGTATNGCCACATCGATCACATTGGTATCACTATCAAAGTTCATATCCCAGACTTGGGAGGCGATAACCGAGCGCGGCAATACCTCCCCTTGACGCTCAAGCATAAATTGTAATAANGNAAACTCTTTAGCAGTCAGNTTAATCGNTCTCTCGCNGCGGTGTACCNTGCGTTTAGCAATATCTAGCTTGAGATCAGCAAGTTGCAGCACCGTATTTTGATAGTCCGCTTGATTGGCACGGCGCAGTAGGTTTTTGACACGCACGATAAGCTCGGCAAAGGCAAAGGGCTTAGTAAGATAATCATCACCGCCAATCTCAATACCCTTGACTCTATCGCTTAGCTCATCTTTAGCGGTCAAAAATAGCACAGGGGTCAGCTTGCCCGCCGCGCGATAATTGCTCACTAATTCAAAGCCGCTAACGTCAGGCAGCATCACATCCATAATAATGACATTAAAAGTATCGNTCATCATNGCNTGATAGCCATCGAGGCCTGTCGCTNGATGCTCAACGATAAAACCGGCTTCGCTCAGACCCTTTTTTATNTANTCGCCAAGCTTTATCTCATCTTCTACCAATAACACTTTCATAGTAATCCTTCAATATAATCATAATTTTATAATACCCAAATCAATACAAATGACAAAACGGACTGGTGTCTGACAAAGATGTCACGTGATCGTCATCAAATAGTCAGTTTTCGTTTGCTAATCTATACCCATAGTGCATAGCGGCTCATTCTTGATACGAGTAGCTACTATGAATTATTTTTACAGGTGATTAATTTTAATAATTTATTAAGGGTGTTATATGAAAAGCTATCGTTCATTGAAAAAAGTAGTGTTGCTATCCGCTTCTATGCTTATTGGTATGTCAGCAGTTAATGCTCATACAACCAATTTAAGCACTGCAATTATCGACAACTGCGATAATGTTACCAAGTTTGCCAGAAATTTAGACCACAACGATGCACAGATATCTGATAAACAAATGAAAAGCTATATTGATGCGCGAGTAGCTTGCCAAGTTCAGCATCAAGACCAACATCTGCAAGCTGAGAAGCACTTTATAAAAGAATATGGTAGCGATCGCAATAGTAATGCTGATGCCATATTAAATGAATACGTATCCCATTAAAATCTAAAAGTGGCAAGATGACAGTATTGTCATCTTGCTGTCATGTCTCTGTCAGAATGAATAAGCTATGCTTTAAACTAATAAAAGCCCTAAAAACTCACTAAGGATCAACTATGTCTTTATTTAAATCAATGTCACTGTTTAAATCAACGCCTAAGGCAATCGTAGTCACTGCTATCGCTTTGGCCGTATCAACCTCAGCGCTCGCCCATGACCCTAAAATGCATGGCGAAAAAGACCAAATGAATTGTGAAAAAATGCAAAAACACATGCAGATGATGCAAAACATGGATCATAGTCAAATGAATATGAACGATGCTGCGATGAAAGCTATGATGAACAATATGGGCAAAATGAAGCAAATGTATCAAATGCACTGTGTCAGTGATGATGCCAATGAGCAGCTAACAAAACCTCTTAAATCCGCAGTTAACGATAACTTGCTTCTTTAATGGGCAAAGCAAATGGATGGCATAAAACCAATGAAGTTTTTATTAGGAATATTATTTAGTGTCATAGCCGCGATAATCGGGGTGTTTGCAGTGGTCAGTAGCGGCATGATTAGTGTCGCAGCGGATAAAGCGCATCAGCCTATGGTCTATGACTTTTTAAATTGGGCTCGNAGCCAATCAATAGCAAAAGCTAGCGAAGATATTATAGTACCAAAGCTCGATGAGGCGGCCATGATTAGCTCAGGCGGNGCCGATTATAATGATATGTGTGCCGGCTGCCATTTGTCTCCAGCGGCAGCAGCCACTGANCTTAGCGCAGGTTTATACCCTAAACCGCCTAATTTTACNNATGNNNAAGTNGNTGAGCGTTANAAAAGNGAAGCGGGTGCTCAGCANAGNTTTTGGGCGATTAANCATGGCATTATGGCATCAGGAATGCCCGCTTGGGGCGCGACTCATGATGACGATAGACTGTGGGCAATGGTCGCCTTTATTAGAGTATTACCTGAGCTGAGCGCTGATCAATACACGATGCTGACCACTCGATTTGATACCGATATGCTCGCCATGTCTTTAGATAGTGAAGCTATGGAGATGACAGAACATTAGTTATAGTCAATTCACTCTAAAAGTAACATAGCGCTGCCGGAATGAATTTTGCGCAGCCTCTGTGATAACAGCACGCAAGTAAAATTTATACCAGTAGCGCGTTTGAATTTATAACAATCTTACTTTGAGCTGACTATAGCTTAACGAAGTAGCAGTTCAGTTATTGCTAGCTTAGATCAGGTGTACTTAGATATAAGGTTTGCCCTGATCGATGTAAGATAAGTTAATGTTAGATAAGACAAGATATGTTTTTAAAAGGATAAAAGTATGATGGCTACTAAATACCAAAAGCTATTGGGTTCATTCGTTGTCTTGACAGCGGCATCGACATTGATGGCTTGCAGTGGGCCTGAAAGCACAGCTGCCGAGGTGCAGCCTATAAATGATAGCGCGCCTACTAATGTGCAAATGTCACAAACAGACGCGAGCACTCAAAGCGCTATGCCAGCACCTTTGCAGTCCATGCAAGCGGTGTCTGAGCCAACGATCTTACAAAACGTCTCAGCAACAGTCTATAAAGATGCCAATTGCGGCTGCTGTAAAGAGTGGATCGGTCATGCTGAGGATCATGGTATGACAGCTGAGGGTCAAGACGTCACCGACTTAGCGGTATTTAAACAGCGCTACGGCGTACCTAATAATATGCGCTCCTGCCATACTACAGTGACGAGTGATGGTTATGTATTTGAAGGTCATGTCCCGGCCAAGTACGTGGCACAGTTCCTAAAAAATCCGCCAAGCGAGGCGATTGGTCTTGCGGTGCCTGGCATGCCTATGGGTAGTCCAGGTATGGAGTATCAAAACAGGTTTGATACCTATCAAGTTATGCAAATTAATCAAGACGGTAGTAGCACGGTTTATGCGCAGATTGATACACCTGAAGCGCAGTTGTAGCTAAGATTTTAAGATAAATACTAAAAGCCATTTCAGAAGATATATTGGGTCATATTATGATAAATAAAAAAAGACTAGATCGCAGGCGTTTCTTAACAGGGTCATCAACGCTACTGGGGGCGTCAATGCTATCAGGCCTGCCAACGATAGCTAATAGTGCTTTGGGCAGCTCGAAAAATAACGCGGTCATTAATAGCGATAGACCCGATCATCAAGTGCCGATCCTCACAGGTAACGAGTTCGATCTATATATCAGCAAAAAACCTATTATTGTCAATGGCAAGTCCAGTATAGCCACGCTGATTAATGATTCATTGCCTGCGCCAACGCTGAAGATGCAAGAGGGCGATACGGTCATCATCCGCGTGCACAATCAGATGAATGAGTCGACTTCTATTCATTGGCATGGTCTGCTCGTACCTTTTGAGATGGACGGTGTGCCGGGTATTAGCTTCAACGGCATCCCTGCCAATAGTACCTTTACTTATAAGTTTAAACTCAAACAATCAGGGACTTATTGGTATCACTCGCATACAGGCTTTCAGGAGCAAACGGGTATGCGCGGCGCGATCGTCATCGAGCCAAAAGGAGCGGAGCGCTATCCGGTGGCAGAAGATCACGTCATACTGCTCAGTGACTGGACGCACCGTGATCCGCATACGTTACTCAAGCTACTCAAGCAGCGCGCTGACTTTGATAATTATCATCTACCAGATTTCAAAAAACTCCTTTCTGATATCGCCGCCACCGATATAGAGGCCGCTTTTGATAAGCGCAAAATGTGGAATCAGATGCGCATGATGCCGACTGATTTTAGTGATTTGTCAGGGGAGACGACTTTTACTTATCTGATTAATGGTAAGACTACCGCAGCGAATTGGGCGCAGCTGGTCAAGGCAGGACAACCTGTTAAGCTACGCTTTATCAATGGCTCTGCGCAGACGATATTTGATGTGCGCATACCGGGTCTTAAGATAAAGGTCGTGGGTACTGATGGTAATGATGTCGCGCCAGTAGAAGTCGATGANTTNCGTATNGGNGTGGCNGAGACTTATGANGTCATCGTCACNCCAACTAAAGACGCCCATACTATCTTTGCGCAAAACATCGATCGCACTGATTATGTGACCGCAACCTTAGCCACTAAAAAAGGCGCGCGCGCTGCCACNCCTAAGATGGATAGCATCGAATGGCTCACCATGGCCGATATGATGGGGGCGATGGGCGACAAGGGTTATGACGCGCACCATGCCAANACNGAGTATGACTTTAAGACCGACATGCGCGTCGATAGTCCACGGATGAATCTTGATGATCCTGGGATTAATCTGCGTAACATCGATAGAGAGGTGCTGACGTATAGCCAGCTGCGTTCTGTCGGCAATGAGATTATGAGCGAGCAGCGCAAACCCACTCGCGAGGTTGAGATTCATCTAACAGGCAACATGGAGCGCTATATTTGGGCACTCGACGGCATNATGTTTAAGGATGCGCCGCCTGTCAATATCAAACCGGGCGAGCGCGTGCGTATTACCTTAGTCAATGACACCATGATGAGCCACCCGATGCATCTACATGGTATGTGGAGTGATTTGCGTGCGCCTAATGGCGACTTTCAAGTACGCAAGCATACTATCTTAGTACATCCTGCGCAAAAGGTNAGTTTTGATGTGACGGGCGAGGCNGGACGCTGGGCTTGGCATTGCCATCTGCTTTATCACATGGAAGCCGGCATGTTTAGAGAAGTCGCTGTCGTTTAATGAATTGTGGAATGTGAGTTTATTATGAAAACAATTAAAAAAAGTCTGCCATTCATTGGCTTATCATCTGCGGTATTGCTAACGTCACCCTTAGCAGCGGCAGCTGAAATGGACATGTCAAGCATGGATCACAGCAGTATGGACATGTCGGATATGGACCATAGCAGTATGGACATGTCGGGCATGGATCACAGCAGCATGGATATGTCGGGCATGGATCACAGCAGCATGGATATGTCGGGCATGAACCATAGTAGCATGGATATGTCGGGCATGGATCANNGCNNNATGGATATGTCGGGCATGCAAGGCGGGGAGCCACCAGCTGATGCGCGTAGCCCTGATTACTCCAATGGCGTAGGTTATGGTGAATTTGGCAAGCCTGTGATGATGGGCAGCTTGCCGACTTGGGGCATATCGGTAGATGATTTGGGCTATCAGTTCGAGGACGATCAAATCAACTTTGAGATAGAGGGTTGGTATGGTGATGATAGTAGCCGTCTNNGATTACGTACTGAAGGCAGTGCAGCGACCNAAGNTGACAAAGAAATCGATAGTCTAAGCTCGCTTGCTTATTGGCAGCCGCTTAGTATCTTTTGGAATGGCGAAGCCGGCATCGCTTATAACACTGAAAACGACAAGTCAGCACTGATGGCGGGTATCGTCGGCACTGCGCCTTACTTTATTGAGACTGATGCTAGAGCCTATGTTTATACTGATGGTCAAGTCCAGCTCGATCTTGGTGCAGAATATGAGTGGCGCTTGGATCAGCATTGGGTAGTCATACCTGAGGTGGAGCTGACAGCATTTAGCAAGGATGATACTGATAATGACATTACTAAGGGCTTTAATGAGCTTGGAACTGAGGTTCGGCTCACTTATGAGATGCTCAGTCGTCAGCTNTCTCCGTATGTCGGCTTTAGCTACGAGACAGNATTATCAGATGCAAGAGACTTACGTCGCCAAAACAATGAAGGTGTTGACACTAGTAGCGTCACCGCAGGGGTAAAATTTTGGTTCTAGGTTCCTAGTTCTAAATGCACAAATATCTCATTATTTAGAGTGCTGAGATTAACATTGGTATGAACCTTGATACTATTACTAACGTGTTAACGACTAAACAAGCACCTTTTAGAAGGTGCTTTTTTGTTAAATTATTATTTAGCTGAATTTAATAAGTATATTAATGGTTTGACTAAGCAACTAAAGATCAATTTTAAATTGGCTTAACCATATAACTATAAAAAAGGAGTAATCGCATGAACAACGATATGAACCATAAGCAAAAAATGAATCCTTATGTCAAATTTGGTCTGATGATTCTGACCTCCACCATCGTCATGTACATCATGATGTACTTTAATACGTATAAATGGGATCACGTCTATTTTAGTGAGACCCGTGCTTATATGGCGCTATATATGGGTGCGATGATGGCCGTTATCATGCTTGCTTTTATGGGTAATATGTATAAAAAAACTAAGGTCAATTTGATGATTTATGGTCTTAGTATCGTGCTATTTGCCTTTGGTCTTTGGGGCGTGCGCTCACAGCAAACCGTCGATCAAGTCGATTGGATGCAGGCGATGATACCGCACCATTCTATCGCTATTTTGACCAGTGAACGCGCCGATATNGATGACCCGCGTGTTCGTCAGTTGGCAGATGACATCATCAAAGCTCAAAAGCGCGAAATCGGCGAGATGCAAGCATTAATCGAAGAGCTTGAATAAAGAGNAATNGTGCTAATACGTACCGTTGTTTACTGTGTTTAAGGAGCAGCGTCATGTCTCATAATATGGACAAAAAACTGAGTGAAGCTGGCAAGTTTGACAAAGTACCAAAAGATTACCATGGTACGGTTTACACTTGCCCTATGCATCCTAAAGTTAGAGACGTCAGAAACAGCGGCTGTCCGATATGTGGCATGACGCTCAAACCTGAAAACGAAGTCACTGAGGCTAATAGCCATGACAACAATCATGCGCGCCATGAGCATTGTCATGGAGTGGATGCGGGTAGCAAGGATGTAGAGTCTCTTAGAGGCAGCAAATACGATAAAGTACCCGAAAACTATAACGGTACGATGTATATTTGTCCGATGCATCCTGAGGTCAGAGATGTCGAAAAAAGCGATTGTCCGATATGTGGTATGTTCTTGCAACCTGAAGACCAAGTTGCTAAAGAAGCTACCAACTCAGACGCTAATGAGCACGACCATGCGCACTGTCACGGCGCGGGTGCTGACGGTGGTGACATAAAATCCGTCAAAGGCGGCAGGTACGACAAAGTGCCTGATGGCTATGATGGCACGATTTATACCTGCCCTATGCATCCAGAAGTTAGAGACGTCAGAAACAGCGGCTGTCCGATATGCGGTATGGNGCTTGAGCCTGAGACCATTACAGCGGGCGAGGAAGATACCGAAGAGCTTGATGATATGACGCGGCGCTTTTGGATCTGTACCCTGCTGACCTTACCGCTATTTATTTATGCCATGGGCGAGATGGTCGGTCTTAACTTTGAGCAGATCGGGCCGCTAGATCTCTCAGGTCAAATGGGTCAAATCATTCAGTTAGTGCTCGCCACGCCCGTNGTGGTTTGGGGCGCGGCTCCCTTCTTTGTGCGCGGTTGGCAGTCGATTCAGAGCCGCAACCTTAATATGTTTACCCTAATCTCGTTAGGGGTCGGCGCAGCTTTTGGGTTTAGTATTGTCGCAACCTTTTTCCCAGGCATCTTCCCCGATAGCTTTCGAGGGGCATCCGGTCAAGTTGGCGTTTATTATGAAGCGGCCGCAGTCATTACGACTTTGGTTCTGCTCGGTCAAGTGTTAGAGCTCAAAGCCAGAAGTCAAACCTCAGGCGCGATTCGCGCCCTGCTTGAGCTGGCACCGCCGACGGCTAGACGAGTTAACGACAAAGGTGAAGAGGTGGAGGTTTCACTAGATGAAGTGGTCGCGGGTGATCACTTACGCGTGAGACCCGGCGAGAAGCTTCCTGTCGACGGTATGGTCGTTGAGGGCAGTAGTAGTGTTGATGAATCTATGGTGACAGGCGAGCCCATTCCCGTGACCAAAGAGCAAGGCGACGACGTCACAGGCGGTACGGTAAATGGTACCGGTACGCTACTGGTTGAGGCGGTTAATGTCGGCGAGGACTCAGTACTGTCCAAAATCGTGCAAATGGTAAGCGATGCCCAACGTAGTCGCGCGCCCATTCAGCGCTTAGTTGACCAAGTGGCAGGCTGGTTTGTGCCTATTGTTATTGTGATCTCTATTATTACCTTTATCGTTTGGGCCATATTCGGCCCTGAGCCTGCGATGGCCTACGCTATGGTAAACGCGATTGCAGTACTGATTATTGCTTGCCCTTGTGCCCTTGGTCTGGCCACTCCTATGTCTATTATGGTCGGGACAGGTAAAGGCGCACAAAACGGCGTATTGATCAAAAACGCTGAGGCGCTTGAGACTATGGAGAAAGTTGATACCATCGTGGTTGATAAGACAGGTACGCTAACAGCAGGTCGTCCTGAGCTGACNGCCATTGATGCGCTATCAGGTCAAGATGAAGATGAGTTTTTGGCATTAGTTGCCGCAGTAGAAAGCGCTAGTGAGCACCCTTTAGCAGAAGCGATTGTGAGAGCTGCACAAGATAAATCCTTGACTATCCCTAAAGCTCAAAATTTTAATTCAACCACCGGTGAGGGCGTAGAAGCTATCGTCAATGGTAAAGCCGTGGCTATCGGTAACTCAAAGCTCATGAAGAGCCTAAATAGCTATGATCAAGATTTATCAGACAAGGCTGACGTGCGCAGAAAAGAGGGCGAAACGGTAATGTTTGTCGCGATAGACGGCAAGGCCGCTGGTATCATCTCCGTAGCTGATCCTATCAAGCCCAGCACCAAGGACGCTATAGGACTGCTACACGATGCAGGACTAAAAGTCATTATGCTAACGGGTGATAACCAAAAAACCGCGCAAGCCGTCGCCAATAAATTAGGCATCGATGAGGTGCATGCGGATGTCTCACCTGAAGATAAAAATCGTATCGTCAAAGAGATGCAAGATANCGGTAAATTGGTTGCGATGGCAGGCGATGGTATCAATGATGCGCCAGCTTTAGCACAAGCCGATGTCGGCATTGCAATGGGTACGGGGACTGACGTGGCGATGGAAAGCGCTGGGGTGACTTTACTCAAAGGCGACTTAATGGGGATTGCTAAAGCCCATAAGCTGAGCCGCTCGGCCATGCGCAATATTAGACAAAACCTATTTTTTGCCTTTATCTACAACGCCATTGGCGTACCGATTGCCGCAGGCGTACTTTACCCTGCGTTTGGACTACTGCTTAGTCCTATGATAGCAGCGGCGGCAATGAGTCTGTCTTCGGTATCAGTGATTGCCAACGCGCTCAGACTGCGTACTTTGGATTTNTCAAAGTAGATAGTAAGATTTAAGTACCNNNCGCTAAGTAAGCCCTATACCNTGANTTNTTTTGGTCAAAGTACATAGATGTAACAAACTACAAGCGGCGGCACTAGTACAGCGGGNAAGNTNGTANTATTGCCTTTTGCTTTAGCGTTTGATGTGGTGTCTTTGCCAGTGCAAATTTTAGATAGTCTATAAACTGTCAGCTTTTAAAGCAATTATCCTCTTTATATAAAAAACCTCAAGCGTATTTAGCCCTTGAGGTTTTGTTTTATCGGTGAGAGCGTTTATTGGTTTTTAGCAGAAGTTATTTTTAATAACGCGCATTTTTGGGNTTTTTAGCAGTCGGCCAGTCATTAAAAAAACACTTACTGGCTAAACGAGAGTCTATTAACTCAAAATCANGCTATCATCATCAATCTTTTCACCGCGGGTGCGCTCAAACATATCGAGTAAATCATGTACTGTCATGCCTTGACGCTTTTCGCCTGCCACATCTAATACCACTTGACCTTGATGCAGCATGACGGTGCGCGTACCGTGGGCGAGGGCTTGCTGCATAGAATGGGTGACCATCATGGTTGTCAAATTATTATCGGTGACAATTTTATCGGTCAGCTCTAAGACGAAAGCGGCCGTTTTTGGATCGAGCGCTGCGGTATGCTCATCGAGTAATAGGATTTTGGANGGTTGCAGGGAAGCCATAAGCAAGCTGACCGCTTGACGTTGACCACCTGATAATAGNCCCATGCGATCGGTAAGTCGATTCTCAAGCCCTAATTTCAATACCGATAGCTTTTCGCGAAACAGCTCGCGGTTATTGTGATTTAAAGCGAAGCTCAAACCACGTTTGCCGCCGCGCTTATAAGCTAGGGCCATGTTCTCTTCGATAGTCAGCGCTTCACAAGTACCCGCCATCGGATCTTGAAACACACGTGCTACCCAGTGCGCGCGCTGATGGGCTGACTTTTTGGTGACATCGATACCGTTCAATAAAATCGAACCACTATCGACGCGCGTCGTACCACTAACTGCATTCAAAAAAGTCGATTTGCCCGCGCCATTAGTCCCGATGACTGTGACAAACTCGCCATCTGCGATATTGAGATTGATCCCGCGAAGAGCAGGGTTTTCGATAGGGGTGCCTGGGTTAAAAGTCAGGCGTAAATNATTGGCTTGCATCATAATCGTAAGTGCCTATATTGCTAGATTGCTAGGTTTATAGTCTGCTCGCTTTAAGCTCTGACTCTACGCGATAAAAACTTGGTTTTTGCCTTAGGCAGTACTAATGCNAGCACGACCAATAGTGCCGTAATCAAGTTCAAATCTTGCGGCCCAAAACCTATACTACGTAGCGTATCGCTCGACAAGGCCACTTGGATAAATAGCTTGTAGAGCACCGCGCCAATAATGACGGCTAAAGTAATAAGCCAAATACGCTTAGCAGGAATAATGGTCTCACCAATGATCACTGCCGCCAGACCGATGACAATGGTACCGATACCGATAGAGATATCCGCGCCGCCCTGCGTCTGAACAAAGAGCGCTCCGGCTAGCGCAATCAGACCGTTAGAGATCGCCATACCGATAATNGTCATCCATGAGGTATTGATGCCTTGCGCTTGCGCCATACGCAGGTTAGAGCCGGTTGCACGCATCGATAGACCAGACTCAGTACTATAAAACCAGTCCAAAAACAGCTTGGCTAGTATCACCACAGCGCCGATAATCAAGCAGCGCATCCAAAAGCCATTATCGTTAGTGACCAGAGAGCTAAAGACAGTGGTCTCACCTAAGAGTGGCAGGTTGGGCGCGCCCATGATACGCAGATTGACAGAATACAGCGCCACCATCACAAGGATACTGGCCAGTAGCTGCAAGATACCAAGCTTAACATGCAACCAAGCGGTGACTACGCCTGCAACTGAACCTGCGAGCATACCAAAGGCGCAAGCGAGCCAAGGGTTAACCCCAGCAACGATAGAGACCCCAGCAACCGCACCGCCTAGAGGAAAACTACCATCAGCGGTCAAGTCAGGAAAGTCTAAGGTTCGAAAGGATATTAAGACGCCTAGGGCGACAAGACCGTAGATGAGACCACTCTCAAGCGCACCAAAAAAAGCAATTAAAGACATAAGTAATCAGTAAGTCATAACCAAGTGCTACCTAACATTAGCAGCGACTAAGCGGTGGGTTAAACAGATTATGCAATCTGCGATTAGGGTGAACCAAAGCGTGTATTCGCTAAGAGATAACAGGCTTTTATTTTATAGCGTTATCAGCAGCAACAATAAAATAGAAAGTAGCAAAATATTAGCATCAAAAAACAAGCCCAGTCTATAAAGGGATAGCTGGGCTGTCTCTAAGCTTAGCGCGAGCAGCAAAATAAGCTTATTCTACCACTTCTTCTGCGTCATCGATAACCGCTTGCGGCAAAGTAATACCTTGCTCTTCAGCATTTTTTGGGCTGACATGTAGGTTTAAGTTTTGCGGGGTATAAACCGGAATAGCGCCTGGGTTTTCACCATTTAAGATATTGACAACGATTTTACCGGTTTCGCGGCCTAAGCTATAGTAATCAACGCCTAAGGCTGCAATAGCGCCGCGCGCAACGGAGCTCGTGTCCGAGGCAATAAGTGGGATCTTACTTTCTTTAGCGACTTGATAAAGCGCTTCATAGGCTGAAACCACGTTATTATCGGTTGAGGTGTAGATCATATCNACCTTACCTTCTAGGCTACGAGCTGCCATAGCGATATCATTACTACGAGCTGCAGGTGCTTCTAGGACATTAATGCCCATCGGTGAGAGCTTTTCTTTTAGGTTTTTGAGCGTAATGGTCGAGTTGACCTCACCTGGGCTATAGACGTAGCCGACGTTCTTTAGGCTTGGGATAATTTGGCGCATCAGCTCGATTTGCGGCTCATAAGGGAGCGCATCAGAGCCGCCTGTAACGTTAGTACCTGAGCCATCAAGCGTAGTAACTAGCTTAGCCTCAACAGGATCGGTCACCGCCGAGAATACTAGCGGAATCGTGCTAGTCGCCGCCGCTACAGACTGCGCTGATGGTGTACCGATAGCGACAATAACGTCGGCTTCATCAGCAACGAACTGCTTGGCAATCTGGCCGGCAGTGGCGGTATTACCTTGCGCGCTTTGGAAGTTTAGCGTCAAGTTTTCACCGTCGTTAAAGCCTTGTTCGGCCAGCTCATCAACCACGCCTTTACGNACATCATCTAGCGCTGGATGCTCAACGATAGCAGTAATAGCGACCGATTTTGTCTCTGTNGCTACTTCACCGCCAGCGGCACCATCGATAGTGTCAGGGTCATCAGTTGGCGATTGATTACAGCCGGTTAAAATAGCGGTACAAACGCCGCCTAGCATTAAAGCTTTGGTAAAGTTAAAACGGCTAGCTCGTTTCTGATACAACATAGGTCTTACTCCTAAAGATAAAAATGTGTCCATACAACCAGTAAAGGAAGATAGGATCATAATCAGTAGTTATTAGCAAATCCTTTGCTAATTCCTATACTCATTTTAATAATGCTTCAATTAATCTTTTATCGCCAACGTCCTAGGCTTACTGGTCATCGACGTTGATAGCGTCTTTTAGTACTTCGTCAGATAAAGTCACGCCTTGCGCTTGTGCATGTTTAGGACTGACATATAAAGTCAGATCATTCATCACTTGAGGTTTAACTGTCGCGACCGCTTCATCGTTCAATACTCGGTAAACCATCTCACCTGTGACGCGGCCAAAGTCATAATCATTGACCCCAAGCGCGGCAGTGGCGCCGCGTCTAACGCTGAATTCATCAGAGGCGATGACTGGGATTTTGAGCTCGTTCGCCGCGCTTGCCATCGCCTCAAACGCTGAGACGACATTATTATCGAGCGAGGTATAGATGACATCGGCGCGACCATCTAGGCTACGAGTCGCCATCGCCACATCGGTTGGACGATTAGCGGTTAGATCCAAGATTTCGAGTCCGCGCGCAGGAGCCGCTGCTTTGAGCTGATTGAGCACAGTGACTGAGTTGGCCTCACCAGGACTATAAACATAGCCAATAGTTTTGGCATTAGGCGCAACTTTCTGAATGAGATCTAACTGTGGCTCAATAGGCAGCTGGCTCGATAAGCCNGTGACATTAGACTGCGCAGGGACACCGTTTTCATCGATAAGCTTGGCAGCTAATGGATCAGAGATAGCGGTATAAATGACAGGAACCTGAGTCGTGGAAGCGACAATAGACTGTGCAGAGGGCGTTGAGATAGCGACGATAGCGTCTGGCAGGTCACCGGCGAACTGTTTGGCAATCTGTCCTGCGGTGGCNAGATTACCTTGCGCGCTTTGAAAATTCACCGTTAGGTTTTCGCCTTTTACGTAGCCGTTATCTGCCAGCTCTTCTATAAGCCCGCGTCTGATCTCATCGAGTGATGGATGCTCGACGATTTGGGTAATAGCGAGAGTCTTGGCTGGTTTTTCGCTACCAGTAGCCGCATCATCAGTGGTGGTTTCAGTAGCCGAGTTTGAGCAACCTACTAAGCCAAATATACTGATGGCACTGAGAGCAGCTCCGCATAGGCTTAGGCGTAGAGGGGTAGCAATAGTCATTATCAAATTAACTCTTCGGTTGGAAAATGCAAGTCAGCTCGTCCACTTAACCATAGCGCCACTTTCGGTGCGCGCCTGCAGCTGACTGAGATAAAATAGAGGATTCATAAATATAATTGGTTATATCATGACAGTAATGTAACGATTCGCAATAAAAAATTAGCGGATAAGTTTTATAAGTTCAAAAAACCGCTAAAATTATCATTCGGCAAGTCAGATGTTTTAATGATTTTATCACTCAATACGATTGAGTTTTAAAATTTTCAAAAGACTTAGCGCTAAGGTTGAATCCTAAGTCTAAAAAGGTGCCAAGCTAGGCACCTTTTTAGACTTATTTAGACTTAGGGTTTATAAGACTCAATGTNTATGAGCTTGTAAATATAAAACTAAGCGAGCAAATCACCAACCACACAAGCATCAGGCAAAGTCACGACCGTGAGCTGAGTCTTAGGATTGCCAGTAGAGAGCACCATGCCTTCTGAGATGCCAAACTTCATCTTACGCGGCGCAAGATTCGTCACGCATATCACCTTTTTACCGGTCAACTGCTCAGGCTCATAAAACTTACGAATACCGCTAAAGACGTTACGCGGCTTATCTTCGCCTACATCTAGAGTAAACTGCAGTAGCTTGTCTGCGCCTTCGACNTNGNTGCATTCTAAAACGTGCGCNACTTTCATCTCAACNTTNCTAAANTCCNCGATACCNATATAGTNNNCTTGCTCAGCGCTNTTNTCNTNNTNATCNGTNGCNGCTGNTGTCNTCTNTTGCGANTCGCNCAATGANGCTTTTGAGGCTTCAATCATCGCAGTGACATCTTTTTCTTCGATACGCTGCATCAGCGGCTTGAACTTATTAATCTGATGACCGAGCAGCCACTCGTTACGGCTATGAAAGCTCAAATCATCGATATTCAAAAACGCTTTGGCGTTATGGGTTAGCTCAGGCAATACCGGAGCCAGATACACCATCAATTGACGGAAGATATTAATCGCTACTGAACAGACGTCTTGTACTTCTTGCTCAGTGCCCTCCTGCTTGGCAAGCGCCCAAGGCTTTTTCTCGTCGATGTACTCGTTGGCTTTATCCGCGCACTGCATGATCAGACGCATAGCACGGCTAAACTCGCGGTTCTCGTAAGCGGTGGCGATCTCATCACCAGTCTTAGTGATGTCTTCTAGTAGTTTAGGCTCCGCGCAAACCTCAGTGAGCATGCCATCATATTTTTTGACAATAAATCCGGCGCTACGGCTGGCGATATTGACCACTTTGCCGACTAAGTCAGAGTTGACCTTTTGCATAAAGTCTTCAAGATCTAGGTTAATATCTTCGACTTTATCTGATAGTTTACTGGCAAAATAATAGCGCAGGTACTCAGGGTGCAANTGCTCTGCATAAGTCTCAGCCTTAATAAAAGTACCACGCGACTTACTCATCTTCTCGCCATTGACCATCAAGAAGCCATGAGCAAAGACGCCAGTGGGCGTGCGGAATTCGCTACCCGCAAGCATCGCCGGCCAAAATAGAGCATGGAAATAAACGATGTCTTTACCAATGAAATGATAAACTTCCGTTTTATGTTCATTCTCAGCCGCCCAGTAGCGATCAAAGTCGAGCGCGTTGTCCGTGCCTGCGCGCTTATCACACAGGTTTTGAAAGCTTGCCATATAGCCGACAGGNGCATCCANCCAGACATAAAAGTATTTATCCGGCTCGCCCTCAGGGGTGTCTGGTATCTTAAAGCCAAAGTAGGGCGCATCCCTCGAGATATCCCAGCTGGCAAGACCGGCATCGAACCATTCTTGTAGTTTATTGGCAACTGAAGGCTGTAGACGCTTNTCACTGCGTGTCCAATCTTGTAAGAACTGCTCGAACTCTGGTAAATCAAAAAAGTAATGCTTAGAGACTTTAAGTACTGGCGTGGCATCCGATAACGTTGAGCGCGGGTTTTTCAGCTCAGTGGCATCATAAGTGGTGCCGCAAACCTCGCAGTTGTCCCCGTACTGATCGGCCGATCCGCATTCAGGACATTCGCCTTTGACAAATCTATCGGCCAAAAACAGCTGCTTTTCAGGGTCAAATAATTGCTCGACATCACGGGTTGAGATGTGACCGGCGCTATTGAGCCGACGATAAATTAGCTCTGAGTAGTGCTTGTTTTCAGCGGAGTGAGTGCTGTGATAATTATCGAACTCAATCAAAAACTTAGCAAAATCAGCTTCGTGCGAGGCTTTGACCGAAGCGATCTGCTCCTCTGGCGTGATGCCGTTATCTTCAGCCTTTAGCATAATAGCCGTACCATGAGCATCGTCAGCGCAAACATAAGTGACTTGATGGCCTTGTGCCTTCATTGCCCGCGCCCAAATGTCAGTTTGGATATATTCTACAAGATGGCCTAAATGAATATAGCCATTGGCGTAAGGTAGGGCACTAGTTACTAAAATTTCACGCACTTTTATCACCTTTGTTATCGATATAAATGGGTTGATTATCTCACGGCTCGACTTTTCAAGCTTTATCGTTATCGATCCTAATAATGAGATATTTCTAAATTAAAAATTTTGTCTATGATACCGTAAATCTATCATTTATGTGATAGTGCTTAGTAATTATCTAAACAACAGCGGTTCATCAATCGGGGCCAAAATCAGTACTGAATATCCTCGGTAAGCGAAGAACATCAGTAGTAGCAAGGTAATAACAATAGCAAAGGTACTAAACATAACCGCCTCTCCTTGGCATAAAAAATAATGAGTAAAATATACTCACTGCTAACTGAAATAATGATTTGATAAAGAGTAGCGTCAAAAAGCGAATAAAAGGCAGCGAGGGATGACTTAGTACTGCTGTCGGTATAAGTTGCTACAACTCATTATTACGGCTTTGAGTTTTTCTCTAGGCTCTATCAAAATATTATGGTAAGTTAGCATAATCTTTTTAAATAAGATATAACGATATGATACGTATCTTTTTAGTGTAATACGCTTACCGTTTAATTTNTATCGTTAAGTCTATGTTTTTTAAAATAAAAAAATGCGTAAGTGATTATCGAAAATAAATGAAAAAAATAGCTTAAAGGAGATAAGCATGAGTCAATCAAAAGTGTACAACAGTGCAAAGAGCGCTCTACAAGATATCGTCAAGGATGGCCAAACCCTTGCTATAGGAGGCTTTGGGCTCTGCGGTATACCTGAAGCGCTCATCGCAGCGCTACGGGATAGCGGCGTTAAGGATTTAACTTGTATCAGTAATAACGCTGGCGTCGATGACTTTGGCCTAGGGCTACTACTGCAAACGCGGCAAATTAAAAAAATGATCTCATCCTACGTTGGCGAAAATAAAGAATTTGAGCGTCAGTACTTAGCAGGCGAGCTTGAGGTTGAGCTCACTCCGCAAGGCACGCTCGCCGAAAAACTACGCGCAGGCGGGGCAGGTATTCCAGCGTTTTATACCGCAACAGGTGTCGGCACTTTAGTTAGCGAGGGTAAAGAGACACGAAATTTCGATGGTCGTACTTATGTGCTTGAGCATTCTTTAACTGCCGATGTGGCTCTTATCAAAGCGCAGAAAGCCGATAAAGCTGGCAACCTTATCTTTAATAAAACCGCGCGTAACTTCAATCCAGATTGTGCGATGGCTGGCAAAATCACTATTGCTGAGGTCGAAGAGATCGTCGAGACCGGCGCGCTTGATCCTGATGAGATTCATCTGCCAGGCATCTTTGTGCAGCGCATTGTTCTCAATAGCACCCCTGAAAAGCGCATCGAAAAAACCACGGTCAAAGCGGCTGGCAGCGCTTAAATAAGCGCTTTGGAGTAACTTTAGATCGTGGTAATAACTAGAGTGTTAATGAATGATAGTCGCTTAAAAAAGCAACTTTAAAAAGTAATCAAAAAAGGAGTACGACATGGCATGGACAAGAGAGCAGATGGCACAGCGGGCAGCACAAGAGCTGCAAGATGGTTACTACGTAAATTTAGGTATCGGTCTGCCAACGCTAGTAGCTAACTATATTACTGAGGGTATGGATGTTTGGTTACAGTCTGAGAATGGCCTATTGGGTATCGGCGAGTTTCCAACTGAAGACAACGTCGACGCCGATTTGATCAATGCTGGTAAGCAAACGGTTACCGCAGCTTCTGGCGCAAGCTATTTTGGTAGCTCAGAGTCATTTGCGATGATACGCGGCGGGCATGTCAATCTTGCCATACTAGGCGCGATGGAAGTCTCGGAACACGGCGATCTGGCCAACTGGATGATCCCCAAAAAGATGGTCAAAGGTATGGGCGGGGCGATGGATTTGGTCGCCGGCGTGCAGCGGGTGATTGTCCTGATGGAGCAAGTTAACAAACATGGCGATCCTAAAATACTAGCCGAGTGCCAGCTGCCTTTGACTGGTAAAGGCGTAGTCGATCGCATCATTACTGAGCTTGCGGTGTTGGACGTCACTGATAACGGCTTACAANTGGTTGAGCTGGCCGAGGGCGTCAGCTTTGCTGAGCTACAAGAAAAGACGCCAGTAGCCATTGCTCAATAGCTGTTTTTCAGTCGTTATAATGCGATAGCTAAAACCAACAGCTACTGCTCGATAAAAATCAAGAGCAGTATTTAGGGCGTGTTGAACATTCGACCTTGGCACTGACAGATAACATCTATTAATTGGAGCCAATACTATTCATACTATTGGCTCTTTTTTATGATTGCTAAGTGCATCGTTTAGGCTGCTCGGAGTAAAAGAGTGCATAATGAAGCTTTTGCATTAAAGAGGCGCTAGTTGCGCTGCGACTAGAAGCGCCTGATGCCGAGACAATTTATCATGCTTATGTCATCGACCAAGAGCGCCGGCTACAAGGGGTTGTGTCTTTGCGAGTACTGATACTAGCAGCGCCTGAATGGCGGTTGCGGTGGCTATTATTGGCTATATTCGCGGCGATCTTGTTGTCTCTTTAGTGCTAGCACTGAGTATGGTTTCGGTAGTCATGATAGGTAGTGTGATTGGTATGAGTCTGCCCTTTGTGCTTAATAAGCTTGGCTTCGACCCTCCGACAGCGAGCGCCCCTTTGATTACCTCAATCAGCGATGCCTCAGGTGTGCTTATCTACCTATTTATTGCCTCGAGGTTTTTGGCTATCGGCTAAGACACGTCTTATTGATGTTATAATAACGACAAATACTGATAATAACGATAAAGGCAACTATGTTTAATTTTATGAAAAAAAAGACCAAACCTGAAACTCCAGAGCAGCAAGCGCAGCGTGATAGCGCGGTTGATAAGGCGTTGCTGAGCTATCACGTCGGTGATGCGAGCATTGCGACTATGGTCACCGGCCTTGAGCGTAATGATCATGAGCTCACTTTAGACTTGCGTTTGCCGCACAGTAGTGACCCTGAAGTAATTCAGCAGGAGCTTGGGCAACTGCTGCGTCCTCACGGTATTGAGGTCATTCATATGAATGTCCGCTTGCCTGCGCCTCCCAAAGCTTCGAGCGCAAGCCTGCCCAAATCGTCAGCGACCTCGATGCCAAAAACCACTGATGCTATGGCGGGAAGTACACAGTCACAGGCCGCTCGTAGCGATGCTGAACCCGCTATCACTAAGGCCGCTCCCACCCAAGCCTCTCTAGCCGCGCATCCGCGTATTCGTCACATTATTGTCGTGGCATCAGGTAAAGGCGGCGTCGGCAAATCAACAACGACGGTCAATATTGCCTTGGCATTACAGAAACTAGGTCACAAGGTTGGGGTGCTTGATGCCGATATTTATGGCCCTAGTATGCCAACGATGCTTGGGGTTGCCGATGTTAAGCCTGAGCTGGAAAACGATCAGTTCGTTCCGGTCGAGGCGCACGGTTTAGCGATGCTCTCTATCGGCAGCTTGCTCGATGGCGATAATACGCCAGTGGCTTGGCGTGGGCCAAAGGCGACGGGCGCGCTGATGCAACTGTATAATCAGACCAACTGGCCGCAGCTCGATTACCTAGTTATCGATATGCCGCCAGGTACCGGTGATATTCAGCTAACGCTTGCCCAGCGTATTCCGGTGACTGGCTCAGTAATTGTTACAACCCCGCAGCATGTCGCACTGCTCGATGCACAAAAAGGCATTGAGATGTTTAATAAGACCAACATTCCCGTACTGGGTGTGGTTGAAAATATGGCGCTACATACTTGCAGTAACTGCCAGCATACCGAAGCCATTTTTGGTAAAGGTGGCGGCGAGATGATCGCTGAGCAGTACCACGTGCCTTTATTAGGGCAGCTACCATTGGCCAGTGGTATTCGCGCGCAGGTCGATAAAGGTGAGCCTAGTGTATTAGCCGATGATGAGTTTGCGAATTACTATATCAATATAGCCAACAACATCGAGACTAATATTGATAAATTTGCTAAGCCTGTTGATGATAAACGTATATTTTAATCATTTATGATGATTGTTTATCAATAACAAATTAGCCTAAGCAAATATAAAGTTAAAAGCACTTTTATTCTAACAAAGAAGCAAGGAAGCTTTGTAAGCGTATCTATTTATCAAAGTCATTTAGAGGCTGCGCCCAAGCAGCACACGTTATTAAAAATGCTGCGTCCGCCCGTGTATGAAATTGAGCTATCAAATAACCAACTGATTGGCGTTTGCTACTATAAAGATGGTAGTAGCAAGCGCTATCAAGTCAATGCAACCTTTAGTAATAGGCGAATGGTGATTGCCGATTTTTTGTCAGCAGTAGAGGCGATGGCGGCTTTATTGTTAAAGTTTCCCAAGCATCCTTTTGGGACAAATGGTTTTGCCGTAGCAAATGTGACGCAGGAGCTGGCCGATGGACTCACTGCAATAGAAGTCAAAGCCATTACAGAAGCTATTTGGGCCGCATCAAGGCAAGCAAAAAGAACAGTGATAAGTACCGAAGTAAGCTATCAAGGACAAGTGATTAGTCAGTAATAAATGCAAGACAAGGATGTCATAGCAATGCATGGACCTATTAAAAGCGACAAGGTAGATAATGCAGCTTACGCAAATATCATTTCTACGGATATAAAGCCACAAGCTATCGAACAGCTCATCCAAAATGGTCAGCCGCAATTTGGGGTGTTCTCGCAAGTTAAACAAATCAATTATCTCGATTATTACAGTCCGCTAATCTCGCAAAAACCATTATCAAACTGGCGTAAAGACTTCAAGGCCAATCAATTCTGTTTTGTCCAAATCATCGAGCCGCCTTTTAGAGTATGTCTCGCACTGGCAACGATTAAGATTGCCACTAGTGCTTTTGTTTATGTTTACAATGAAAAGACTGCACAATTAGAGATTGGGGAAGCCTTGCAGCCAGTTACGCGCCGCAGTGAATTTAAAGGCGATCACTATCAAGGGCAGATGTNTTTTACCCATAGCAAGCTTAGCCTAACGCTAGGTTTTACCCCAGAGCAGGTGAGTATAGAGCTTGATAGCCAATATCTAGCAGTCCATGCAAAATTAGAGCGTCAGCAGCGGCCGCTTGCGATATGTACGCCAACAGGCAGACGCGGTTGGACGTTTACCCAAAAAGAGCCGTTGAGCGCTGCCAGCGGCGAGATAATTATCAAAGCGGGTGCACAGATAACCGCTGATAGTCAGCAGCAAAAACTTGAATTGAGCAAGACAACAAGAGCCAATCTAGATTGGACACTGGGTTATATGCGTCATGAGACCAATTGGTTTTGGACTTGTATCAACAGCTACCTAGCAGATGGTCGGCATTTTTTATTGAATCTCTCTATGGGTGTCAATGAGACAGGTCTAAGTGAGAATGCCTGTTGGCTCGATGGCGAGATTTTTTATCTGCCGCCTGTATTATTTGAGCGTAAAGATACGAATGACTCCTCTGCCAATACTTGGCACATTTATCATCGAAGCTTAGGCTGGAGCAGTGTCGATATCGATTTAACTTTCANGCCGATTAGAGTCTACAAAAAAACAGATAATTTCGGCGTTGTCGCCAGCATCTTTGAGCAGTGGCTAGGGGAGTACAGCGGCGAGATACGCTTAGCTGGGCAAGTGCTACGCTTGGATAAGGTAATGGGACTAGCGGAAGATCACTTTGCAAAATGGTAATATCTGACTCAAGCTGAATAGCGAGTGGATACTTTTATCTCGCGTAAAGCCTATAAATTGATGCCTCAACTGCGTATAATTATCGCTACCGAAATATCTATCATGCACACTATAAATACTGTTAAGGATAAAAATGTCTATCAAATCTGACCGCTGGATCCGTAAAATGGCTGAAAATCAGCAGATGATTGAGCCTTTTGAAGCCGGTCAAGTGCGCTTCAATGACGCAGGTGAGCGTCTCATCAGCTACGGCACCTCAAGCTACGGTTACGATGTGCGCTGCGCTCCTGAATTTAAAGTATTCACCAACGTACATTCAGTCGTCGTCGACCCCAAAAACTTCGATGAAAAAAGCTTCATTGATATCGTTGGCGATGAGTGCATTATTCCACCAAACTCCTTTGCGCTAGCTCGTACTGTAGAATACTTCCGCATTCCGCGTGATGTGCTGACCATTTGTCTAGGCAAATCGACTTATGCGCGCTGCGGTATCATCGTCAATGTCACGCCGCTAGAGCCTGAGTGGGAAGGGCATGTAACGCTAGAGTTCAGTAATACCACCAATTTGCCAGCGCGTATTTATGCCGGAGAAGGCGTCGCGCAAATGCTGTTTTTCCAAAGCGATAGCGACGATGTCTGCGAGACCAGCTACAAGGATCGCGGCGGTAAATACCAAGGTCAACGCGGAGTGACCTTGCCTAGGACTTAATAGTATTTAAAAGATACCAAGATTAGTTTTTAACTCGCTTGGCTTTTGTAGGCTGGTGCTTTAGCCCAGCTCGACATCTTGCAAAGTTACTATGCTGGGCTAAAGCACCAGCCTAGGCAAACATAGTTAAATGTTTGATATTTAGTATAGAAAAAGCTAGGCATAGTGTATATGCCTAGCTTTTTTTGTACTAATTATAATATAGATTACTTCAATACCTTTAAGCCCGCTTTGTTATCGCGTTTAGGTCTAGTCGCAGCTTTTGGTTTATTCGCTACCGCGCTAGCCTCTTCTTCAGGCTCATAGTTATCGTACTCGTTAGGATCAAAAAACATCCCTTGCGAGTTTTCTTTAGCATAGATGCCAAGTACCGCTTGCAAGGGTACCCAAATCTCTTGCGAGACACCGCCAAAACGCGCGCTGAAATGAATATAATCATTTTCCATACTCATATTACCGGTGGCACGACTGGCGATATTGAGGACGATACGACCATCTTGCACGTGCTCGGTTGGAACCTGTACGTTTTCTGCCGTGGCATCAACCATCAAGTAAGGGGTTAGTGCATTATCTTCTATCCACTGGTAGATAGCACGTACCATATAAGGGCGCGTTGGGGTAGTAGCGATAGGGGTATCACTCATTTTTTATTCCTCTACTGATATTTTACAAAATAATAGTAACAAGTATTCTCAAGTTATAAAAGTACGGCAAAAGGTTAGCGCACACTGGCCCGAAAGCTTTTACGTTCAAACAACCGCTCTTGATAGTCCAGCAATGGGCGACTGATATTGCGTGGTAGCTCAATTTGCATCTCTTCTAATCGCCATAACAGCGGTGCTAACAAGACATCGCACCAGCCAAACTCATCGGCCATAAAGTAAGGCTTATGAGCGAATAGGGGCGCTAAAGTAATCAGCGAGTCGGCTAGTTGCTTCTTAGCCAGCGCTGCTTGAGCTTTATTAAAGCTATCAGGGTGCATCAGCAGACGTTTACCCAAGACTAGCCAATCACGCTGAATGCGCCAAGCCAATTGTCGAAACTGCGCGCGCTCTTGCGGGGTCTCAGGGAGTAATTTATTGGCATAATAACGCTCTTCTAAATACTCAAAGATAACGTTGATCTCATATAACGCAGTCTCACGCTGCTGTAGTACTGGCAAAGTATGATAAGGGTTTAGTTCAGTTAAGTCTTCAGGGCGCTCAGAGTGCAAGCGCGATAGGTAATACTCTAGTTTTTTTTCTTCCAGTAATAAGCGCACGACATGGCTATCGTAGCCATCATCAGCATATAAGATCAGCTGACTACTGGGAATGTCATTCGCATCAATCATAGCAGCCTAATATTCATTATTAAGGCTGTCATCGTAAACAAACTCACCTTGTTAATCAAGACAGTAAGCGTAAATGCTAGCCAAATCCACGCGGTTATCAGCCGGTTTAAGGTTTTCTCTGTTGTCTCAAGGGTCTATAGCTGTTAAACATTGTCTGCACATTTTTTTTGCACAAAAAAAGCACTACCGAGGTAATGCTTTTTTTATACCAAACCCAACAATTAAAGTTGCGCCCAAGCACGAGCAGTTAACGACCGAATTCTTTGTGGCTGTTTAAGCAAATTATTCCAA
>FUFK010043608.1_pt1 | contig 25364 bp, 29 predicted proteins | sample 1021851 | NCBI WGS metagenome assembly FUFK01 (sample SAMEA51879418, study PRJEB19060) | metagenome | reverse complement strand
ACTGTTACATTTGGAATGAAAGGTTCGAAGGGAACATTTGCTGGTGGAGCGACAGAAGAAAAGAAAAAGGCTTATCTAGCAAGACATAGTAAAATGGGTGAAGATTGGACGAAAAGTGGCTTAAAAACTGCTGGTTTTATGTCAAGATGGGTTTTATGGAGTGATAGAACAAATGCTAAAATTAAGGCAAATATAAGTANAGTTAGTGGAATACCAAGTAAAGATATTTCAGTAAATTTTAATAGGTATAAATAGTATAATGGCTGCAATAATAAAGAATCTTGATTACATACAAAATGATGTTATGGAAATAGAACAACCGAACAAAATANATATTGACTTTATATATATGAAAGANCCAAAAGTTGGAACTGGTAAAAAGCCAAAAAATTCTGGACGAAGGCTTTACACAGATGAGGATAGCACTGACACCGTGCCTATAAAGTTTTCATCAGTTAAAGATGTTAAAGACACGATTCGTATGTTGGAAAAGTTATATAAATCGAAAGAAAGACCCCATGTAAGGATTTCACAAATAGCACAAGTCATGAGGCAAAGAATGGCTGTAATAAATAAAAAAGATGAACGATATATATTAGCCAATAGGTATAGTGAATTTTTGAAAAAAAGAACAAAAGAAAAACCTACTGAAAGGTTTAAAATGGTATTTAAAATTTAATTAATTCTTTCTTTAAAAGTTTTTACATTAAAAGCAGAACATAATTTAAGAATCTGTTTATATTCCTTCTTAGCATCTTTAACAGATTTATCAACAAAAGAATGAATAATATCTTCACCCTTATTTTTTTTAGTAATATTTCTCATGTAATCTAAATAATGAAATTCTTCAATGGCTTCAAGTTCTTTTTTAAATAGGTGTTGATATTTAGGTAATTTATCATAATGCCTTGTGTATTTACATTCAGCTGGAATACCACGAGGTGTTCGAATATCAGAATACGCATTACAAAGTTTATAATAAAGCCAACTTCTTTCTTCTTCTTCTTTTTCCATTAGATTATAAATAATTTTATTGACAAAGTCAAAATCGTTTGAGTTAATTTTAATGTTGTTAATTGTGTAAAGCATTTGTTTTTTTCTTATATGATATAAAACGCTTATTTTTTAAATGGTTTAATAAAATAAGTATTTTATTTTTTGGGGTCTTAAAAATCTATTATAATATATATGATTGATAAGTTAAGTAAAGACGATATTTATACATTATTTACATTTTTAGGTAAATACATAGATGATAAAGAAAAATTAGTGCAAATTATAGAGGGCTTAGAAGAAATATTTATTATGAATGAATAAGTCAAAAAAAGGTCAAAAAAGTCAAATTTTGCCCCTCAAATAAAAGTATATACACATGTAGTAAAATAGATATAGGGTTTTCAATTGGGTGGCAGAAAATGACCTTTTTGACTTATTTTGACTTTTCACCCTTTTTACTTTTTTCGTAAGCCGATTTAAGTTTTTTATCTTTGAGGGCTTCATTATATTTCATTTTATTTTTTTTTGCATAATCTTTAACAAATTCAATCCAAGAATTAGCCATATTTATATATTATATATATATTATTTTTTTTCATTTATATATTTCTTTGGAAAATCCCATTTATTATAACACACTTCACATCTATACAATTCTAATAAACCTTTGTTATAATATTTAAAATATAGATTTTCATCTTTTTTAATTTCTTTATTACACATTCCACAATTACGCATTTTATATTATATGTTAAGAAATTAATTTATCTTTTAAATCATTTATTTTTTTTTAGTTTTTTTTGGATTTGTTATAGATTCAGTTACTTGTTCTTCTAAGGTTTCAAGACTAGCATTAGCCAATAAATTTGTTGTAGGTGTGTTAGGNACTGTTATTTTTAATAATACACTACTATTTTCATCTAATATTGGTTCAGTTAAATCTGGTCTTAATATTCTAATTTCTATATATTCTATTATTTTTTCATTAGTTAAAACATGAACTAATTCATTTTTATCACTAACAAAATCTTGATTACTTAAAGCCGATAGTGGTAGTATATCAAGTAAGCAAACTGGGCTGACTTTACTAATTTGGTCGTTATTTTGGAATGTTGGTGAAGTAATAATTAAATATCCATCTTGTGATAATTGTGGTAATTTTTCTGCTTCTTTTGGAATCTCAGTAGTAAGGATGGGAAGCATAACGGCTTTCTTAAAAAATGATGAATTATATGGAAATACGCATGGAGTTGTATCGGGTGGGGCTGCTGTTGGGTCACCTTCATTTTGCGGAGTATTATTATTTTTTAATGCTATACTCGGAACATTAACATCTAATAAATTAAAAGTCTGCATATTATCGACATTTGGTCTAGCATATATTTGACCCTTTGGAATAGTAGGTGTTCCATTTTTAGTGGGCTGTGTATAATCTTGATTAGAATACATAGTAGATACAAAAGGAATAGCCCCATCATCAAGAATACTATCTGTGGTGAATCCAGTATTTGCTTCTGCCTCATCCATAAAAAATCTACTAGTTCCCCATGATGAAGTTTTTTGGATTTGGTCGTATTGGAAACCTAGCCTAAACCATAAAGTTTCTTCCCATGCTAATCTCGCCTCATCTTCTGTATTAAAGAAATCTTGAAATGATTTATAATCATCAGCAGTAGTTCCTGCTAAATCAAAATTTGTTCTTAATCTTTTGGCTGTGGTTACACCCCAATTATAAATATATGTTCCAGATATTCTTGACATAGGTTTTGAAAGTGTTGAATGGACTGACCTTTTTTGAACGTTAGTAATTGTTCCACTAGTTGTAGTAAAAGTTGTAATGTTATTTGATACTCTACGTTCATAAACTACTGTTTTACTTGGGTCGGGCATTTCATTACCTAAATTATCATTTGTTGGCTCTTGTCTTAATTGACCTAAACCTTCAATAGTAAATAGCTGGGCTTCTTGTGAAAATCCTAATTTAAAATTAGTTGTTCCAGTTACAAAACCTTCATCATAAATATTAAAGGGTAAATTAGTTAATGGGTCTGGTCTATCAATAAATAAGCAATATTCCCTAGTATCATTAAGATTAGCATTACCAGTGGCTGTATTTACTATACTACCAAAAGATAAATTAGGTGTTCCGCCAGTTTGTGTTAAGTTTGGTGGGTCTGTTAATGTAGGTGAAAATGTGGCTGCACCAGTTGTTTTATCAATAGCCATTTTTTTATATGTGTCAAATAATGAAGAAACTACTTTTGGTCTTAATCCTACACATACTGGCAAAAATCCAGGTGGGTCAGTTAAAGGTGTATTTGTTCTTCCATCAGTGCTAAAATCTGTAATATTTCCAAATTGAAATTCATCAGCCAAAGGAAAGAATGATGTATTAAATTGAATTTCTTTGTCTGCGTGTGTAGTTGCAGCCAAATATGTATTTAATAACGATTGTGTTTGGAATCCTAATGTCCTAGACATTGTATTATTACATGGAATACCCCTATAATTTCCACTTTCAATCATAGTTGCTATGGCTGATTTATTACCTAAATCAAAAATTTTTCTTCCATTCATTTGGTCTGTAATTAATTCACTAATTTGTGTTACTGAATAAACACCTTTTGGAATTACTATTTTTACTCTTACTGTTAATGGAACACATAAAGTGTTTGTTAATGATTGTCTTATACCACCACAAATAGGCATCATATTTTCTGTATATCCACAATCTTCACTAACTACTATATTTACATTATCTTGGACTTGACCGCTTTTTAATTGGTAATTCGCTCTAAAATAAGCATCTTCTAATGTGCTATTAACACCAGTAGTATCATCACTTGTTACAGATGGTCTTGGCTTTTCATAAAAAGTATCCTGCATATAATACCCCATAGCAAACTCCTCAACAATATCTTCTTTAATGTCGATGGCTTGTCCCACTATTCCTTTAAAATTTACAAATGAAGTTAAAGCAGCAATCTCACTATTAGCTGGAAGAACTAAGGGTTCTTTCAATTTATATTTCCATGAGGCGTTTGTAGTTTTATCTTTTACTTCTGCGTTTAAAGCATTTACATCAACATAAATAGAGGTCATTATATTATAATAAGAGATTTTTATAATATAAGTTATTCTAAACAAAAATAAGAAAATTTAATTGGCTACTGAAACAAGCATTCCTTGTGGGCTTTCTCTAACATTAGCCATTCTAGTCATACCAACAAAATAAGAAACATTCATAGCCCCATTCTCGGCTAAGGCAATATCACTAGCACCTGCTCCAAGAGCATTAACATTAACCGCTCCATGTGGTCTTCTAGTATATCTTACAACAATTGGATAATTTCCAATCTGCTTTCCACTAAATCTTACACCACCATTTCCATTACGAAGAGATACACCAAGTGGTTTAAATTTACCTTGTAATCCACTTTCGGGAGCAGCAGATAATGCATATTCTGTATTAACATCACATGAATATAATGGTTTGACAACTTCTAAATCACCACTTAATGTATCACATAACTGATTATACTGAGAAACTGGTGATATATATGGTTCTGGATAAATTTCAACCCCATTTACTACATACTGCGTTGATTCAACAGAAACACCGTCAATACGCTGACCTAACCAAACCTTATTTGAATTTTTACCTTGTGGGGTTTCAAATTTTCTAGCCATCTGTATATAATGGACTTCTTGGTTTTCACTATTAATTCTGTGTTCTTCCCTCTGTGTAACATTAGCAGTAGCATTTGGAATTCGCTTCTTAACATTAACTGTATTTAAAAATTCTAAATCATAGCCACCTTCTTTTCTTGTTTCATTTCTTACTTCTTCTTGAACGCTTGATGGTAAAATAAGATAATCAACAAGCATCTGAACGTCAGTAAAAGTTATATCTCCATCATTAGCAGCAATGTCAGCATTGGCTGCACCACCCCCACCGGCAGTGGTTGCTTTATTAGCATATTCACTAGCCTTCTGTGAAAAGAAAATATCTATGAAAACCTTATATTCTTCAAAAAGGAATAATGGTAATGTTTTATTATTAAGTGCTGGTATAATTACTGAAAGTGGAACAGCACATAACATATTATCAGCAGCAACATTAGTAATTCTAGCGTTATTAGATTTTGCTCCCGCTCCATCAGCAGCAGCCCCATAATCAAAACCATTTTTGGCTGAATCGATTACAAAAGAACCAACGGTGGCATTTTTACCTGCATCACTTGCCTTTGCTAAATCGGCATCACTAGAATGACCTGCTACTTTTGGTTTAAGACAATTGTGGAAATAATGAGTCCAATACTTATTCTGTTTATCTGGTCTTTCTTTATATAAAACATTTAAGGCAGACCACAAACCAGCTTCACTTAAATTTTGAATAACAAACCCACCAATGCGGAACTGAACCCTATCAATTGCTGAAAGGCAACCAGTAGCAGAATTAAATCTTAAATCATCGGCTGATGTATTAGCATCTTTTGCTAAGCCCTTAAATAAAAGTAATGTGTCACTATCTAAATAAGCAGCCGTATCTAATCTAAATGTTTGTTTATAAGAATTTGTGGAACTACTAATTGGACTTATAAGTTCAGTTTTAACGTCCATAATATTGGGTGTGTCATCAACTGAATAGTCTGTTAAAATATTCATCATAGAAGTCATTTTATATATTAATATAATATTTTAATTTTTCTTTTTAGTTTTATTTTTATTCTTGATAAATAATTTTTCTGTATCAATTTTTTTTGTTAATTTTGGGTCTTTTTTTTTTAAAGATGAATTATCTACAATATGTCCTAATATTGAAACTTGTTTTTTAAATTCTTCACTTTGTTTGACGTTATGTTTAATCATTATATATTATATAGACATTTTATCTTTTATAGTAAAGTTAATAATTGATGAAATGATTTCACCAGCTGTGCTTTCATTTTCCATATCAACAATTCTAACATCAAAATTATTTAATACTAATTCTTGATTTCTTAAATCTGTTATAATAGGATTGTATGGCTGATAAACTGAAACTAATTCCATATTATCATTGTTGGGTTCTACTAAATTTGCAGATATTCCAAATGGTGCAGGAATATTAGCCAAAACTGCTTTTTGATATGCAGGTTGTCTTTTCTCTTCTACATTTTTATAATTTTGAATAGGTAAATTATTTAATAAAATAGTATAATTTTTAGTCTGCCATTCTAAACTAAGATTTCTTTCATAAAATAAATCAGTTCTTCTAAATACAAAGTTTGGAAATAATTTTGGTGTATCGGCTTGTAAAAATACTTTCTCTAATGATTTGTTAAATGATAATTGATAATTATCAATAATAGTAGCTGGTTTATTATCATCACTATTATTAGCAGATTTATCCAATTCAGTATAAACAATCATTTCCCACCCTTCATCTTCTACTTGGGCTGCCATGATTATTGAAAAAGGAATTTGTGAATTTACTTTATTGGCATTATCATAAAAAGCAGCATCGGCTTCAAAGAAAGACTTAGGGAAAAATTCACCAGTTAATTTACTATCATAAATTAATTCAAAGAATTCATCACCAGCACCATTACCACCTATATTTCCAACTTTATATATTCTTAAATATATTCTTGGCTCATCTTTATAAAGTTCATCATCTTCATCAAGATATGTTTGGAAAGCAAATAATGGTTTATTATTAGCACCAAAAATTGAATTTGCATTTCCTACTATATCTGTTTTCATTCCACTAATAGTTTGATTAATATTAGTCCAATGTCTTACAGTTTTTTGGACTCCATCAATCGTAGTAGTAGCCCAATTAACTCTCATCACTGAACCATTACCTGCTGCTCTTCCTGCTTCTGTTATTTCTATACCACATAAACAAGCCAACCTTGAAGTTGTTGATGGGGTTGTTGGTATATTTCTTGGTGTTAAATTACCACCAATTCTATTAGTCCCTCCACTCATATCGGCATATTCTGGTGAATATAAGCCAACAGTAATAGCACCTTCCATAGCATGAACTTCTTTAATACCAGCACAAAAAACAAAATTTTGGTTTGGGTCACTAATAAAATTATTAGCATCTCTTACTGGTTCATCATTTTTAAAAGCATAATGGAAATAATGTTTTTTAGTTAGGGCATAATTATTATATTGTTTGGCTACACCAGTTCCCCTTTCTTTTGCGTAAGCCACAACTCTAAAACCACTAGGGTCATCACTATCAATAATATTTTGACTTTGTTGGAATAAATTAGTAACAGATAAACCTTGTTCGGCTACTGATGTTTTATGTTGTGTTGGGTCAGTATTATTTCCATAATCATTTCCCAAAGTATATCCTAAATAAATATTACTATCGTCTGCGTCCATGTCGAATTGTTCGTTAGTTCTGGCTAAATAGAAAGCAGCATGAGATTGATTTATAATTTTATTTAAATCATCATTAATTAAATCTCTTAATGCTGTAAATGTATAAACTCCTTTTGGTATTGTAATTTTATTAGTAAAATCTGTTGAGGCAGCGGGGTCNATTACTAATGGATTATTTGCNGTGGCTCTATCGTTTGGATATACATTAGGAAAAACTTTATTTATAGTTAATGTAATTTCACCATCTTCAAATAATCTTACTTGTGAATTTCTAGTTAGTTCTGCAAAATTCATATAGATAGAACTATTAGCAGGTATTGTAATTGGGTTACTTAACCTAACTGAAAATTCATGTCCGTTGTCTTTCTCATTTGATACTAAATTAAAGTTCATTTTATATATTATTGTAATATTTTTTATTAGAATAATATTAACAAAAAAAGAAGAATAGTTAAAAAAGTATTTTATTACATAAGTCTTTTAGGTTTTGTTTTACCCAATCTTGATTCGTCAGCCAAGTTAAATAATCATGTGGTATGTCCTTTACTAATTTATCCTTATGGATTCCAAAATATAATTTAGTAGTTTCAATTGGTAATTCTTGTGGTGCATAGCCTAAAAATTTCTTACATGTTTCACAATCTTTTCTTAAATGAATCACACCATTTTTAAATTTTTGTTTTGAGATTTTTACATTAATATTTTCGCAACAACTCATTTTATACTATATATAAAGAAATTATTTTTTAAGTAATTTAATAATTTTATATTATATGTTAATATTTTGGCTTTAAATTAATAATATAAATTAAAAAATAGTTATATTATTATAGTTTAAAGTAATATAAAAATTTTTATATTACTCTTTAAGTCTTTAATATAAATAAATTATTAGTTATATTACTATATATATATAAAATTCCTTAAATATGAGGTAAAATAAATATTATGATATAAAACCATTTAAAAGAATANCATTTATATCATATATTATAAAATGAGCGAACTTGAAACTTACCAAAAACTAAACCTTCTTAACTCTTACCTAGCCGACCTTAAATGTAAAGGACGCCCTCCTAAATGGTATAGGAACATGGCTAATTATTTTCATGACAATGACATTATTCACTTATTTGAAGGGGATAGTGTATTTGACAATAGTGAAATTATAAAAATATATTTAAATAATACTGATGCAGGTATGGTAAATGAAATTTACTATAATACTGGATTCTCGGCTTACGGACAATTTGTAGGCTAATTATTTCTTTTTCTTTTTCTGTAAATTAATTCCTAATGTAATTCTTTTTTTCATTAGTGGAGTCATTTTTATTTTTCTACCATTAAATTCAAATACTTTTCCTACTTCTGTTTTATTTATTTTTTTTAACACTGCTGGTGTTAGTTTCATATCTTTTGGAACTTTCAACTGTGACCTTAATGTTCCTTCTTTAAATTCTACTTCTTCGCCATCAAGCATAACTGATTGCATCTTTTTGGGAGGCATTTATAATTTAAAAAGAAAAAAAATTTACATAGCCTTAACTAATGTTTTAGTATCAAGAACTGAATTATATCTAACAAAACTTTCAAGGAGTTCAAATTTATCTCTTCGCTGAGCTGGCAATTGAGTATCACCAGAAGCAACAGCACTTTCAACTCTTAATGAGTAATCTTGATTTCTGTAATTTGTAGTAGCACCCATTCCAAGAGAATAATCTAAACCTATACCCATGAGGTTGGCTGATGTGTTACGTCTGTAACCATTATTAACATCACCGCCTGGACGTGTGGCAAAGTCTTGTTCTATTGAACTTTCTTGTAAATCTAATGTGGCTGAGGTATGGGCTGCAAGAGCACCATCTAAAATACTTCTTTCAAAGTTGGCTAATACTTCACTATTACCATTACCCGACATCTTTACTACNAAATCNGCTGGTGAATAAGCAACACCATTTTCATCTCTTGGTGAATTAAAGTTTGGTAAAACTTCAACCTTATAGTCTTGTGGGGTTCTGATATTATTCTTATTATTTGTATAACTTGAAAGTCCTAATGGCTGTCGGAATGTGGATTGATTTTCTGTTATTGAGTTCTGCTGGTCGTCATCTAAGAAAAGATTAATGAAAGATTTAACAGAATTATATTGTGGTGTAATTGAAGTAATTGAATTACTTGAAACAATACTGGCTATGTTATTCTGTCTTGAATTAAGATTTACTTGACTTGACATGGCTTTAATCTCATCATCAGTTGGGGTAAGGTAATAACCTTCAAGTCTTAAATTCTTTAATCTATAAAAGAAACCTTCAACACTGGCTGCTGCTTGTCCTGCTCCTTGGTCTTGGAATCGCTGATAAAATACTGCGTTTGGATTGGCTAAATGTAAAGTAAGCATCAAACCACCAAGTGCCGAATCATCTAAGTATAATCTTTGGAATCCATTAAGTAATGATACATTAAGTTTAATACCGAAGAACTGACCGTAATTGGGGTCAAGAAAACTATCAATATTCCCAAAATCACCGCCTGTGGCTGCTCCTGCATTTGGCTGTAAAACTTGATGTCTATTAACACTATCTGCATGAACTCCACTTGCTAAATCTCTAATTAAAGGACATCTTAAATAATCTTCACTATTATTTACATGACCTGCTTGAATATTTTGATACATGGGATAATTATTAACATTAATAATTTCGACTGGTGATTTCTTTGATTGAATCATAACCTTAGCAATAGAGTTTTGAACTCCACCCCAATTAGATATGTTAAGATTACCTGCTTGGGAAAGATTTCCCCCATTTTTCTCGCCTAAATTTGTTCTAGAACTTAAAGCAGCACCAGTAGAATCACAAACTATAAATTGTCCTGTTAAATGAAGATTTGTAATATCTAACATTCTGTTCTGAGCTGGTATTGAAAATTGCACTGTTGGATTTCCATTGAAGGCAAAGCCTCCTTGAAGAGTTCCACCATTATTTGATAAGTTGGTTTCATTAAGAGCGGGTATTGAGAAATAACTTCTATCAATAGGCATTTTATATATATATATAATATTTTTATTTTTATTTTATACTCGATTTACAAAATAAAAATAGTAATACAAAAAAAAATTTTAATTAAAGTATAACCCTCATTCCATCATTTGATACATTAATAATACGTTTAGACCAAACAAAGGTATTAATGGTGTGGTTCTGTCCTCTTACACCACTATAACCAGTTCTAATTTGTGGCTCTGCTTCTCTTAAATCGAATACATACTGATTTCTGGCTAATTCTCTTGAATGAATATAAGTATTAGTATAAACTTCAAGATTAGCCCCATCATTGTCACCTAAATTTTTAGGTTCTCTATTAATAGTTCTTAAAGCCTTAACATTTTCATTTTCATTAACAATTCTTTCTTCCTTTGGCTGTGGATTATATTCCTGCACGGGATAAAGTCTATTGTTAATAAAATATTGAACTGAATTAAGGTTAAGGTCTGTTGGAGTAGCACCAGTAAAGTAACTTGATGCTATTCTATCTTGTTCGTTATTTACATTGACATACATGGAATTCATGCAAACAGCCTTACTTTGAACTGAATTAATATCTTGCTGATGTCTTAAAGAACTTGCAGGTAATGTATTAACAAATAAATCATAGCCAGTGAATTGGTAATTAAATGGAAGTTTGGCTATACTTTGTGGATTTGGAACATTTACTGAAACAATTTTAAGTGTTGGTCTAACTGTGGCTGCTCTATCATCACTAGCAAATTTAAATTTAATTTCTGCTAATGAACTACCAACAGCAACAGCACTATCGAGTGTAACCTTTACAGTAGCCTTAGCGGTAATCTTAATTTCATCAGCACCAGTTACTGGTAAAAGGTCTGGCTTAGTTCCACTAATATCTCCTTGTTCCATTAAAGTAATATCTAACTTATTACCATTGGCTGCAAGAGTTTTAACGGTTCGCATCTGTGAATTTGCCTTTCTTTGAAATTTAGTAACAGTTCCGGCAGCAAGATTAGCACCACTTAAAGTATATTTAATTGAAGTTGCAGGTGCTCCAACAAGGGCTATGTTTGTTACTACTCTTTCTTGCTCTGTATTTCCAAAAGCAACTCCATCACAAACGACAGTGTCACCTACAACTACCTTTGATTCATTAACATTATTAAATGTTCCAGTGGTTGTTACTACTTCTGTATTACCACCAGCAGCAGCGTCCATAGCCCCCATGGTAAGGGCAGCACCAGCGGGAACAGTTACTAAACAAGCGTGACCCACTTTAAGTTTGGAATCCGCTTCTGTTAAATCGGCGGTTGATGTAACAACACGACCAGTAGTTGTAGTAGCAGCACAAGAAATTTCACTACCAGTTTCACTCTCAGCCAAAGCACTAATTGTTTTAGCATGAGTTCCAGCTGCTGCATCAGTAACAACAACAGTATTACCAACAGCAAGAGCAGAATCTTTAACAGAAGCACAATCTGGAATTGTTAAATCAGCAATACCAGCATCAATTCCTAAACATGTAACATCGGCTATTGGGTCTTGATGTGAAATGGCATCACTATTTAAATAATCGGTTTTCTGCATAAGAACGGCTTGTAAGGCAACTTTGGGGTCTTCTAAAAATATTTCAATTCTAAGACCTTGAAGAACAAGAATCGGAACAAGCCTTTCATCGTCAAACCATCTAAATAATGGTAATCTTAAAGGGCATGTATGTCTTCTAAATCCATAAACTGCTGTTCCATCAGTTTTTCTTGGTGAAAGAAGATTGGCTGCAACATCTTGGGCTTCTTGTCCTACATTTCCATTTGAATCTTTGACAAAAACATTTTTACCACAACCTTCAAGAGAAGTTAAATTACTTTGGTCGTCATAAAAATACTGATTATCAAGAGCAACAAACTGATTATAATTATCGGCTGTATGTAAATGAGTGCCATTTAATGAAAAAATGTCAATTCTATTAATTACAGATGAAGCCCCTGCAACATTATTTAAGGCAGACATTTGTGAAGATGATGAATTATTAAGAATGTCTAATTGAAGAACACAATCACGTCCCTTAATAAATCCTAAATCTGGCTGTAATTCGAAAATAACCCGCTTACCCTTTGATAGTGTAAATTCTTGCGAATTGATAGGAACTAATTCTACGGTTTGATATGCATTGTTTGGAGAACTCATTTTATATATTATTATAATATATTATTTTTGTATAAATATAACTTTTTATATAAAAATCTCTTAATATATTAAAGTAATGCCTATAAATCAAAATATTTCCATATCACGATTTGTTCCAGAGTGTAGTTTTTCTAAAACAATAACAATAGCCGATAAAGGGTTTGAAAGTGATATAATTTATATTTCATCATATTCTGTTGTATCAATAAATCTTTCATGCACTAAAAAATGTAAATTATCTATTTTTGGTTTGAATCATAATAAATCGGTTACTAGTGATAATTATAAAACAGTATATCAAAAAACATTAACAGAAAATACATTATTTCAAAGAAGATTTAATATTAATTTTAATTATTTTATCATACAAGTATTTTTAGACCAAACAATAACACCATCATCTACCGAAGCGACAATAGAATTAAATACAGCCTTTTTATCAAGAACTCAATATAACCCTGCGGGATTTACTAATTCTTTGGTTGAAAAAGATGCTAATAGTAATTTAGTATTAAATACTAACAATTATCATTTGGATTTAGTAAGGAATTTATATCAAGATTTTAGTAAAATAAATATTCTTGGAATTCATCAAGATAGAGTTAATAGTGTTACTGGAAATATATTATATCCAACTAATGAATTTACTCTTGGCTTATTTAGTGCTGATTTTACTCTTGGAAATGCCTTTACACCTCCAACGTCAGCCGAAGCCCTAACCATGACATGTGTAAGCACAAATGATGTTAATAATGGAACTGTTGGAGCAAATCCACCTTTTAGTGATGCTACTAATACTGGATGTCAAACATTAACCATGGTTTATATCGATGATACTGGGGAAAAGAAATCTGTTGAAATTGTAAGTGGTAATGGTGTTATTGGTGTTAGTGCAACAGCCGTTTTAAGAATATCAGTTAAAACCACTGGTTCTAATAATTCTAATGTTGGTGAAATAGCAGTAACAAATGCTGGTGGGTCAAGGATTTATGCCCTTATACATCCAGGACAAAATGTCAGCCAAGGTGCTATTTATCAAGTTCCTAATAATAAAAGTCTAGTTTTAAGAAACATTACAATTAATTCTTTTTTTCAAGGTGGCATTCTAAAAGTTATTGAATATAAAAATGCTTTGGCTTATCCATTGGGTGTATTTAGAGTAAATACAAATAACACAACAATAAATTATGATTTAGATGGTTTGGTTGAAGCTGGCTCTTACATTTATGTTAATATAATTCCAAATGGAGTAACTAATAATGAAAACATAATAAATTGTAACATTAACGCTTTTGAGTGTCCTTTAATAAATTCATTTTGATAAAATAAAAATATTAACTTATAATATAAATGAGTGTAATCCAAGCCCAAACTTCTGGTAAAGAATTAAGATATGTCCGCTGTGACGATGAGGGTCGCTTGACTACAAATTTGGAGGCTACTATTGATGATGTTCTTATGAAGGGTGAAACCGCTGGTGGTGTTAAAACACCAGTTTTAGTTGATACTGCTGGTAGATTAGATGTGAATGTATTGGGAAACGAGGATGGAGCGTCTGGCAGCGGTGCTGTTAGACACCTTCATTTAGATGGGTCGGGAAATGTATTAGTGAAAGAGGTAGGAACAGTTAATACAGCACCTGCTGATAGTGTAAATAGTGGAACACAAAATGACCCAGCTAATTCTGTGGCAGTAGGATTGAGAGCAAGACAAACTATTACAGATGCCTCTACTGAAACCTTTCTTAAATGCGATGCTGCCGGTGTGCTAGAAGTTTCTTCAAGTGGTGGTGGTAGTGGTAATGCTAATACATATCCAACCCTTGCTTCCATAACTACGGCTACTAATTTTGCTGGTGGAGTAATAAGTAGTAATTACATAGATTTAACAAATGCTAAAAATGTTTTAGTTAATTGCATTCATACTGGTAATAATGTAGCAAGAGCAAATTTTGCTAGTGATATTGCTATAAGTATGGAATTTACTGATGATGATACAAATACAGTTTGCTATTCTGGTGCTTCTACACCTGTATTTGGTGTATCAACTATTGATGCAGCTGGAAATGCTACTGGTGATGCCGTGGCTGTATTAAGTTTGGGTGAAAATTCTTCCGCTATTGGAGAAATTACTGGTAAATTTGCTCGTGTTAGTGTTATTAATAATGATGTATCTGGAACTGGAACAGCCTATACTATTAATTTTAAGGTTGTTGTTTCTGGTATTTAATCACTATTTAATTCTTGAAGTTCTATCATTATAGTAGTTATTTCGGGACAAACTATTTTATCATACGTATCACTCATGTGACTTCTTAATAATTCTAATAATACTTTTCCAGCACTAGATTCTATACCATCTATTTCATCAAGATTACTGTCTATGATTCTAACCATTCCATAGGCAGATAAAAATTCTTTTTTTAATTCATGATATTTTAATTTCTCTTTATTATATTTACTTTCTAATTCAATAAATTTATTTCTTGCATGTTCTGCTAATTCTCTATATTGTTCTTCAATCATTTATATTATATTACAATAATATTTTGTTATTATATAATATAAACAAATGGAAGCATATCTTAAATATTATAAAGATAATAATGGAACAAGTAGTAGCCATACAATTACGGCTATGAAAGGAAATATTAAAAGAATCGAAAAAATTATGGGGAAAGATTTAGAAAATATAGATGTTGAAGATTTTAAAAATATAGATAATGTTGTTAATGAACTTATAGATAATTATTCTATTTCTACTACTGTTTCAACATTATTAGCCATAATATCATATCTAAAATATAAAAAGGCAAATGATAATTTAATTGAAGATTATAAAGACATGTTAAATGAATTAATCCAAGAAAGGAATAAAGATAATAATAATCAAGAGATGTCTGCAAAAGAAGAAGAAAATTGGATAGAATATCCAGAACTTAAAGCCAAGGTTGAAGCCGAAGCCCAAGAATTTTTAAGTAAAAAAAAAAGTTTTAGTGGATACAGAAATTTTTTGATTATGTCTTTACTAACTTTACAACCCCCTACCAGATTAGGGAATTATTTAGACATGGTTTATAAGAACAAAAGCAGTTTGAAAAATGGAGGACGAGGATTAATGAAGACTAAGAATTACATATTGTATAATAATAATGAAGAAAATCCTAAATATACTTTTATTTTTAATAAATACAAAACTGCAAAAACCTTAGGACAAATAACAAGAGAAATAGAAAATGATACTTTAAATAAATTACTTCATAAATGGTTTGCGGATTACAATACTAAAAAACAAAATTTTCTAGTAAATTCGAATGGTGGCTTAACAACCCAAACTGGAATCACTAATGGTTTATCAAGTATTAGCAAAAAACTTTTTGATAAAAAATTAACTGGTAATTCTTTTAGACATATATTTATAACTCATTTCTTATCTACTAATCCATCTATACAAGAGAAACAAGAGGTGTTAAAACTTGTAGGACAAAATTATAAGCCAACACAAGCCGAAAAATATGCTAGAATTAAAAAAGAAGATAATTAATTAAAAAGTCAAAAAAGGTCAAAAAGGTCATTTTTTGCCACCGATTTAAAAACCCTCTATTGAATTTCTATATATGTATGGACTTTTCATTTTAGGGGCAATTTTTGACCTTTTTGACTTTTTTTGACCTTTCTATTTTTTTGCATTAAGTATTTTAAATTATATAGAATAAAATTATAATTTAATTAAATGATTTAAAGTTAAATTAATTTCTTAACATATAGTATAAAATGAGTTTGATTGAATTTTGTAATCGCAATAATATTGAATATCAGCCTGCAAAAATATCTATTATTAAAAAAAGTAACGGTGATTTAGTAAAAGCCCCAACTAAATATAATGAAATAAATGCTACACCTAAAAATATTGATTTTAGTGGTGGAATTAGCAAAGGTGAATATGTTGAAAGAAAGCCAGCAGCAGTATTTGAAGAACGTAGGAAATATACTAATAATTATCCACACTTATGTATTGATACATGTTTTATACATCAAGTTGATGTTGATTTTACAGAAGATAAATATGATAGTTACAGTGATGAAAGTAAAAAGTTTATTACAGATTTATGTAAGATTGCCCCTTATTTTAAAAGTATGACAAAGAAACATGGAAAACATATTTTTATTAAAACAACTAAGCCATTAACTGATTTAGGCTTTTCAAGAAGACCACAATTAATTTTTGAAGATATTGAAGTTTTAAGTGGTATGTGGAGTTATGCAGATAAGTTACAAATAGTAGAAAACGCAGATTTTGACATTCCTATTTTTCCTATTGAAAAATATATTAAGGATTCACCAACTAAGAAAAAAATTAAAATTAGTAAGAAAATAAAAAATGCTGTTATTAAAACTGAGCCAATGCAAGAAGAATTAAAATTAAATGATTCTTGGAGTAATCAAAAAAAATGTATTTTTGAATTATCGAATTTACTCAATAAAGAATATTTTACTGAATATGATTATTGGACTAGAACAATTTGGAGTTTAGCAAACTATATTAATTATGATGATGATAAAGAAAATTTATTAGATATAGCCCATCATGTTAGTAAAAAATGTCAAGATAAATATGACGAAGATTCAGTTAATAAATTATTTACTAACACTTATGATGGTTCTACTATTGCTACATTTTATTATTATGTTAAACAATCAAACTTAGAAGAATATTATAAAATTAAATGTAAATATTTTTTATTAGATAATGATTTAACTTATCTTGGAACTGATGATTGTCTTGCTGAGGTTTTTTTAGAAAATGAAGGCATTAATTATGTTGTAAAAACTCTTGAAGGCAAACTTTGGTTATACACATATAATGGAAATGTTTGGACGCAAGATAGTAATTCACACCATCAATTAAATTGTAAAATTAGAAGCGAAATAAGAAGTTATTTATATAAGATTAATGAAGCCATTTCAAAAAAATATGATAATGAAATTGCATCATGTAATGATGAAGAACGTATAGAATATTTACAACAGAAAAAAGCAAGTGATTTTATTACAGTTCAAAATTATATTATAAAAGTTTGTGGGGCAAGTAAAGTTAAAGGTATAGCAGAAGTAGTTTTACAAAAGCTGGCTTGTAGAGATTTTGATGAAATAGAATTTGATAAAAATGGTTACATATTTACTTTTAAAAATAAATGTTTTTGTTTGAAAACATTCGAAGAAATTAAAACAAATAGAGAAGATTATATTTTAACTACTACTGGATATAAACATGTAACATCAAGTAAAGCCGAAAAAGAAGAACTTGATAATTTATTAAATACTATTTTTCCTAACAAAGAAGTTAAAGACCATTATATTAAAGTTATGTGTTCTGCTTTGTATGGTGTTCGGCTAGAAAAGTTTTTTATTGCTAATGGTAATGGTGGTAATGGTAAGGGCGTTATAAATGAACTTCTTGGAGAAACATTAGGTAATTATTATTATAAAGGAAATAGTGAAAGTTTTACAAAGCCATTAAAAGAAGGTAATAATCCACAAGTAGCAAACATGCATAATAAAAGATTAGTAATTATTCAAGAAGTTGAAAGTGATAATAAAAGATTAAATGGAACAGTAATCAAGGAACTTACTGGGGGTAATAAAATTAATACTCGTGCTAATTATTCTAATATTACTCAGATTACTATTTTGGCTACATTTATTTTAGAATGTAATAAAAAGCCTAAAATTGATGGTAGAATTGATGAAAGTTATGCTAGGCGTTTAGATGATATTCCTTTTGAATCAACATTTACAGATAAAGAATATCTTTTGAATGCAGGGCTTGATAATGTATTTAAGGCTAATACAAAATACAAAGATGATAAATTTAGAGAAGATTTTAAAAATGTTCTATTTAATTATTTATTAGACTACATGAAAAATTATATGAAAGAAACTAATAAATTAATTACCGAAGGTTGGAAATCACCAAAGATTATTTTAGATAGAACAGCCGATTATTTAGAATCAAGTGATGATGTTAAGGAGTGGTTTAATACTAAATATAATTCAATTTCAAATGAATATACTACTATTAAAGATAAAGTAGAGAATGGCTGTTTTGTTGAATGCAAGTTAGTTTATCAAGAATATAAAGAAAGTCAGTATTTTAATTTATTAACAAAAAAACAAAAAAGAGAACAAAACTTAAAATGGTTTTACGCATATATGAAAGAAAATATTAATTTTAAAGTATATTATAAAGAAAAATATACTATTGGAAACAAAACTTACCGTAACATTCTTTTAGACCATGAAGAAAAACCAATTATTGATGATGAAGAAGAAGATATTTAAATTAAAAAATTAAAATTATATATTATAAAATTATTTAAATAAAATGTTTGTATAATATATAGTATAAAATGAGTGAAATCAGCCAAGACCAAATAAAAAAATTTTTGGAGCATCAGCAAAATATTAGACGTGCTAGTGCTAAATATTATGCTAAAAGAAATAATAAAGATTATATAGACCCAAAAACTGGGGAATTATTTGAATATAGTAAAACTAATTTAAATGATGAGGAAAAAGAAAAGAAAGAAGAAATGAAAAGGAAAAGAAAAGAATACCATGCTAAACGTTATAAAGAAAATGCAGAACATATTAAACAACAAAATAAAGAATATAGATTAAAAAAGAAGCAAGAAAAATTAAAAAGTAATAAGCCGTTAATATTGTCTGAACCTATTTCAGTATAATTTTTTATTTATTTTCTATTTTTTTTTCTGGTTCTAATATAAATGAGATTATTGGAACTTTTTTCTGGAACTCACTCTATTGGAGTGGTTGCCGAAAAGATGAATATTGATGTAACCAGCTTAGATAGGGATTTAGGAGCAAAATCTAAAATGTATGATTATGAAAGTAAGAATCATATAAAAGCCGATATAATGACATGGGATTATAAAAAAGATTATAAGCCAGGTCATTTTGATATAATTACTGCATCACCAGTTTGTTTATTTTGGAGTAATTTAAGGAACACATGGATAGGAAGAAAAAGTAAAACAATTAATCCAGATGGCTCAATTGTTACAAAAGAAGACATTCAAAGAGATATAAATAAATATGGCAAACCCATGGTTGATAAATGTTTTGAAATTATCGAATATTTTAAACCGAAATATTGGTGGCTAGAAAATCCACAAACTGGTTTAATGAAAGGTTATATTGCAGAAAGATGGAATCAATATAATACTTATTATGATGTTGATTATTGTAAATATAGTGATTGGGGTTACATGAAAAAAACAAGATTTTGGACTAATATTAAAGGCTTTAAGCCAAAAATATGTAAAATGGATTGTGATAATATTGTAACTATTCAACCTAATGATAAAAAAAAACATATAGTAAATTTGTCGAATGGTTGGGAAATAATAGATGATAAATATGTTTTATGTAACACAAAAGAAAAAAGGGAAAAATTAAGAGAAATTAAAAAAAAAGAGCCACATAGACATAAGAAAAGGTTAAGTGATATTGGTGGTGGTAATAATAGATTAGGTAGATATAGAATACCAGCTTTACTAATAGAAGAACTTTTGGAAAAGTGCCAAAATCTTTAAGACCCCCAAAAAAAAATATAATTTTTTTATCTCTACTTAAAAAATAAGCGATTTATATCATATAGAACAAAATGACCTACCTTGAACTTAACGCAATCAACTCAAACCCAATCTTTGCTCCTCTCGGTGAGGAAGCCACATTTAAACGCCGTATTTTCCTTGAAAATTTTCAGCGTTGCATGACAATTAGAACTTTCCAAAAAACTGCTGGTATTGAAATTAAAAAGATTATTACTGGAATTCACCCTACTGCTAAACTTATGAAGCCTATTATTAACAAGTGGGAAAAACAAAAAGTCGAAGATTTTTCTACATTTAATGATGAAATTACATTTCTTCAATATATGAAATGGTATGTTGGTAGTTTTTGGAATGAAAGAAAAATTAAACAGCGTATTATTAACCAATATGAAACAACACTTAGCAGTAACAATGGTAATGGTAGATGGATTCAAGCAAGAATTAACCGTTTTAGCGATGTTCTTGATTTACATTATGCCCTTAATAAAACAGATGAGTCGCTTATGAATAAACTTGGCTTTTACAACTTTATTGACCTTTTTCTTCCTTGGATTAAAAACCCAAATGCTAAAAAGGGGGCAAGATTGCAGCCTTATTTTTTTGGTAGAATTGTTGAAATTGAAAATAATTCTACTATTCCAGAAGAAAATTATAAGACATGGCTTAAATCCAAAATTTCATTCTATGGTAGAGATTAAAAAAAAAATTTCTGGTAATTACTTATAATGATTGACGAAGAAAGTGTAATAATTTTTTTTATTGGATTAGGAATCGGTAGTTTAGTAACATGTATTATTTGTAAATGTTTTTGCTAAAATAAAATATTAGTTTATATTATAAATGAGTGAAGAAGAAATTTTTGAAAAACCAGCTGATAAGCCCAAAGAAAAACCTCCAAGAAAAAAACGTGAATTAAGTGAAGCCCAAAAAGCAGCATTAGCAAAGGGAAGAGCCAAAATGGCTGAAAAACGTGCAGCAGCCAAAAGTGGTAAAACTGTCGAACAATTAAGAAAAGAAAAAGAAGTTGAAAAGGCTAAAAAAGAAAAAGAAAAAGAAGAAAAGAAATTAGCCAAAGAAAGTAAAAAGGGGGAACAGTTAAATGAGAAACAAAAGAAGCAGAATTTAGCCCAAAAACGTAGATTAAAAAAACAACAAGAGGCATTAAATAAAGTCATGGGAAAACAAAAACGTGAAAAAATACTTGATGAATATAACGATAAAAAATGTGAAATATTAAGCCGATGCACTAACGTTGATGTTTATAATAAATTAAATAAAGAATTAGAAGATATATCAGAGGAAGATATATTAAGTGAAGGACAAGAAGCATTAAAACAAAAATTATTGTCTAAATTAAGTAGATTTGAAAAAGAAGAAAAAATTAGAATTGGATTATTAAACAGTGAAAAAACAAGTAGTATATTTTAAATTTTATATTTATTCCAAATTTTCATATCTACTTTTCTTGCCGGTCCATTCATTATTACAGATGCTAAACGAGCCAAAGCCCATGATGTAGGTGTTTGGTTTGGTCTTGAACCACTACTAAAATAAGCAGCCTTACCCTTGGCAATAATTTCATCTATACCTTTTTTTTTAATTATATTTTTATTTATAAAAGAAAAATCACTAATTTTTGTTTTATATTTTTCTTCAAACTTTTTTACATTTGATGACCTTTTACTTTTAAATGATTCTACTTTTGGTCTTGGCTTACCTTCTTTAATACTCTTAATTTGTTTTTTTCTATCTTCTTCTGTTAGTGATTTAGGAACATACTTTTTTGGCAATCCAGTTTTTTTATCCTTCTTTGGGGGCATTTAATATATATTAATATATTAATTATGGATGTTGTTTTATTTTTGGCTTGTCTTGGTATGAGTTACATGGTTTTTGATATTTTCCATACAATATATAAAAAGACTAAAAAGCAATAAAAATATCAATATATAATATAAATGCACGATAAAGATGACTGTAAATGTATGGATTTAAATATTTATCCAGTAAAAGTAAATGAAGATAAATTAAATGTAATTGATAAATATCCATTACCAAAAATTCCATTCTTTATGGTAATTTTGGGTAGAGTAGCAGCTGGAAAAAGTTGTATATTAAATTCATTAACACTATCACCAAGATTTTATAGAGATGATTTTCAAGTAAAAATATTAGTAAGTCCAACAGCAGAAAGTGACCCAATTATGGAACACATGGTAGAACATTTTGATTTTGTTTTTACTGAATATAGTGATGAATTACTTAATGAAATTGTTAAAATGGTAGAAGATGATGAAGATGGAAACCGATATTTATTAGTTCTTGATGATGCTATTAATGAAGGTTTTAGACAAAGTAAAAATGGTAAGGTTGATAAATTTTCTAGTTTAATTACAAAATATAGACATATAAAAAATCAAGCCACAGGAAAAGAAGGTATGTTGAGTATTATATTAACACTTCAATATTTTAAATATATGTCTGTAATAACTCGCACTATGGCAAAAGGAGTTATTATAGCTGGTGAAATATCAGAAGCAGAAACAAAAAAAATAAGTGAAGCCTATGATTTTTTTGGTGGTTCAAGTAAAGCCTTTATGTCACTATATAAAAAATGTAGAATAAATCCATTTGATTTTGCTTTTCTTAACGTTGATAGTTTAGAAATGCGAAGAAATTTTAATGATGAAATTGTTTATAGTCGAAAAGCAGAATATGAAAAAATGAATAAAATTAAAGATAGTGAAAATGATGAAAGCGAAGAATAAAAATATTATATTAATATATAAAATGTCTTTACAAGCGATAATAGACCAACACGCAAACAATATGGTTGCACGTCATAACATGATTGAAGAAATGATTAACGACCAAGCAAACACGAGAGCCAATGAAATTGGTGAAAAAGCAAAAGCCATTAATGATAGTTTCGAACAAGCTGGAACAGCACTTGGTTCTGCTGCTGGGGCTTATCATTTGGGTAGAAGTGTTTATAAAGCCTATAAGGCAAAAGGGCTTAAAGGAGCAGCCAAAAGATTAGCCGAAAAAGCCAAAGAATCAAAAGGTGACCTTAAAAACATTAAAGGTGATGATGACGATAAAGATGATGGTGGTGAAGGTGGTGAAGGAGATGCCCCAACTGGTGATGCTCCAACTGGTCCAACTGGAACTGCCACTGATGACCCAGGAGCAGTAGGGGATAGATTAGATAATTTAGTAAGGAGTGGTAGGGAAGATTTAGATAATTTAAGAGAACAAGCAAACGACCAAGCATCACAGCCAACCGAAAATAATGAAGAAGCCAATCAAGACCCTGCTGACCCAGCAGCAGAACAACCAGAAGCCGAAGCAGCAGAACCACAACAAATTAATTTAGGTGACCCTGCGAGTGACCCACAAGCTGGTAATTTAAATTTTAGGATGGGAACAGTTGATGAGCCAGAAGATTTACAAGTTGCAAGATGGAGTGACATGGCAGAAAAAGTAGCAGCAAGAAATGCAGAAAAAGGTTTAGATATAGAAGGTAATCCATTAAGACAAGGATTAAAGCCAGGCGAAAGAGTTTTAGCCGATGTTACTAAGCCAGGAAAAGCGGATTCTTCTCAACCAAAACCACAAGGTGGAGATGAAGAAACAAATCCACAAGCAGCAGAACAACAGTCAGCCCCAACAGAACAGCCAGCAGCAGAGCCAGCAGCACCAGAACAACCACAAGGAGATTTTTTAAGTGACGTTCAAAAACCCCAAGGTAAATTATTTGATGATGCCCCTGCACCAAGCGATGAACCATTATCAGCCCAAAGTAATCCAACACCAAATATCGAAAGTAGTGCTGCCGATGATGCAGCCAAACAAGCAGCAAATAACACTGAAAATATTACTAGTAAAATTGCTAATGGCGGTAAAACTGGATTACAAGAAACTGGAAATGTTACAGATGAAGCATTATCAAAAACAGCATCAAAAGTTGGCGGAGGTTTAGAAGATTCATTACCAGAATTATTAGGAGAAACTTCGGCACTTGATTTTATACCAGTTGTTGGTGAAGTTGCAGGAATAGGTCTTGGATTATATGGCTTATTTGAAAGTATCTTTGGTAAAAAACCAGATGCTAGTGACGAAAAGAAAATTATTCCAGTAGCCCCCACCGCAAGTGGAATTGACCCACAAGCAGAAGCCCAAGCCCAAACATTATCATAAAAAATTATATCATATATTTATAATGAGTAAGGAACTAATTATAAATAACGTTAAAGAAATAGTAATAAATTTAATAAAAAAAATTCCTAATAGGTGTAAATGTAAATGTTGTAGTAGTGAATGTGTAAATGAAAATTAATCTTAATATATATTATGAATCCAACAAAAGTATATAATCATTATTCAATATGGGAAAGATTCAAATATTGGGTTTTATCATGGTTTTAATTTAATTTAGTTAGTTCTCATTTCTTTTGATAGTTTTGAAAAAATTCTTTGAAAATCTGTTTTATGAGGTTCAGCGTAACAATCTAGTCTTTCTTTTTCACTATTAATAAAATATAATGCGTTATATATATTTGAGGCTATTTCATACCCCTCATATTTAACTCCATGATATACCTTTAAAGCAGGTATGTCATAAGTAAATGAAAGGTTATAAAGAAGTTTTGTTTGTGATTTGGAGAATTTCATTTTGTTTTTTTCTTATATGATATAAAACGTTTATTTTTTAAATCATTTAATAAATAAATATTTTTTTTTTGGGGTCTTAATTTAATTTAATTACTTTTTTTCTTTTCATAGCCACTTTTGGTCTTAATTGTTTTTTCTCATGGTCTATTGTATAACCTCTTTTGGCTACTTCCGCCATAATCTCGGCTTTCTTTTTAGTATATACTCTTTCAATTCTATCATCTTTATTTAATTTTGATACAAGTTTTCTTAAATCTTTTAATGTGATTTCAGCCATTATATATATATATATCATTTATTTTTTTTTATCTAATTCCATTGCTTTTTTATGAGCCTTAGCAAATGTATCGCCAGCTCTCATAAATTTTACCATATTTTTCATATGTTTTGAATTCATGCCACCTTTATGCATTTTAGAATGTTCCATAAGTTTTTTAGTTTGTGACATAGTTAAACCTTTTAAAGGTTTCATTTCTATT
>FUFK010038103.1_pt1 | contig 25364 bp, 35 predicted proteins | sample 1021851 | NCBI WGS metagenome assembly FUFK01 (sample SAMEA51879418, study PRJEB19060) | metagenome | reverse complement strand
TTAACAGTCAACTGCTCTACCAACTGAGCTACCGAGGAATGACTTGAAAACAAAAGTTTTTTATATCATTCAAGTTAAACTGTAAATCAAAATAGTGAAAAAAAATTCACTAAAATAATTAACTCCAAATCAGTCAACTACTCTTATACATCTAGTTAGGATTATCTCATAGCGATTATTCACTATATTTTAGAGTCAAAATTTAAAGGTAGGATATTTAGGAAGGTGTTTTTTGGAAGGATGCTTGTTTCTTTTTTGATAAAAATTGTTTTAACTCATCAAGCTTTTTAATAGCTGTTGTACGATCAGTTAATACTTTTTCTTTTTCGTTTTCTTTGTTTTGAAAGCTGATTTTTTGTTGTGTCCGTAAGCTGCTTTCTTTTTCTTTTTCTTGTACATTTCTTTTTTCCTTAAAATAATCAGTCATGCAATCTTTCTCAGGCTCTTGACCTGGAGTGTGTATTCTACAAAATAATAGATGATCTGGTGTTGCAACAAATGTTTCTGTTTTAGATCCACAATGGTTGCAAGTTACCTGAATGTTAGGCTGAGCCTTTTTTCTTCGCATGTATGATTTAGTTTATTTAGATGATCAGCATTTCCATCTACGTCTGGCTTGTCTTAATCTTGAGTTAGGATTTTTAGCAGCCTTTGGAAATCTCTTCATTTGTCCAGCTGATCTTGCACAATATGACTTCCTACGTTTTGCAGCTTTTGATCCTTTTTTAACTTTGCCAGTTACAGCAGATTTTAGTTTAGATCCTGGATTTAGTTTTCTATATCTTTTAATACCAGCTCTGGTCATCCCAGCACCTGATTTTGTGGATCTATAATATTTCTTAATTCTTCTAGGTTGTTTAGATCTTCGCCTCATTTGCCTGTAAATTTATCGAACCAGTAAAATATTCTGCCAAATTGCTTGTCAACATTGACCAGTTCATTTTGAATTGAGCTTACTGTTGCTTGTAATTCTGTAATAGAAATTAAGGTCCAGGCAGACAAAGATAATAGTATTCCTCCAACAATTGGTAATATCCAGCTATAATCCTTTTTGCCTCTTTTCATGTTTATTAGGTCGTTTTTTATGTTTTCTTAATTTTGGTTTTTTCTCTCTTGGAATAAAATCCTTAAATTTTTTAGCCATTATTTTTTAAATTTTTTAATAGCAAGATCTGTAACTTTCATTCCAAAGCTAGATGCTATTGCTGCAAGTAATGCGTAAATATACCAATCAGGAAGTTGATTTAATGTTTCGAAACCTTCTTTTAATTTTGTAATCCATTCAGGTTTGTTAAAAAATACAGATCCAAAAACTATCAGTAAAGGTAAAGATAAAATTACTGTGAACCATTCATCACGCCAGGAGTTATCCATAGCATTTTGTTTTGCAGTCTCATATTCAATCTTGCCTTCCACCATTCTTTCATAGTGTTTCTGCTCAGCAAGAGCTTTCATTTGTTTAGTCTCAGATCTTGTTTTTAAAACATTAAATCCAGATCCAACTATTTGACCAATTACATTCCACATCATGAGTATAACCAACAGTTAGGTCTGGCATCGAAACCAAGTTCTCTATTTAACAAATCAATATGAATGAAAGTTTTAGCAATACCTAAGCCAAATACTTTATTAGCAAAATAACTAATAATTTGTTTTCTATGCTGTGAATTAGATACATGAATATCTACTGCATAGCCTGTTGTATGTGGACCAGATAAACCAGTCGATGATACTTTGCTGTTATGATCAGGACATCTATAAGCTGATGTTATCATTAATGGTCCTAGAGTTTCTCTAGCTTTTTGTAACAAATCAACTACATCAGATGCGATCTCTAATCTTTTGCAACATTTGCATCTAAATTCATCTGGTGAAAAGTTACACCAATCCTGATGCCATTTTTCAGGCTCTCTTATTATTTCATTCATATTTATTTGAAGTTTAAATAACCTATTATTGCTGCACCAATAGAACCAAGAAATACTAAAACTTTAACTATTCCTTTTCCTGTTGATACATGATCTGATAATCGTTCAACTTTCTTCTCTAATCTGTCGATAGATTTTTGAAGATTAAGCATGCGTTCAGCACATAACTTTTCATGAGAGGATAGGCGAATGCCTACACTTTGTTGAGCAAGTGATGCAGCTGATTTTCTAGGCATTACTCTTTAGGAATAGAACTCTTAATAGATGAGATCCAATCCTTCCAATTTGAAGTGTTATTGACTTGATCCCAGTACATCATATCAAATTGTTCGCCAGTAGATTTTTTATTGTATTCTACTTCTCTATCTCTTTGATATTGTTTAGCATCATAGTCAGCTTGTAGTTCAGTTTGCTTTGCTGAAACTTCAGACCAAGTAAAATCCTGTGTGTCTTTAAAAATAGCTGAACCATTTTCATCTGCACCAGAAACAAATTTTACATTTGCTTTGTATTCAGCCTCGTTGCTTGGTGAACCAGTTACAACGAACTGACAATTACTGTCTAATGCTTGGATTGCTTGTGCTATATCTATCATATTTATTGACCTCCTTTATCCTTTAATTTCTATTAATGTCATTACTGATACACTATCGTCAGTTTGACTTTCAACTGCGGCTGAACCTCCACCTGATCTACGAAATCTAATCTTATATTCAGTTGATGAGACTGTATTTGGAGTATCTAGGTAATTAAAAGAACAACCTACATAGTTATGTTTTGCCTGATTGTTAAATGTTAAATTTCTATGCTGTCTAATTAATTCAGTACCACCTCTAAAAACGTACCAATCTCCGTAAGTATTATCTAAACCTTTTGCAACTGACATACTTGCTGTAACTAAAATTTTTGATGATGTTGCTAATGGTGTAATACTGGCTGCTAATCCAGTATCAATAATTGTTGTACTTGTTGATGATGTTTCTGTGGAGTATTGACTACTCACTACTTGTAAAACACTTCCACTAGGTAAAGCTAATTTATTTAAAGTTATAAGTGCCATAATTAATTTCTCCTATCCAGCTATTTCCAATATTGTAATGTAACTTGTTCCATTATGATTAATTCTATTTCCACCACCACCGCCATTATTTCCTAACATTCTAAAATCAAGTTTTGATGATGCACCATGATTTACTATTTCACCTGAAACAACTGCATTAACTCTACAATTATCTCCTCCAGTTCCATTACTTACATGCATTTGTCCTGATGTTCCAGCGTTTGAATAACTTCCGCCATCGTCAACTTCATATTGTAAAGTTAAATTCATTCTGGCATCAAGAACGCTAGTCGGTTGTAAATTAATTTGTGTTCCTGAAAATAATAAAATTGTACTATTTGATGCTTTTGGTGTGTAAGAAAATTCACTGTCAGTTATAGTTGTATTAGTACCATTACCATTACTAAAAGTTGTCGTTGTAGTATAAGCATGACGTTTATGTCCTAGTAATGCACCAGATCCAAGTTTTGTTGTAGCAATAGCAGCATCACTTGCAATCTTTGCATTGGTAACAGCAGATGCAGCTAACTGATCTGTATTAACTGAACCAGCACTAGGAGTTTGTAAAGTAATACCTCTTTCAGCAATAATAAAATCTATGCTATCTGACGAACTTAACGAACTTGAAAACGTCAAAGTGCTTGACGACACAGTATAGCTAGAATTTGGTTTTTGAATAACTCCGTTTAAACTTACAGTTAAACTTTCAGCACTACTTGGTACAAAATTAACTGAATTTAATTGCAAGGTGTAACTAGCCGTTGCACTAGCAGTCAACGCATCTAAAACAACTCTATCTGATAAGTTTTCTATTCCTCTACCTAAATATGCCATTGTTACTCCGTAGGTTTTGTCGGAAATACAACAGCGTTTACTTCTTCAACTGTTGTTAATCCATTTGTTATGTCTCTTAAATTTTGTCTGTAAGTATTCATGTCAGCAGACAATGTTTGATCTGATAATGCCAAGTAATCTGTTTCTGCAAGTAAACCATTTCTTTCAATTCTTAAATTATGTAAAGCTCTATCAAAGGAACCATCATTCCATATATTTTCATCAGATTGGTGTTGTGCAATTTCTGATGCAGTCATATCGACATAAATACCATTAACCATTTTTTTCATTATATTTTAACTCCATATAAAGCTGCTTTGCCTGTTACTGTTCCTGAACTAAATAAAATTTTTAAATTATTAACGACTAAATCTAAATCTAAATAAACATTTTGAACCTCTAAACATCCTCTTTCACCATCAGTTTCATATCCAGCAATTCCAGTACAAACTTTTCCTAAATCACTTCTTCTTAAATGATGAAAATCAAAAGTACCTGATGCTGTTTCTTTGTCATTTCCACCAATAGCAAAAGCATTTCCAATCATATAACCTCTATCAAAAGCGGCATATCTTGTTGAAATAGTATCATTTGTTTTTCCATGATGACCTTGAAATCCTGATCTTTTATAAGATGTACCTGTGTGATAACTTGAGCCATTATCATCTGAGACTTGGAAAGAAACATTGAAATCAGCAGAACTATTTAACCTTGTAAAAATTAATTTATAAATATCATAGGTGTCTGTTATTAAAGTGTTATCAAAAGTAAGTGAGGTAACTGCACTACTTGTAAAGTCAGATGAATTTAACAAAACCATATTTGTTGCATCACTTTCAAGCGAAGTTGATTTTATTTTTGATAAAGCCATAATTTATCCTCCAATTTCCATTACAGTTATTGTGCTTATAGTTGAATAATTACTATTGCCATCTCTTGTATTAATAAACATCTGAGTTCCAGATGGTGTTCTAACTTGAATTTTATATGTAGTAGCACTTGTAGTTGATGGAGTATCAAGAAAAGTCATGGCTATACTTTCTCCTCTATCTGCATTTATTGTACCACCAACTGTTGCTGAAGTTCCGCCACCACTTCCTAAACCTATTGCTGTGCTACCTCTAACTATTTGATAAGCAAAATCTCCAGCACCAGTTAAATCATGTGTTCCAATGGAAAAATTAATTAATACTTTTGAACTTGTCGATGATGGAGTTATCGCAACAGATAAACCAGTAACATCAGTAAAACTTGTAGATGTAGTATTAAAAGTATCAGTTTTAGTTGTAGATTGAACTTGCAATATAGCACCAGTTCCTAATTTAGAAGTTGCTATTCCAGCGTCACTTGCGATCATAGCATTTGTGACTGTTCCTGTTGCTGGTGTTACAGTCTGTAATGCTTGTCCTAAGAAAATTACATAGCAACTATCTGAGCTTGATATTGAGCCACCCAACTGTAATGTAGTTGAAGAAATTGAATACGTTGATGGATCTTGACGTACATTATTTACAAAAATTGCAACATCATTAACTGATGCAACTCTATGATCTAAAGTATAACTTGATCCACCATTGCCAGTTATAACTTGACGTTTTAAACTTACAAAGTTGTTTGATGGTTGAGTTCCGATATATGACATTATTATTCCTATGTACTGATTGCATCTACAAAGCTTACAAGAACATCAACTGATGATGCTGTATCTGCATAAGCTTTTAAGACATCTGAATTTTGCATTACTATTTTTGAGCCGCTATCAATTAACTCTAAAGATCCGCCTACACTTATTGGAGCATCCTTAATCACAAAGTGATCGGTACTTGAACTGTTTATAATTACAGAAACAGTAACAGCTGATGTTCCTTTATTAACACAACGAATTGATACTAAAGCATCATCGCTGTTTGACGTTAATATTGATGTTGGCGATCCAGATGAGTTTGATATTGAACTTGCATGAACTCTTTCAAAATCTTGTGCCATTTATTATCCTCCTTTTATAATGCGATTGACATCGCTGTTGAAAAACCTTTTGTTGCAAAAGTTGTTGTATCGACAGCTGCATCTTGCCAAGCTGATCCGTTATAAACACGCAATACATTTGTGTTTGAATTAAAATATAAATCTCCAGCATTTAAAGCATCACCATCATTGTCTGTTGATGGATCTGAAGTTTTTGCTCCAAGATAAGTATCATCAAAGTTATCAGCAGCTGTTTCAGCAGCAGCCTGAGCAGCTTGAGCAGCAGTTTTAGCACTATCAGCAGCAGTAGCACTTGATGCAGCATTAGTCGCTGAAGTCGATGCGTTTGATGCTTGAGTTGATGCGGTTGTTGCTGAGCTTGCAGCATTTGTTGCAGATGTACTTGCCTCAGATGCTTTTGTAGTAGCAGTTGTTGCAGAACTTGCAGCAGATGTAGCTGAAGATGCAGCGTTAGTTGCTGAGGTACTTGCCTCACTAGCTTTAGTAGTTGCTGTTGATGCTGAACCACTAGCACTCGTTGCAGATGATGCAGCGTTAGTAGCCTGTGTTGATGCAGTTGAGGCTGATGATGCAGCATTCGTTGCCTGAGTAGATGCAGTCGTTGCAGAAGAGGCAGCATTAGTTTCACTTGTCGATGCAGCAGATGCAGAGTTTGCAGCAGCAGTAGCAGAGTTAGCAGCGGCTGTTGCACTACTAGCAGCATTTGATGCTGATGTAGTTGCAGATGCAGCATCTACTAATAAGGACCACTTTGCACTATCTGTATTAGTAGTTAATGGTTGTGAACCTGATGATGTATGCGTTGTTGTACAAATAAAAATATTATTTGTTGAAGTATCTTTAACAATATCTCTAGCATTGTATGTGGTAGAGGCAGACCAGTTTCCAACAAAAGTTCCAAGTTCCTGTGTTACAGAAATTTCACCAGAGCCATCGAAAGCTAAAATTTTATTTGCTCTGTCAGATGATCCAACTGTAAATTCAGTTGATGTCATCGTATTAGTTCTTGATAGCTTTATAGATCTATCGACTTGTTCTTGTAATTCTTGAGTTACAGCAATTGATTTGTCATGTGCAGTTTCAATTGTTTCTGCACTCATAGGATCGTTATCAATTAGATCCATTGCTTGAGTTTGTGGTGTAGATCTTCTTAATACAACTGTTTCTCCAGATACAGGAATATTTCCAGATGTGAAAGTTACAGATCCAGAGTTATTTCCAACACCAGATACAGTATAATGAGTACCTTTTGATTTTACAGTTTCAGTACCAGTTGATGATCTAATAATTACCTGGATGTCATCATCATCAGTAATCTTAAAACTATAAGTAAATGCTGATGTTGATCCGTTTCCAGAATAACTGTTTTTAATTATTGTCGTTGATATTGTCATCTAATCTATATCCCATTTGTGAATTTGCTATTTCTTTGTCTCTTAAATCTTCAGCTTTTTCCTTAATTTCACTTAGATAAGTAATTCTCTGAAGATCTCCATTTTCGTCTTTTTGTTCGTAATATCCTTCTTCTGGATTTAATAAAAAATCTTTAGCCTCACTTTTTGCATCTTGCCATTCTTGTCTTATCAAACCTTCTTTAACAAATTTTCTGCTTTCATTTTTATAATGATCAGCCTCTATTAAGGCTCTCATTTTTCTATCAAAAATAATTCCAGAATTTTGTCTTAAAAATCTTTTTTGTTTTGATGTTAAAGGTATGGTTACACCTAGTCCAAGTTCAGGTGCATAATCATATCTTAAATAGTTTTTAACTGGTGTTACTTTAGGAAATACTGAAAGTAATTCTTCATCTATATAATCTCTTTCAAACTGATTGAAGTATTGAAATTTATTATATTTTCTTCCTCTTAAATCATAATCACTTTCCAAATCACTTTCTGCAATATTCTTTTTAAAATATTCATTAAACTCAGTAACAATTTTCTGATTGTCGCTGTTAAAAAGTTTTCCAACTTCTTTTGCTACTGTTGGTACAAAAGATGATGCAAACTCTGATGCAACTTCTTTAGCAGCTTTAGTTGGATTATCAGATTGAACACCTCTAATAATAGATCTTGTATCATCAATTAATTTACCAGCTCCAGCTAACATAGTTGAATTAGATAAATTTTCTCCAATAGAGAAGGTGTAAGCTATCAAATATGCAAGAGCATCTTTTGAAAGCTGAGTATAATTTTCTTCTTCTTGACCAATTACATTATTATATAATGAGCCTTCTAATAAAGTTAGCATCTGTCCAAAGTTTGCAGAATTAGCAAACATTTGTGCAACTGGATCAAAACTTCTAAAACTTATTTTTTGAAATTTTCCATCACCAATTGGAACTTCAATTTGAAATGGTTGTGTCTTAGTTGTTTTTTGCAATAAAGACTTTCCACCAGTTAATGATCCATCGGTCCTAATATCTGATCCTCTTATTTGAGGCAGATCCATTCCTAAAAAATTTTCTGCTTTATCTCTTCCAACTCCATAATAACCTAATGGAGCTGTTGCCATATAAAACATAGATCCTAAATAAAGTTGTGCTCTAGCTTTATCTGCTATTGCACCACCAGCTGCAATCTTNTGATTATATCTTGTTAGGACCTGAGCTAAGACTGGTGTTCTTTCAGCAACAAACCCAGCAATGTTAGTTGGTGTTTGTACGAAAGGTAAATAATAATTAGTTATAAAAGAAAATGGTCCTCTGCTTGCAGCATAGTTTTTTCCTTTTTGTGCGATTGCTCCAAGATCAAATACATCATTTCTTTTTCCTAATGGAGTTTGAAAAGTTACATACTGAGCTTGTTTGTAAGCCTCATTTAAAATATCTTCAGTTGGATTAGCAACTCTGGATGCAATATAAGTAGATATTTTATCTCTTGGTAAAATACCTTTGTTATACATCTCCATGCCTTCTCTAAAAGCTAAAGCATATATCTCTGATCTAAACTCTCTGTTTTTAAAAAAGTCATCTGATACTTTAAGAAACTTAGTTGGCAAGTTTCCTAATGTTATGCCTTTTCCAAAAAGGTCAAACATTTGAGCAGCAGTTTTGTTTTTAATATTAAATTCTTGAGCTGTTACTCTTCCTAATTTTGTTTCAATCTTCGATCCACCAAGTTTATAAACTTCCTTCATAGCAGACATAATTTCAACAGCTGCTTTATGTTTACCCCAAGCTTTTGCAATATCTTCGTAAGCAGCAACTCCACCATCAGATTTGCCACCAAATAATCTTGATGCTATTTTCCTTTCCTGAGCAACAATAGCCTGAGCAATCCAGTTACCAGCACCATTTCTGATGTGAGTTAATGGATTAGATAAAATTGTATTTATAAAAACTTCTGCAATTGCATTAGATGTTTTTTGAGAAAAACTTGTTAATCCAGTTTGATTATTAGCTTTTAATAATTTTGTTGTATTTGGAGTATTTAAAACTAACTCTGCAACTTTTGTAATTTCATCAAAACCACCAAGCTCAACAATTAAACTTTGTCTGTTTAAACTATCTACATCACCACCTAAAAAAGAAAATTTTTTACTAGCATCAGATGGAATTTTGAATTGATTTAATGCTCTACCAGTTTCTGTTTTTACGCCTAATAAAACTTTTTGTATTTGAGCCATCAAAGCATAGTGTTGTCTAAACTTTAAAACATCCACTTGAGTTACATTATCAACATCAGCAGCTTTTCTAGCAAGGTGCATCATTCTTGCAGCACCAGCCTCAAGCATCTGTCTAATGGCAAATATTTGAGCAGCGTTATATGTTTTGCCTGGCTTTGTTCCTAATACTTCTATTAAGAAATCTTCATTTTTAGATAATCTTGTTCCAGCAGCTTTAGTAGCTGATTGTTTTTTAACACCTCTAGTTTGTTTTACAATTTCACTAGGTTTGTAACCTTTGGCTATTCCATTAATCATCTGGAATATATCTTCGTTCTTAGTGATCTTATCTATGTTAAAATCAGCAAGAATTTTCTTAGGAATAGTATTTGTATTAAAACTTTGTAAAAACTCGTCTATTGTCTCTTTAGAAACTTGAGGTTGCTTTGCCTTAAAATCTTTTACTCCGATTTTTGTTTTTTCTCCACCTTGACCAACAGCAATGTTTTGATCATCAATAATTACATCTTCTTTTTTCTTTAGTAATTTAGAAGGATCTTTAACAGTCTTTTTCTTTATGACTAAATCATCAACTTCTTTTAAAACTTGTTTTGTTAATTCTTGACCTGATTTAGAGCCAAGTATTCTACCTAATACCATCTATTTTAAATTCCTATAATTTTATGAAAACAAATATTTGAAGTTATTTGTTTATTACTATTAATTTGTCGTTTGTGAAATAATATTGTTTTGTATGTTGTCCGATACCATCTCTGCTCCAACGCCTAATCCAAAGAGACTGAACAGAGCTTGTCCATCTGTTTGAACTGATTTCTTCATGTCGTCTGTAAGTTGAATGATTGTAACTTGTGTAGATGGTTTAGGCAAAGTATCTATATAATCATCATAAACTTTAGCATTCCATTTCTTTGCATACTTTTTTATAAAGCTTGGAATAGCTTTGTCATACAAATCAGATTTACCTTTTCCTGATCCAATCATTAATGGCTCATCAAATTCAGCAAAATAATTTGTATTAATTAATTCATCCTCTGGTCTATTTTTAATAAAATTATCAATATTATCTTTTAATTGTGAATAATTTTTTGATCCAATTTCTTTTTCAAATTTTTTTAATTCTTCAGAATAAAAAGTTTTTCTTTTGATTTCTCTATTTCCACCACCAAAATATGTAACTACAAAACTAGGATCTGTACCAGCCTCAGTTAATTGTGGTTTTACATTAACTCTTATAACTCTATCTGTACTTTGTTTATATCTACTAGCAATCGTACTTCCTTTAGGAATAGCGACAGCATCAAAGTCATTATCCGCTGCATATCTAATTAATCTTTTAGTTACTAGCTCATACCAGTTATTTTTAAATGGAAAATCCACAACCTGTCCAGAATATAATTTCTTCATATCTTGAACTAGGTCTGATTGCATTTCTTCAACTGTTAAAACTTTCTGTCCATTTAATTCTCTGGTTTTAAATCTAACATGAGCAAATTCGTTTTTAGTTCCAAAATGGACCTCAGGAGATTTATAAGGAAAGGTAGTTTTTTGTTTTCCTTTAATTAAATTTTCATACTCTATAGGATAGCTTTTATCTCCTTTAAGTTTAAATATAATTTCCTTATAATCTGTACCACCAGGCTCAGTATAACTTCTGCCACCAAATTTAGGTGCACTATCTTTTAATCTTCTATCAAAATCTTTTAATTCTTTATTAGTAAAAAACTTTCTTATTTCTAAAGGTTCAAACTCATATCTTGAAGTTCTATTATATTGACCAAATTTAAGTAATCTATCTGATTCCTGTACAGTTAAAGGTCCAGTTCTTGTAAATGGTTGATTTGCTAATTCTAAATTATGAATTACAATTTTATCATTGTATTTGTATTTTGTAAGTAAGTCATCCTCTGATAATCCTTCTAAAAGAATATTCATTTTATTATATGTATTAGTCTCAACTTCTTCAGACATGCCGCTGCCTAGTGTTCTTGCTTTAAATGTATATTTATCCAATTCATTACTAACTAAAGCATCAGGATTAGCTTTTTTAAATTTTTGTATATTTAAATCTAACTCATTCAATTTACTTTCTAATAATAAATCTTTTTCAGCATCTGCTTTAGTAACTGGTTTTGGTTTTTGAACTTCAGCAACATCTAAGGTATTATTTTTTAAATAATCTTGTATTTCTTCTTTAGTTACATTCTTCTTACCTTTTAAGAAATCATCTAAGCCAGACCATTTTAATTCTTGCTGTTTAACTCCTGGAGTATTCTTTAATGTATTAAATATTTGTTCTCCAGATCCTTTGTTTGGAATTTTTTTTGCAGCCTCTTTTAATATTGATCTAAATACAGGACCAAGACCAGCTGATGCTAATTCATCATCTCCAGGCATTGGCGAACTGATTTGTGATTGTTCGTCAAAATTTAGAGTTTTTTTTTCCTGGTCAGTTGTCTGATTTATAACTTCTCCAGTAGCAGCAGCTCCACCAGCAGAGGTGGCTGTTTGCTGGTTCATATATTTTGGAACATTATTTTTTAAAATTTTAAAAACTTTAATTAGCTGATTACCAGCAGCTCCCCATGCAGTTCCTTCAAATGTAGTATTAACTAACTCAGCAACTTTTGCCTCTGGTGTATCAGGTAAAACTCCTAATGCCTCATTCAAAGCATTGATTGCCTCACTATCAATAAAGACATTAGTTTCTTTTTCTTTATCCCCACCAGTAAAGCCATAAGCTAAACCAAATGACAATGGAGTTGCAACATAAGATGGTACTCCAGTTTTCTTTAATAATTTTTGTATTGGAACTGTTGCAGCTATATCAACTCCAATATCTGTCATTAATTCTGAAACACCTTCAATATCATTTTCGTCACGATATTTTCTTAGATTAGAAATTAATTCTTCTACACTTTTATTATAACCTTGAGCAAATTCTGTTGTTGCATCAGAAATAGATTGTCCTTTTTCAGTACCTCTAAAAATTCTGTTTGATGCAAAACCAAATAATTGAACAATGTTGTTTGAAAGATTTGCACCACTCTCAACTGTTGATGTAGCAAAACTTTCTGGTGTGTCTTTTATAAAATCTAAAAATGATTGAGAAAAACTTTGTTTGCCTTCTTCAATCTCAGCTTTATCTTCTAATCTTTTTGCAACTCCAGTACCTTCAACTTTTTCCTCTCCTAAAAATTCATAAGGATCAATTTCATTATCTCTTAGTCTTGCAAGGATAGGTGAGGAGTGTCTTTCTTCAACTTCTTTTATTGGAAGATAAAAGTCTGATAAGTAATCAAATTCTTCAAATTGCTGTTGTTCGTTTTCTTTAGCCATTATCTTGTAGCACCTCCAGTAGTTTTATTTGATATTCCCCAAGCAAAACCAATATTTCCAGTTGCATCTTCAATCTCTGATCTAATATCAAAAATATCTTGCATAATGTCTAAGCTGCCTAAATCTCTTTTAAGTTCATTCATAGAGATGTTGCCTTTTTTATATTCATCCATGACCTTATTTCTCCAGCCATTAAATGTTTCATCAGGATCAGCATCTTTTTGAATTTTACTAGCTTTAGGTATTTTTATTGATGTAATAGTTGCAGCATCATAAATAGTTGGAACTTTATCGTTGTTTGCTAAATAACCTTGAGAAACTTTTAAGAAAGCATTTTCTGGAGATAAACCTTCATCAACATACTCATTATACAATCTTAAAGCTTTAACTCTCATTCCTTGCTCAGATTTTTCCTTTGGTCCAAATTCTCTGATAAGACCACTCTCAACTTTTCCTAACAGATTATTGATAGTTTTTTCATAGTCTTTGTAATCTTGGAAAATTTCTCTATCATTTTTAAACTTATCAATGAGACTGGTCATTGTAACAGCATCTTTAATACCAATGCTTGCAAGATATTCTGGAGAGAAATTTAAGTTGTTTTGTATTCTATCTAAATCTTCAACAGTTTCTGCGATAAATATTTGTGCAGTAATTAAATCTAAAATATCATCATCATTAGCTGCTTTCGGATCTTTATAAAATCTTAATAAAGCATCATATTGTGCTGAGTTTATTTTATTAGCATCTCTTAGATCGTTTAATAAATCTAGCGTTGGTATTTTTCCTAAATACTCAGGATCATCGTCATTTCTTATTCTTAATAAAATTTCTGTAAATGTACCAACTTTTTCTTTTGTATTAGCTTTATCAATAAACTCTTCTTGTTTGATATTAAAATCTTGATCAGAAACTATTTTTTGTTTTGCAACTTCTAATGCTTTGTTTGCTAATTTTGGATCTATATTTTTTTTAATTTCTTCAAAATTTTGAATTGTGTAGTTAGGATGATTTTTTGCACCAAACAAAACTATATTTTTTTCTGATTGTAATCTTTTATCATCTTCAAGTTTTGCATATTCTTTTGTTGAATACACTCCTGATCCAATTCCACTTCTAAAAAAGCTTTCGAAATCTGTTCTAGCATTAGATGCTGTTGTAAGATTTGAGCTTGCCATCTTTAATGTAAGATCATCTAAATAATCGTTGTGAGTTTGCTTTGTTGAATTTATATGTTCTTGAGTTACTTTTTTTGTAATTGTTGAGTATTCAGATATTTTAGTTTTATTTAACCATTGATTAAATTGTTTCTTAACATTAGGTGAAACATCTGTAAGTAAATTTTCAAATCTTTCAGGCTTAGTTTCATTTTCAAATGTATTTATTGCAAAATTTAAATCTGTATTTTTAGAAACTTCTGAGCTTGTTTTTTCTATATCTACTGCTGCTGTTTTAATTATTTTTAAAAGTTTGTTATTATCTTCTATTGCAACTTGTTCTTTATGAATATCATCAACAACTTTACCAATTGCAGATACTCCTTGTCCTCTTTGTGCAGCTAAAGATAAAGGTAATACAAGAGCACTTGTTGGTGTAACTTGTCTTTCTCTTACTCTGCTTTGTGATTGTGTAATTTTTAATATTGCCATTAGCTTGCTAAAATACTTTTTCCGCCTGATTTAGAATAATTGCCAAACATAGATCCAGCAGCCTTAAACATCTCTGTTCTAGCCATCATTTGTCCTTTGTATGCCTCACCAACAGCTTTCGATCTAAGTAAGCTTTCCTGGTTTAAACCATCATAATATGCAGTTGTTGAGTTGTAATCTTCAATAGCAAGATCTGTTGCTTGATTAACTTTTTGCTCAATTAAGACTAAATAAGGAGTAGTACCTTCTCTTATCTCAAAACCAGTTTTAAGTGTTTTTGTATATAAAAAATCGTATGCTTGTTCTTGAGCTTTTACAAATCTTGGTCTGTCAATGTTGTTATAAACTTTTCTAGCAGTTTCTGTTTTCTGTCTTTGTAAATTAGCCTGTTGATTGGTTACACTTTCATTATATTTGCCAATTGCTTTGGCTGATTGTGCTGCTGCTATGTTACCTATAAAGCTCATAAATTTTTGCCATCCTAAAATAGTTAGTTCCATCAGGACCATACTTTTGCATAAGTCCTTCTTTTTTTAATCCAAGCCATTCAGCAAATCTAACGCCAGTATCAAATCCTTCTTTTACTGATGTTTGTAACCGCCAAATGTTATTGTTAATGCAAATGAGATCTAATCTTCTTTTAACAGATCCAGCTGCTTTAATTTTGTAGTTAAGTATTCTTTTGCTTGAAAGCACCCATCCTTCAGCAACTCCATCCCAAAGAGGATAAACGCCACCAGCAAGGATAGGAATATTATCAAGTAGTAAAGTGTATGATAGACCAGGTATTGCCATATCCAATCTATTTTCTGTGTAACTCGCATCGATCTCCATTAACTTATCATTCATGCCAAACTCTATGATGTCATCACCATGAGATTTGTCATAAGGAACTATTTTAAATTTATCCATCAGATGTAACCACAGTTGGATATATTGCTAAGACTGTACATGGTAATGGTTGATCTTGTTTCACAAATATAAATCCATCTGAGTTGTAATCATCTCTAAATTCTATTTCTTTATCTCCAGCTAAAAATGTTTCTACTGGTGCAGACATTGTGCTTGATGTTGTTCTAAAAGGAATAAGCTCCAGGTCATTTAAACTTGGACCCACCTTAACACCAACAGTTTCAAATAATCTTAAAACTACTTTTGATATTCTTTTAACTTTACCTTGAGAAGTTCCTTCAGCAGCTCCACCTTCAATTCTCATTGTTTGTAAAATGCTATCATACGATAAACCAACACATGCAGATGTGACTGATCTATTTAATGTAACACTACCTGAGCTTACTGTAACATCAGGATGAGCTGATCCATCACCAAGTATAGAAACTGTTTGTCCTTCTAAATGTGATAGTCCAGTTAATGTATTTGTAGCGGAGCCTGAGTAGGTGAGGTGACTATCTAAAAATCTAAAGCTTGTTGCATCTGTTTCATCAAAATCAAAACTTGCAAAAACTTCTACATATCTTTTTGTTGCACCATTAATTGTTCTTTTTACAATTACATAAAAATCATCTTCAGTTAATGTTCCTGATACAGACGCTGCACTTTCACAAACTGCATTTCCATTTCCAAAAACACCACCAAATATATGTCGATGCCAGGCAGTAACATTTTCTGCTCTTTGATAGGTAAGTCCAACTAAAACTCCGTCATCTCTTACACACCAAATAATACTGTCAGGCTCTTGTTGAAAAGCCATTTGGTTAATACCTGATTTAGTAATAGCCTCATTTAAAATAGTAAGGTCAGGTGCGGTATAGCCATCGCTGTCAAAGTTGTACTGTAATTCTCTAATTTTTCTTCTAGCTTTTTGTAAAAATAAAACTGCACTACCAGCTGGAATAGCGTCTACTGTTGATGAGCCAAATGAACTTTGTCTTTTAATTGCAATATTAGTTGGTGTAATAGCAGCATCAGTTCCATCTGCACTAACTGTAAATTCGCCTCCAGATGTTCCTACAATTAAAGTTCTAACTGCTTTTAAATACTGAATAGCATTAACTTGGTTTGATGCGATGGTATAAATCATAGCATCAGCAGCATTAGTTCCTGTTGTAAAATTTTCATAATCACCAGATTTAGAAAACCACAATGACTGAGGATTATTATTTGTATTTGCAAAAACTAATCTTTGTTCAAAAAACGAAACACAACTTGGTCTGTTGTTTGCACCTGATAATCCTGGAGATGGTGATCCAGAAAATGATACAGTTGCTAAGGTCCAGTTTGTGTGCCCAGTTCTACTAAGCTTACGCACATCATGATTTGGATGACATAAATATAAAACGTCAGCAGACTGAGCAAATTTTATATCAAATAACTCTGCCTCTAAATATGGCGTACTTATCTCAAATGCAGATCCACCAGATAATACTTGTCCTTTATCTTTAAAGACACGCATATACTGATCGCCAAATTCTAATACATAAGTTTGTGTAGTTGAAAACTCAAAAGGTATTAATCTTGTTTTCTTTGTGCTGTCTTTAACTTCAGCAATAAACTTTGTTCCAACTCTTCTTGATGCAGATCCTTGAGGTGAAACTAAAAAATTTTGTAATGTTTTTGTTGCAGAAAAATATTTATCAAAATCTACTCTGCCATCCATTCTTGGAGAAAATTCTCCTGATACAAATGAATTTAATGATAATGTTGTTCTAGGCACTATAACCTCGCATTAGTAAATTCGTTGCTTTCAATAGTTCCTAATGTGTTTTCTGTACTGTCTATAAATCTTGCCTCTCTCAATCTTTCATCAGCTCTTTGCATATAGTTATTTGCAAGTGTTGCATTGTTAGTTACTGCATAAGCAAGATCTGCTGCTAATTGATGAGAGATACTTTCCTGAAGATAAACATCATAAACATTTGGATCTGTTATGAGAGCAATATAAATTAAAAATATAGTTCCTTCGTTTGTTTTTATTTTTTTACCTTCAACTTGATAATCTATTTGACTTTCAATACTGTCTGTAACTCCAGTATGTACTTTTAAAACTCTTAAACAATCTGATGGTAGAGTAAATTGATTTGCATATTCTACAACAGGAGCTGCACTATCTTTTGCAAGTTCAACTCTTTTTGTTAAACAGTTCCAAGCATGTGATCTAAAAATTCTATTTCTTATTGGCTCATATCTTTGATTACAAAGTCTTGCATTCTTACTATCATCAGTCAAAGCTGATATAGTCGATGCTCCTAATAAATTTAATGCTGAATTACAAATATCAACTACTGATGCCATTATGCTTGTTCTCCTATAATTTCTTTACAATGAAATTTGATTGCTAATTTTTCTTCTTCTATTCTGTCACCATATAATTCTTTAAGTGTATTATGTGAGGACTTATATCCTTGCAAAATACAATCCTGATAAGTTGTAAATTCTAATGGCACTACATGACTATCAGTACACAAAACGCCATTATGAAAACTACAAACATAAAGAATTAAAATGTATTTCATGAATTTTTTAAGCTAAGCGACCTAGAAAAACCAAGTCGCTTAACTTTTTATTGATTACTCAACAACGTAGAAAACCATACATTTAATAGTACCAGTAGCGGCAGCACCACCAGTTGTTATTAAAATGTCAGTTTCAGCTGTTTGTTCAAATCCTACTCCACCGATAGCACCATCGTTGTGCATAGAGATAACACCAGCACTAGCCGCAGCTGTTGCTGTAATATATCTGTCTGCATCTGCACTATCTCCAACTGCTAGAGTTACGCCAGATCCTAAAGCATCATGATGTATTGCTACATCATAAACTTTTGCACCNGATGGTAATCTTGCAACTGAAATGTCAGAGCCACTTGCAAGGCTTGATGCCTCNAAAGTATCAAATTGAACTCTTAATTTACCAGACCACTCTCCGCTATCCGCATTAACAACAGGATCAGCAGTTATGTTAGTAAAATTTACTCCTTTTACACTCGCCATAATTAACCTCCTATTTATTAAGCCTCGTGAGCTTGGATTGTGACAACTTTTTCATCTTCAAGTCTTGTTGCACCCATAGACATGCAAACATAAACTTGAGTTGAATAGCCTTTGTCAGATCTTTCATCAATTCTTGTCATCACATCTTTGCCTAAAGCAAGTTTGATGGCATCATTAGTGAAAGCTAAACAAAGTCTCTTACTTGATGAAGAAGTAAGTCTGTTAGACACTATAAAGTTAAAACCAAGGAAAGTATTAATCTCTCCGTTAGCCAATGCTTTGACTGTGTTAAAATCAGAGCTAGTGACTTCCGTTGTTCCTAACAAGTCTGTGACTTGTTTTGGAGATACTACTATATGCCTTGGAATGCTTGGATCTACTGATGCTGCATCCATGATCTCTTTTGCAGATCTTAGTTTAGCAATAGTTAATCCAGCAGTACCACTTTCTGTAATCTTTTGACCAGCTGGTAAAGCAACAGTTGTTGAACCAGTTTCTCCAGCAAAAGCATTTCCAGAAACAGCAGCGATTATCTCATCATCCATAGATCTACCCATTGCATAAGCAGCAGCTAATGCGTATTGGCTGGTAGGATCTATCAATGTTCTGATTCGATCTTGCTGATCAATTAAATCAGCCCATTCGAAATCGGCCATTGAGATACGTCTTCTACTATGTGGTGTGTCGATCTGAACTGTATCGGAATGTCGACTTACTCTTTTCTGTGCACTTACTGCACCAATTCTTTCAAAGTAAGCATGTTTTCCAACAACAGTTTCAACATCAACAACACCTCTAAGCAGAGAACCTTTTTGTTGTGAAAGCATTTGTACATTGTTTGAATACTGCTGTACAAAAGCCTCAGTTATTTGTGAACTCATAATAAGTTCCTCCTTTTTAGATTGTTATTGATTGATCGATTTGATTTTCCGATTACTCGGATCTTATCTTTGGATTTATAGTCTCCAATTAGACTTTCTTCTTAGCGGTCTTTTCAGGTTGTCGCTTAGAATTTTTATTTAATGCCCAGTCATAATATTTCTGAGCAATTGGTAGAGGATCTCTTCGATCATTCTCTGGACCAAATTCAGTTGCTAATCTTAAACATTCAAGTTTAATTTCAACTTCTGTAATTTCACCTTGCGGCTCAAACTTATCATTAGCCATTTAGCATCTCTCTAAGTTTTAAAACTTCAGAAACTGCTTTGTCATGATTAGGATGTCCTTTTTGCCAATATGCAGATCCTTCTGATGTAAGTTCAGCTATTTCTTTTTCTATTTCTCTAGCTGTCATATAATCAGATCCATCACCTTTGATTATTTCATCTTCAGATAATTTATCTGCTAAATTAGAAAAGGCTTTTATAACTGTAAGGTTATCACCTAATCTTGATCCATCTTTAAGATAAGTATTTTCTAAAAATTCTTCTCCTAAAGAACTTAGAGCTAATTTTTTAGCTTGATCTAATCTCTTTGCATACTGTGGACCAAACTCTTTTTTAAGCTCAGTTTCAGTATTAAGTTGAGCATCAGCAGCCTGTTGTTCTTGAGATGCAGCAATGTTTCCATTCATCTCATTGTAGAACTTAATAAGACCTTCTGCTTGTTTAGGCAGTAAGCCTAATTTGTGAGCAGTTTTATTAAATTCTGATACTTGTCCTTGATCCAATTCTTGATCTTTAAAATCGTACTTGTAATCATCTGGAGAGCTAGGAGCACCAAGCCTTTTAAAAACTTCATTCCAATCCTCATCTGTTGAATGTTTATTAGGAACAGGAATTTTATCTGCTCCTACCATTTTTTGTGCATGAAGATAACTTTTTACAAAGTCCTCCATGTTATTAAAATTAGTTAAAGATTTTTCTTCTCTATAACTTTCAGGAATTAAATCTTGAAAATTTACTTCCTGTTTTACTTCAGCAGTTGCCTCAGTATTATTCTGAACAACAGCATCCGTTTGTTCAGATTGCACCTCTGGTGCAGTTGTCTGATTTTCCATAATATACCTATATGTTATTTAGATTTAAGCATTGCCTTAATGAAAAGATAAATAGATCTTTGTCCTTCAAGGAATGCAGTTTCATGACTGTTGTCTTTACTGAAAGTAGTCGAACTCTCATGACATCTTATAGAGATGTCGTCTAAAACTCTTTTGCCTTCTTCACTATTAAATATAAATTTATAGTCGTCTTTTAATTGTTTAAATTTTTTTTCTATTTCTTTATTGTGATCCATCTTGAACTACCTTCGCTAATGGTGCAGCTTGTTTAGCAGCCTGTGTCTCTGCTAATAATTGTTGTTGTTCCATTGCTTGTTGTTCCTGTGCAGCTCTTTCTTCTCTTATCTGTCTTACTTCAGCATCTGATTTAATTACTTTCGCTGGTAATCCTAAAATATCTACAACTTGTTTTACCATTCCATCACTATCAAGAAAATCCATGACAGGCATAGCTTGAGACATAGATCCAAAAATTTCTAATCCTCTCATCAATGATTGCAACTCCTGGCTACGCTGAGCTAGAGCCATTGGTGATACAAATTCTATTTTTAATTCCTGTTGTGCTAGTACATCTGGTGTTTCTTGAAATAAATTATTTCTTAACATGATATTAAAAACTCTTATGATTAGAGGTGATAATAATTCAGATTGAAGTCTGCCAAGTACAGGACCCAGTATTCTCATTTTTTCTTCCTGTCTTTGTATAACTTCAGTTGCTGTCATATTTCTATTTTCAGATATGACTAGCTGATCAACATGAAACATTTTAATTATTGCCTCACGCCTTTGATTTTCAGAATTTAATGTAATTGAATTGTTTGCATTAATATTTAATGGCTCAATTCTATCTCTTGATCCTGATCTATAATAATTAAGTGATCCAGGAGCCATTCTTACTGGTCCTAAAAATCCATCATCAGGTATAAGCAAAGGTGGATCAATTTGTTTTGCAGATGCTTTCAAACTATTTTCCACCATCTTATTTAAAACTTTAACATCAGGTAACGCATTCATTCCTGGAGATCTTCCATAGATTTCAGTTGATGCTTTTAAGTATCTTGGGATGACATAAGGATTTTCTCTAAATCCACTTATTGAAATAATATGTCCTGATCCATATTCCATATAAATAGATTGGAAAGGCATGTTAGCCTTATCTTGTTTTTCTGGATCAAAATCTAATCTTGGTCTTACAACATGAACTAATTCATAATCATCAAAAGGATTTTTTTCAGCCTGTACTTTTAGCTCTTTAGAAACATTTTCTATGCCAAATTTCTCAACAGCTGATTGAGCAGCCATTTTAAATCTTCTATATAAAGTATCTACAAAACCTTTCTTGTTTTCTTGAATATAGATTTCTTTTATATGTCTAGCAGAGAAGAGTAGAGTATCCTCCTTATCTTCCTCAATCATTAAGCAAGCAGTTCCAAAGGCAATTAGATCATGATAGCATTCAAAGATCTCTTGCTGAAAGTTAGATTTACCAATAGCGTCATACATTCTTTGCTGAGCATCTTCTAACCACTCTTTTGCCTCGTCACTTTCATTGAGTAGAGTTTCTTTGTATCTTAAAGAAAACCATCTATTTGCAGATGATGTAAGCATACCATGTAAAGATGCAGCCAATAATTCTAAAGCATGTATTGCTGTTGCATCAAATACTTGAGAGTGTCTTTTATCGCCTCTAGTTCTCTCTTTTGTAATCTCTGCTTTTCTAGGCAGCATCAAGTCTGAGACTTCTTGCCAATGGCTTTCCCAGTTCGATCTTTTCTCCATTAACCTAGATAGGTTTTGCTTTAGCTGAGCTGCTAAAGCTCTAAACTCTTGTGATTGCATTTATCTTCTTTTTTTTCTTTTTCTTAATTTTCTAAAATCAGCAGCATCAATCTTTTTTTTATTGCCACCAAGTCTTGCAATTTTCTTTTGCTTTTTAGTTAATTTTTTACGCATTATCTTTTTCTTCTTTTTGCTTTTCTTTTAGCTTTATTTTTTTTGCTATTTGGAAAACCAGCTTTCATATTTCTATATGCTTTAGCTGAGATAGTTGATTTAGACTTAGGTCTTGAAATACCTTTTCTTTTTCTTCTATTTATATTTCTATATAAGCTCATGATTAGCCTCCTAATAATGTTGGTTTTGATAAAGTTGCATACGATGTGTCTCCAGTCACAGATGTAAGCACAGTTGATTTTCTTCCTTTCTTTTTTCTTTTTAGGAGTTCTTCCTCCTCATTAGCTGAAATACTTTCATCACTACCAGTTTCGATCATTTCTGTTTTCGTTGGACCTTTAGGTGTTTCCATTGGCTTAGGAGCTACCATCTGTGATGGTACTTTTGGCTGCTCAACTGATTTAACTGATCTAGGTTGATTATCTCCACCATTTCCACCTACTGGTCCTCTTCTTGTTGGTCCTTTGAAATCTCTTTTCTCAGATGCCTCATCATAGCCAAATGCCTCTCCACCATAAACATCACCTGATTTTGATTTTTTATTTTTTTGTTTTTGTTTCTTAGAAATCGCTTGCAAAATTTTTATTGGTGTTGGTGTTAAAGCATTAACAATTTTATTTTTTCTATTGTTATTATTTCCACCGCCACCGCCTGATGATGATCCACCCATGATACTAGCCTCCTAATAATGGTTTTTTTAAATTTTCTTCTTTGATTGCTGTTAGACCTTGAGGTCCTGTAAGTATTGTTGATCTTCTGCCTTTTCTTTTATTTTCTGAAACTTTCATTTCTTCTTCCACTTCCTCCTCTCTCACAGGCTCCACAGCTTTTGGTGGAGGTGCTGGAGGTTGCACAATTACTGGAGGTGGTGGCATTTTTGGTTTGAATACTGATCCCATAATTATAATACCTTGTAGTTTGTATCTGTTTGTCTTTGTCTATTTTGAATTGTTATTTTTTGTTCTTGCAATCCAACAGCTAATGTTCTCATCGCATCTGCTGCATGACTGCTCCAGGAGTGAACAGGCTTACCTGAATACACTCTATGCTTATCTGAATATTTTCTGTGATAATCTCTCAAAGCATTGACTAGCTTTCCGCAATTATCGACATCAATAAAACATCTAGGTAAGACCATCTTTACTGCATGAATGCCATCTTCAACGGACATTCGAGGCACTACTCTAAATCTTAACCCCATCTGATAAGCTGTTTCTCGTCTGGTTTTGCCAGTTCCAAATTCTGTCTGGTCCAAATCATGAGGACCATAGTTATGCTCAATTACATAGTCTTTTTCTTTTATTACCTGAGCATAATGAGGAAACGCCTCATTTCTGTTTTCATAGTAATCAACAATATTGATCTGATGACCAATTTGCTGAAAGAATATAATTACTGTTTGATCGTTAAATCCTAGATCCCAGGCTGTATTTACAGAATAACTTGGATCAACAGGAACTCTTGTTATTTGTTTTTTGTCATCCAAAGAAGAAATAATATCTCCGTATATAGAACCTTGGACATTACCAATAAAAGAGCATTCAAATTCTTGTTCGTATTTTTTAGAACCCATCACAGCAAGAGCTGCATCAAGTTCCTCTTTATCTACAATTCCAGTATCGCTAGCCTTAGCTTTATATAAAAACCATTTAGGATCTGCTTGAGCCTTTTGATAATAATCATAAAACAGATTTGCCATACCTTTTGGCGTTCCAACAAGAATTAGCTTTCCTTTCCTGTCGGATAATGCTGGCGTTAAAACTTCATCAATCAAACTTTGATTTATCTGAGCAGCCTCGTCACACACAGCTATATCTAAATATATTCCTCTTATGCTATCTGGATTTTCACTAGACAATAAACTTATTCTTGATCCATTTATAAAATCACATCTAAGTTCACTTTCATTCCATTTAGTTCCAGGAATATTTTTTGTGTAATGTTTTAAATAATCCCAGGCAATCTTTTTAGCTTGCGAATAAGTCGGTGCTATATAGGCAAACCTTGGTGCATGGTTTTTATTTGTCATTGCCTCTTTAATCAGATGATTAATGATCATAACTGTTTTGCCAAATCTTCTATGACAACACAGCAAAGCATATCTAAATTTATCTAACTCCTGATGTATGAAAGCTTGATGCTTTCTTGGAGTATAAGGTATTGTAATTTTCATTAGTGAAATGTTGGAACTTTTTCAGAATGCCAATATCTCATTTTAATCTTAGCAAATACAAAGTCGGCAAACTCAAGAATATCTTTTTGATTTTCAAATCCATCAAAGCTAATTACCAACTCATTGTTATAAGTTGTGAAACTGTAAGCTGATAAGTTTTTATATTTGTCTTTTAATTCGTCCATGTCTGTTTATGTTTAATATCGGTAATTATACGTATAAGAGAGGCACACAGTTTTTTGAGGTGTAGTACCTAATTCTAAAATCTTTTATTTTCCTCAGAATATCGATGTCTTATTGATGAGCAGTCAACTACTCTAGCTTGTCTTTNTTAACTTTTAAAAGCTTTGTAGTGATACTTAGTGAATTACAATCCACCAAACCTCATGACGCAAGGACTAACTTTTCGCCACCTCGTAATTACCGACATCCTCAGCAGTAACATCAATGACATCTTCTTTATTATTATTCCAAGCAATCTCTATTTTAGTTTCTTGTTTGATCTCTTGCTTATCACCATAAACAGGAATTAGTTTTGATGCTAACCATTTAGCAAGTTGAACCTTTTCTCTAACTATCATTATGTTTCGATTGTCAGCATGATCAAGTTCATCCATTGCTTTTTCAATATAGCTTTGTGCTCCAATTCTTCTGCACTCCTGGATCTTGCTTGAGAAATCTTTATTGTTAGAGATCTCTTTATAAATTCTTGTTAAGCCTGGCATATCCTTATCCTTTGCTATTCTAGCAAGAGGAACACCAGTCATTAATTGTTGGCAAATCTTATTCGTTATTTGCTCTGTTATTACTAGCTCTTTGCTCATTGTATTTAATTATATTATTAGCTGATATAGCCTTTGTTTTGGCAG
>FUFK010042817.1_pt1 | contig 25372 bp, 22 predicted proteins | sample 1021851 | NCBI WGS metagenome assembly FUFK01 (sample SAMEA51879418, study PRJEB19060) | metagenome | reverse complement strand
GCTCCAACAGCAGCAAACTTTAGACGATCTGCAAAGACCGCTAAACCTTATAAGAAAAAAAAATGATTACTACCGATACTGATGGTAGAGAAAACATCTACCCAAACGAACCACCCATACAATTATTACCACAACAAAAACTAATGTCACCAGAAGCAGAAAGATTTAATGGCTGGGCAGCAATGCTCGGATTCGTAGCAGCTGTAGGAGCTTATGCTACAACAGGACAAATCATACCCGGAGTATTCTAATGGCAGCTATCTCTGTAACAAGAGGTACTAGCACTAGCAACTGGGAAAGATTTTGCCAATGGGTTACAAGCACAGAGAACCGCCTATATGTAGGTTGGTTTGGTGTACTTATGATCCCTTGCTTATTAGCAGCAACAACTTGTTTTATACTCGCCTTCATCGCAGCACCGCCTGTAGACATAGACGGCATACGTGAGCCTGTTTCTGGCTCGTTAATATACGGAAACAATATTATATCAGGAGCAGTCGTCCCCTCCTCAAACGCAATCGGACTACATTTTTATCCAATTTGGGAAGCCGGAACCATGGACGAATGGTTATACAANGGCGGACCATACCAACTCGTTGTCTTTCATTTCCTCATAGGTGTAGCAGCTTATGCAGGCAGACAATGGGAGCTATCATACAGACTTGGCATGAGACCATGGATCTTTGTTGCATATACTGCACCACTATCCGCAGCTCTTGCAGTCTTTCTTGTCTACCCATTCGGTCAGGGTTCATTCTCTGACGGCATGCCCCTAGGTATCAGTGGAACATTCAACTTCATGTTTGTCTTCCAAGCGGAACACAACATCCTTATGCACCCCTTTCATATGCTCGGAGTTGCGGGCGTGTTTGGTGGTTCTTTGTTTAGTGCTATGCACGGAAGCCTTGTTACTTCCTCAATCCTTCGGGAGACCACGGAAGAGGTTTCACAAAACTATGGTTACAAGTTTGGTCAAGACGAGGAAACATATAACATTGTAGCTGCACATGGCTACTTTGGTAGACTTATTTTCCAATATGCCTCTTTTAATAATTCTCGTAGCTTACATTTCTTTTTGGCTACTTGGCCCGTGGTTGGCATATGGCTCACCTCNATGGGCATCTGCACCATGGCTTTCAACCTTAATGGTTTTAACTTTAACCAGTCCGTCGTTGACGCAAACGGCAAGATCGTTCCAACATGGGCTGATGTATTAAACAGAGCTAACCTTGGCTTTGAAGTAATGCACGAGCGTAATGCTCACAACTTCCCACTCGACTTAGCATCAGCTGAGTCTACAAACGTAGCATTAACTGCACCAGTGGTAGGTTAATGGTCGAACTATCCACTCAAACACCAGCTAATTATACAGGGATCTTTGTTTATAAAGATTCAATAGAACCAGATTTTTGCAATAAACTTATTAAACTTTACAAAGATCATAAAAACACACCTTTGTTACTTAAACAGGANTATGCTGTAGGTCGTAATGTAAAGTGTGATTATATTGAAACTAGGTTTTTTCCTGATATAGATAGTGAATTGGTAAAAGTTATTCATAAAATAGTAATCAGAGCTATGCAAGATAATCCTTATTTATATTGCACCGCAGATAGTGGTTATGACTTAAGAGAAATACATGGAGCAACTAGACTTCATATTGATAGTATTATTGACCCAGATAAAGTTGGTAAAGCAAGAACAATAAGTATTATTATAGCTCTTAACAGTGATTACGAAGGTGGAGAGTTTAACTTTCCTCTTCAAAATTACAAAGTAAAGTTAAAGCAGGGCGATGCAATAATTTTCCCTGCTACTTATACACATCCGCATGAAGTATCTAGTCCACAGAATGGGACTTTAAGATATACTATTAACACATGGATGTTTGGCTAACTCCGACGTCCGTTCATCGCTTATGCGACGCATGTCATCTAGTCATGGAACGGGGGCTAGGTATCGGAGGAAGCTATGACAGTAACTTACGTTTACCGTGGTGTTGTTTATACTAAAATTGTTAAGTAATGGCACATCAAAGCTCGGTTATGAGAGCATCAGTCACAAGGTTTGAACCTGAGACATACCCTGCTCCAGAACCAGAAAACAAAACTGAAGAAAAGAAAGAAGATGCTCAACTAGAGACTCCTTCTTACTAAACAGCCGGGGAGCACCTCAGAGTCGGACTCCCCTGCTATTGGCATTTGCCCGGTACGCCGGATACCTCATGCCGTCTAGACGGTGGGATAGACCACAAAAAAAATCTCGAGAAAAATTAGTACTAAGCAATATCAATCTTAACTAATCCATATCAATGGCTCAACAGAATAGCACGTTGACCACGAGTTTAACTCGCCCGGGTCAACTGAATAGTGCAAACGACGCACGTGCACTATATTTAAAGCTGTTCAGTGGAGAGATGTTCAAAGGCTTCCAGCACAACGCAATCGCTAGAGACCTTGTAATGAAGAGAACACTTACAAACGGTAAGAGTCTTCAGTTCGTCTACACTGGACACACAAAAGCCGAGTACCATGTACCCGGAAACAGCATCTTAGGTAACTCCGATGGAGCACCTCCAGTAGCTGAGAAAACCATTACAATCGACGACCTATTAATCAGTTCTGCGTTTGTATATGAGCTAGATGAAACACTAGCACACTATGAATTGAGAGGAGAGATCTCTAAGAAGATCGGTTATGCTCTTGCACAGAAATATGATAGACTAATCTTTAGAGCTATCGCTAAAGGTGCTAGACAAGCTTCTCCAATTTCTAAAACAAACTTCGTCGAGCCCGGCGGAACACAAATCAGAGTTGGTACAAACAACCAAGCATCTGACGCATACGTTCCAGCTTCTCTAATCAACGCTTTCTATGATGCAGCTGCTGCACTAGACGAGAAAGGAGTAAGCTCTGAAGGACGTGTTGCTGTGTTGAACCCAAGACAATATTACGAATTAATACAAGGTGTTGGTTCTAACGGTCTTATCAACAGAGATACACAAGGTACTGCACTACAGTCAGGACAAGGTATCATTGAAATTGCAGGCATCAAGATCTACAAGTCAATGAACATTCCATTCTTCGGCTCATACGGTACTAAGTACGGTTCTGCATCTGCAACAAACCCCGGTGTAACAAGCCCCGGAAACGTAGGATCATTCGTTGGTGAAACAGCTGAAGACGGTAGAGCTTCTGTAACTGGTATCAACAACAACTACGGTAATGCTACAGACTTCGCTAACAGCTGCGGACTAATCTTCCAGAAGGAAGCCGCTGGTGTTGTAGAGTCAATCGGACCACAAGTTCAGATCACATCTGGAGATGTATCCGTAGTATACCAAGGTGATGTAATCCTAGGTAGACTCGCAATGGGAGCAGACTTCTTAAACCCTGCTGCTTGCGTTGAGTTAATCGCTGGTGCTGCTACTGGATCTACAGGTAACGCTGCATTCGGTACATCATATCCAGCTAACGCTTAATTTTTATTTTTTATACGGGAGCTTCGGCTCCCCTTTTTATTATGCCTTTTCCAACCACAAATGCAACACAAGAGTTGCCAGCTATAAATCACATACTCACATCCTGTGGTCAGGCTCCTGTAACTACACTAGACCAAACCAACCCGGAAGTTGCGATTGCCTATGATACACTGTTACAGGTGTCACGAGAGGTACAATCTGAAGGATGGACTTTCAACAAGGAGTACCACTACGAATTTAACAAAGATGTTAATAATGAAATACTTATACCTAATAATATAATACAAATAAAACTTACAGAAAACGCACAGAACAAACCTTACCATGCTGTACGTAGACAAGGTAAGTTATATGACAGACAAAATCACAGATACACATGGGAGTATAGTCCTATAGAATGTGATGTAATCTGGGAATTTGACTTTATAGATTTACCAGAACCTATACAAAACTATGTAAAAGCCAGAGCTGCTACCCTAGTGTCTGGACGTATAGTAGGAGACGACGATCAATACACACGTCTCAAACAGCAAGAAGTAGAAATGAGAGCTATTGCTACTGAATATGAAACTAGCCAAGGTCAGTTTACTATGTTTGGTCATCCACAAGATTCTCAAAACTTCTACCAAAGCTATCAACCATTTCATGCTTTACAACGATAATGCCAGCAGTTACTCAGCGAGTTGACGATTATCTTGGTGGAGTATCTAGACAATCTGACGATAAGAAACTCCCCGGTCAAGTTGAGGAGTGTATTAATGGCTATCCTGACCCAACCTTTGGTCTTACAAAAAGACCGGGGTTTCAGCACATAGGAAATCTAGGTACTGGCACTACATACGACAACTCTAAGTGGTTCTTTATATCTAGAACCGATACAGAAAAATATATAGGGTGCATCACACCAGCATCAGGAGGCTCTACAGGAGCGATTGCGATATGGAACGCTGTAACCTTTGCCCCAGCCACTGTTACATACGGTACAGGGGCACAGGCGTACCTTACAGGAACACGTACAGATTATGACGTACTTACTATACAAGATAAATCTATAATTACAAACAAAACTACAACAGTAGCTAAAACAGCTGACCCTACATTTAATGCTAACAGACAAGGTACATATAAAATATCAGGTACTTCTGTAGATACAACATATAGTGGTACTGTAGCTGGTTCTAACTGGACAGTTACTACTACAAGTACTGATACTTACGATCAAGCTTTAACTAAAATTAAAACAGCTATTGATAACTTAACTATATCAGGATTAACTACTGTCAAACTAATAGATAGTATCCGACTAACACGTACATCAGCATTTACTCTTACAGGTACAGGTGGACCATTTTCTAATCAGTTAACTGTATTCCAAGATCAGGTTGCTACATTAGCTGAACTACCTACTGAAACAGTACATAATCATGTAATTAAAATTGTTAATGCCGGTGCACTAACTAAAGCATATTATCTTAAATATGTAGCTAACAACGGTACATCTGGTCCCGGTTATTTTGAAGAAACATTAGCTCCTGATACATCTACAGGACTTGACAATTCTACTATGCCACATGAGCTAGTAAATACAAGTGTTAATAACTTTACATTTCAACGTGTAACATATGATGCACGTGCTGTAGGTGATGATGAGACTAACGATCATCCATCATTTGTAGGACAAAAGATAAATCAATCATTCTTTCATAACAATAGATTAGGATTTTTGTCTGGCGATACAGTATCTATGAGTCAGTCAGCTAAGTTTTTTAACTTCTATCATACATCTGCACAGACTGTTACAGCTGCTGATCCTATTGATCTTAGTGCTAGTACAGTTAAGCCGGTTGCACTTCATAGTGTACTACCATCTACTCAAGGTCTAGTATTATTTAGTGCTAACCAACAGTTTCTAATGGGAGCTGCTGACGGTATACTAACACCAACTAAAACAGTTATACGTACCATAGCTAACTATGAGATGGATACGATTATTGATCCTGTTGATACTGGTACAACAATCAACTTTATTAGTAAGACACCTAGTTATACTAGAGTCTTCGCTATGGTTACACGTGGAGAAAACGAAAACCCACAGGTAGCTGACATAGGTAGAGTTGTAAGCGAATGGATACCATCTACAGTCGATACATTAATCTCAAGTGCTCAGAACCAGTTTATTGCATTCTCAGGTCAGAGTACACGATACATATATTTGTTTAGACAGTATGCAGAAGGTAAAGATATTAAGTTACAGACATGGTTTAACTGGGAAGCACCCGGTAATGTACAAACTATAGCAGCAGATTCTGACGAATTTTTTGCTGTAACAAAACAGGGTGGACAGTTTACACTTAGCAAAGCTAGCTTAAGTCAGAGTCCTGATGACGCTATCATTGTTAATAATGATGGTCAAAGACTAAATCCATGTATAGATTTATATGCTACATCTTCACATGTAGAGTTTGATACAACTAATGAATTTAGTAAATGTTTTATACCATATAATGATGCTACAAACCTAACACCTGTGATAGTAATTAAAGGTACTACAGCTACAGGTCAGTTTATTGAATCTGGATTTACTATATCTCCAGATCGTGTTGTAGAATCTAGTGGTGCTAGAAGTGGTCAAACATATTTTAAAGTTCCATTTAAAGACTTGACCAGTGTATCTAGTGATGTTATCGTAGGATATAAGTATGACTTTGATGTAATATTACCTAAAACATACTACAGAGTAGATGATGACATGACTCGTAGTGATTTTACTGCTAACCTTACAGTAGCTCGAATGAACTTTGCTGTAGGTCTGTCAGGAGTCATGGGATTTAAACTCAGATCTAAAGGTATACGTCAAGGTAAGAAAGAATATACAGGTGATGGTTCTACTACAGTATTTCCTTGGATCAATGAAGATATTAACTATATAGATGATGACCAGATTAAAGTTAAACTAGATAACGTGGTAACCACAGCGTTTACAGTTGACAGAACTGGTGCACTACCTAAGATTACATTTAGCTCTGCACCTGATGCAAATGTTAAAATACTTATATACATTGATGAGTGGTACAATCTAAACCCCGTCATCAAAGCTGACAATTACTTAGCTAATGATATTCCTATATCAGATCATACTATATTTACATTGCCCATACATCAAAAAACAGATAATTTTACACTACGGTTATTTAACGACTCACCGTTCCCTGTCTCTCTAAACTCTATGATGTGGGAAGGAATATACTCACCTAGATTTTACAGGAGGACTTGATGGTATTACCATATATAATAGGCGGAGTGGTTGGTTTATACGGAGCTCATAAACAAAGCCAATCTGCTAAGAAAGCACAGCAAGCTAATAATGACGCAGCTGATGCACAGTATAGATATAATGTACAGCGATGGGAAATGGACAAGCAGAAAATGCTTGCCGATCGTGACTACAAAGTAAGAGAAATAGAAGAAAGAGCTAGGCAAGAAGGACAACTAGCTGCTTTCAAAGATGCAACAAACGCTAGACAGTACAACTATCAGCTACAAATACGTAACTCGCAGCAAGATACAAACGAACGTATGTTTGCTAAGTCTAACAAAATCTTTACAGATCAGTTAGGTCTTAATGCTTTACAAGAACGTAATGCTAGACAAGAAGAACGTCAGCAGTTATCAGAAATACAAGCTGAAAAAAGATATGAACAAAATACAGCTTATATTGATGGTATACTTGCAGAAGGTGAAATACGTGCAAGAGGACAATCAGGTAGATCAGTACAAAAAGCTAGAAGTGTAGCAACATTAAAATCAGCTACAGCACTAACTTTACTTAATCAATCTTTAGATAATGCTACAGCTGCATCACAGAATGCAATTAGAAATATCAGAACAGATCGAACAGTAGCTGACCTAAATGCTTATGCATCTAAGATGTTAGATCCCGGTGTATTACCAATGCCACTTCAACCGCTAGCTACACCACAAGCAACCTTTATGTACCCACGGGTATATCAAGATTATGACTTTGGTCCTGAGCCAATAAGAGGAGCTATGATATCTCCTAGTTCAGCAGCAGCACAAGTATGGGGTTCTAGTCTTGTAAGTCTAGCCGGAACAGCATCGAATATAATTAAAGGTATGAACAACTAATGGTACGAAGAACAGAAAAACCACAACGCTACGGCAAGGGTGGTAGGTTCGGTGGTTCACAAATCTCCAGAGCTAGCATAAGTGCTATAGAACAGCAAGGGAGAATTACTACCGATGCAATAAGAGAGCAAGCTCGCACACAACGTGAGCTTGACAATATGCAAATAAAAGGTTTTGAAAGAAAGCAAAAGTTAGAGCAAGACAATGCTAAAGAATTATATACTCTAGAAGTTGACGCACCTTATAAGTCTCGCATGAACGCATTAAAAACAAATGCAGATATGGAGATTAAAAACTTACAACGTGAAGAACAAGAGTATAGAAGACTAGCTAATGTGTGGGGGAAACTTACCCCCTCTCTAGCTTCATCCTTTGAAGATCTAGCATTAAATACAGAAGACTTAATACAAACTAAACTTGGTAGAAATTATTTTAATAAGATATCAGGTGACGGTACACTAGAAAAAATCTTATACACTTATAGTAGGGTAGAAGAAAAGTCTAACGCTTTAGATGATGTAGCTAACGAACAGTCTAAAAAAGTTGATGCGTTACTACAAGGAGATCTAGAGCAAGAACAAGAGTTTGATTACTTAAACGAAACAATCAAAACTAATAACCCAGTTGTTAGAAAATTAGTAGCAAAGTATATTGAAGATAACTTTGATAGTATCATAGAAGATAGAAAGGCTGACTATGAAAACAATATTGATAAGTATAGTGCTACTGAATTTTATCAGTTACAGATTCAAGATATACTAAAACGAACTGGCATTAGTGCTAACTCTAATGAAGGGTTAAAGTTAATGCAGCTCTTTACTAACAAAGGTTTAAGTGTAGAATCTCAACTATCATTAGAACAGAAGTACATGAATGGTACAGACATAATAAACAAAGGTCTAGACCAGATAGAAGCTTATCATAAAGCTGGTGATTATAAAAATGCTAACGCTCAGTGGAAGATTATACAAAACAATGTGAATGCATTACCTGTTAAAAATGCAAATGGTATATACAGTAGAAAGTTAAGTGTTAATAGAGGTGAAGAGTTTATATCATGGGCAGAAGATCAAGTAGCAGATGCTAGATTTCTCAATAAAGGAGAAGCTGGATTTATACATGCTCAAAAAGTTTTATTAGGTATAGACGAAAACAATCCGAATGGATATGAAATTGTTAATGCCCAAGGTAATAAAAATGCTAAACATAATAAAATCTCAGGCAAGAATGCTAACTATTTAATTAGACTTCGTGATGCATGGGAAGCAGCAGACACAGCTAATACTACAAACATTGAACATGTAAATGATCGCAGGCTACAAGCTGAAGCTATTGTCTATAAAAATAGAATTAACGATAAGTTTGAAGATGGTAGCACTTACTATGTAGATGCTAACGGACGTATTAAAGATGTGTTTTGGCAAGACTGGAAATCAGCTAATGGTAATAAATATGCTAGACAGTATATGGCTGGTATGATAGGTTTTGCTTCTGGTGATGTAGACACTAGCACACTTAACTCAAACTTAGTTCAAGCTCTTAGACAGGGTAGAGACTTAGAAACTTATATGATATGGGCTTCATCGTACTCTGATGAAAAACAAAACATAGGTTTTATTACACAAGGTTTACAAGAACTAGCTTCAAGTTTTGGAGTAGAGCCTAACAGGCTTGATAATGTATTAGCAGATCAGATGAAATCTACTGTTAATAAAGTTATGGAAGCTGACTCACTTGACTCAGTACTAGATCCATCTGGACAGCATAAAGCTAGACAGATAGCTGGTGCATATATTTACTTATATAATAGTCCAGAAAATACTGGTACAACAGTTGCAGAAAAGAAAAGTAATGCTAGAGCAGCACTTAATGAGATGCTCGGTATAAGTAATAAAACTGGTGAAGTTATAAAGTTTGATACTGACGGCTATCGTGGTAATGGTGAGTTTAGACAAAAGCGTACAAAGTCAGGAAAAGTTATTTTTGTTAGAGATGCTGGTGTAACATATAATGGTACAACATCTATCGAAATCAATGATGCTTTAACTAATCAATTTGGTGTTGACTTAACAGGTGATTCTAAAAAAGAAGCTCTAAAAACATTAGTAAGCGATCAAATAACAAAAGAAAAAATAAGCGATATAGATCTATTTAATTTTTTAAATAACAAACCACATAATGATAGTTTTTTAAATCATCTTGAAAACGATTTATTAGGTAACATACCTCCTAACAAATTTAAAAATGAAATAAAAGATAGTTATAGTGAACTTGCTAGTAATGTTTTAGCTAAAGCTTCTAACCCAGCAAATAAAAAATCTCAGGACAAAGCGTTACAATGGGGTGCTGCTGAGTGGTGTGAATCAGCTCTAGGTTCTAATGCTAGCGAAGTCTATGGTAAAAACTTAGATCGACAAGCTTTTGCTGTGTGCATGCAAAATTTAAAAACTCAAGCAGAAGCACAGGATGTGCCATTATATCAACTTGTAATAAACCCCGAACTATTTAACAGACTTGTACAGCCATGAATGAAGAAGAACAAATAGCTAGCACGGGGTTTATGGATACAAACCCTTATCCTGATGAGGAACAGCTAGAAACTATAGAAGGTAAACCTGTATATGCTGCTCCTTTTGGATATAAATTTGGTAATAGCTCTGTAGACTTAAGTGTCAAAGAGAACCACGATACCATGAAGAATGAGTACAACGCATACTGGAATTTACCAAGAGGAGAAGAAAGAGATAAAGCACAAGAAACATTTAACCAAAAGTACTTTGGTATGTCTACTCAGGAAGTAAGAGACAACCAACGTCAAGTTAATTTAGAAGCTAACAACCCAATCAAAAAATTAGATCAGACGTTTCAAGGCTTGTCAGCATATGGTTTAGGTACAGCTGACTTTGTAATGGATGCAGCTGGTACTCTTATACCCGGCTTTGACAAGGTAGACGACTGGTGGGATAAGAAAACAAAATTAGATAGTCCTACAAACCAAGCTATTAGAAGATTATCTTCATTAGTTATACCCGGTATACTNGGTGGTAACGTAGTACAAGGAGGACTAAATGCAAAGTTTGCTGGTGGTGCACTATTTAGTAAACCATGGTTTCANAAACTACTAGCTACTGGTGCCGCTCACGGTGTACTAGATATGGGTATTACATACCTAAATGATATATCAGAAGAGCAAACAATGACTGATGATCTTAGTCAAATGTTTCCTAAGACATTCGGACCCGGTGGTAGATTTCCTGTAATTGAATTTTTTAGAACTAAAGAAAGTGACAGCCCACAGATGCGTAAACTTAGAAACATGCTAGAAGCTGGACCATTTGCAGCTTTTGGTAGTGTTATAGGTGGCTATGCTGATTTATCTAAAGGTAAAAAAGTCATGGACTGGATGGAGCCTTTAGATGATACTGCGGCTGCATATAAACAAACAAATATACAGTTTGGTGATGACACAGATCTTATACTACGTCTACAAGAAATAGATGAGTTACTATCTCTAGGTAACGAAAATATGAGTAGAGCTACACAAGATTTACTTATTAATGAAAAGATAGAACTTGAAGATATTATAGGTCGCAACAAAAGTATGGATGATGTTGCACGTAGAGAAGAAGCTATTAAAGAATTAGAAACAGAAGCTGCTATTGATAACAAACTTAATCCAGACTACGATCAGCTAGAATTAGATATCAATGTAGATGGATTAGATCCAGACTTAAACTCTAATATTCTTGACGATGCTGCTAAAGCTAAACAAAGCATACCTCCCGGTAATGTAGCACGTAATATGGCTGATACTACAGCTATTAAAAATGGTAGTGACTTTTCAACTGGCGACCCTGCACCTATTATTACTGACTCTATGAGACGTAAAGGTCTTATGGTAGGTCCTACATCACGTGGTGCTGTTATGGGTGTAGCAGAAGAAGCTAGAGACGCTGGTAGATTTAATGCTATTGTAGATGGTATTAGATATGGTACAAAAGAAATGAACGCAGCTGCTTGGGGTATATTTAATGATATTATATCAGTACCTACAGTAGATGACTTACGTGATTTGTTTGCAACTACTAAAGACGTTAAAAACTTATTAGGTGGTTTATACAGAGTAGAGTATGCACCAGAAGATACAATACGTGCGACAGCATTTGCTATTAAATATTTGTTTGACAGATTTTTAGGCAGACCTATTGCTGAATCATCTGCTCGAGTTATGGATACTCTTGGTAGAGAAGTGGATACACTAGCTGGTGCATTAGATGAACTAGCTCCAGAGATTGATCGTAACCGTGCTATGGATCTTATCATAGGTAAACTAGAATTTCTGCTAGATGAGTATGCACTTAACAAATACATATCAGGTTGGCAGTTACGTAATAAAAACTGGTTTGACCAGACTCCTCCAGCTACTGCGAGAGAAGCTATTGAAATACTAACAGAAGAGTTTACAGAAGTAGAAAATAGTATACATGCTAAGAATAGAGCATTTAGTAAAGAACTAAAAAGATTAAAGAAAGAAAATCCATTAGTACTAAAACCTTTGCTTGACGCTTTCTCACACACAAATGGTGATGTAGATAGTCAAGTTAAGTTAATGAAATGGGCAGCAGACCAGATCACACCCATGGGTCTACTCAGAAGTCCTGACCCTGAGAACATGAACTTATTTGCTAAGGCTGTATGGGCTGTACGTTATAATAATATGTTATCAGGTATATCTGCATTTAATGCTGGTTTAGGTAACAGTTTACAGTTACTTACAAAAACACTAACTCTATCATACGGACATCTTTTAACAATTCCTTTTAAACCGAATGCAGGGTTTACTGGATTAAAACGTGCTTTTTATTATAATACTGCATTATACGAAACTAACAAGCGAGCTATTACAGACGCATATCGTATGATGAAAAAGATGAATAATAATCCTCAAGCTATGCTATCAGCAGCTCGTAAAGATTATGTCTTTAAGACTGACAAAGCATGGAATATTATGGAAGACATGGTTAAGGTATACGAAGCACAAGGTAACTGGGGTAGAGCATATCAATTTAAAGTAGCATCTAATTTAAAACAGTTAGCTGGTATGAAAGCTATGCGTTATGGTATGACTGGTATGGTATTTCCAGACGTATTTACAGCATCTCATACTGCTACACATATATCACGTCTAAACGCATACACAGATGTTTTAGCCGATCAAGGTTTTCCAAACATGAAGATGCTAAAAGAAGCAGAACTTGAAAACTATTCTAAGTATTTTGATGAAAGTGGTTTAATAAAAAATGATGTAGTTAAATCATTGACTGGTGATATTGCACTTAACACTGATGATGGTTTATCTAACTATCTAACTAAAGCAACTACTGCATTTCCTATATTGAAAGAGGTTATGGCGTTCCCACGCACAGCTTCTAACTATATGAAGATTGGATTATCTTATACTCCTGTATCAGCTATACCGGGTATGAATAAGTTTGCTAAGACTATATATGCTGTATCAGATTCTGACATAGCTGATGCTCTTATGGAACATGGCATTGATATGTCTAAGACTGCTAACGCTCGTGTTATATTTGAAGACTTACGTGCTGAGTACATAGGTAGACAAGCTCTAGCTAATACTATGGTAGGTACATTATATGGATATGCTGTAGGTGGTAACATACGTGGTAATCTACATTACAATGCAAAGGTAAGAAGGGATCAGATGAATCAAGGTTTAGAACCTAAAACTATCTGGGTACCCGGTCTAAACAAATGGGTAAGTTATAAAGGATGGATAGGTATAGAACATGTACTTGCTCCTCTTGCTGACTTAGCTATGTATATGAAAGATGCTGACGAACACATCATTGAAAGTTGGCAGTCAAAAATATCTTGGACTATAGGTGCTACATTCTTAAATGACACACCACTGTATGGTTTAGAAAAAGTATTTGATATACTTAATGGTAACGAACGTGCTATGTCTCAGTTCTTAGCTGGTAGTCTTAGTTCTATGGTTCCGCTTAGTGGTGCTCTTAATGTTGTAGCAAATGCAATACATCAAGCACAACGTAACATAGAAACTGATATAGGTGAGTTTTTTAAAAACAGATTACCCGGTTTAAAGAGTACAGTTCCGACTGCTGTTAATCCTATAGATGGTCAGCCAATCAGAGACGCTGCTAACCCAGCACTAGCTGCATTTAACGCCTTCAGTCCTATCAAGTTTCATGATGAAATAAAGCCATATATGCAATTTTTACATGATATAAGATATGGAGGAATAGGTGCCTTTAGATATGACAGTTCAGGATCTTACGAATGGTCACCTGAAGATCAAGAAAAAATCTTTGAACTTACAGGTTCTATGGGTCTTGAAAAACAGATCATGAGAATCGCAAACAGAAAAGATAATCAAACTATAATTAAAGACTTAATGAATCTAAGAAACGAATATCACCCCGGTAATGATGTAATTAAGTTAAAAGCTAGATTGAGTCCTGTTCATAGAGAATTAGATTTACTAATTAATAATGCTATAAAACTAGCTGAATTACAATATCTAAAAGATAAACCACTCATACAACAAGCTATTATTAATGCACAATTAGCAAAGAATAGAATGAAAGAAGGCGACATATCTGGAGCAAATGAGCTACAGAAAAAGGACGCCGAAATAAAACAATTAATTAATTACGGTAACTAAAATGAGTGCTGTTACACAGAACGAATATACCCAGAATGACACAACAACTGTCCTTCGCAATTTTACATTTCCATATCTTAAGACCTCGGACATTAAATTAAGTCTCGATGGTGTGGCTAGTACGGCATTTACTTTGCCTAACGCTACCACAATACAATTAAATACTGCTCCTCCAGTAGGAACCAAAATCAGAATATTTAGAGAAACCGGTATTGACGACTTAACAGCAACATTTTATGCTGGATCAGCTATCAAGTCAGAAGATCTAAACGACAACTTCACACAGAACTTGTTTGTTACACAAGAGGTAAACCAAAGATTTATAAACACTCTTGGTGGATCTATGATCGGTGACCTTAACATGGGTGAAGATTCTGAGATTATCTTTGAAGGTGCTACTGATAACGATAATGAAACTAAATTATCAGTAGTTGATCCTACAGCAGATCAAACATACAGATTACCTAACTTAGCTCAAGGTACTTATGACTTAGTAAGTACTGGAGATACAGGTACTGTTTCTTCAACAATGATTGCAGGCGATGCAGTCAACGGTACAAAAATAGCTGACGATTCTATAAATTCAGAACATTATGTTGATGGATCTATAGATACAGCACATATAGCAGACTTACAAGTTACTAATGCTAAACTAGGAGCTGATGCTGTAACTGGTGCTAAACTAGCTGACGATTCTATCGACAGTGAGCACTATGTAGACGGTAGTATAGATACTGCACATATTGGTGATGCACAAGTAACTAATGCTAAAATAGCTGACACTGCTATAAATACAGCTAAGATAGCTAACAACAGTATTATATCAGCTAAGATAGCAGATGATGCTGTAAGTACTGCTAAAATACCAGACAACGCTATTACTCAAGCTAAAATGGCAGACGATTCTGTCGGAACTAATGAACTTGTAGATGGTAGCGTAGGTGTAGATGCACTTGCAACTAACGCTGTGACTAATGCTAAAGTAGCTGATGACGCTATTGGCACATCTGAATTAGTCAATGACGCTGTTACTACAGTTAAGATAGCAGACAATGCTGTAACAATGGCAAAGCTGAATAGTGGTACACTGCCTTCAGATATAAGCATAGCAAGTGCTAACATACCAGATAGTACAATTATTACAACTGATATAGCTGATGATGCTGTTACTGTAGGAAAGATTGCTGACTCAGAACTTAAAACTCTAGCTGGTATGCAATCAGGCACAGCATCTAAACTTGCTGATAGTACAGCTCTTACAGCTGACATAGCTGATCTTAACCAGATAGATGGACTTACAAAGCAAACTACTATATCAGATAGTGATGCCAGTTTTCCAACATCCGGAGCTGTGGTAGACTATGTTGCTGCACAGCTCGCACCGCTTGGTGGTTTTGAAGCTATTGCAAACGAACAGTCATTTCCAAACACACAGCCAGCAGCTGGTGTCGTAATCAGTATCGCTGATGCAGGCGGATTAGCAGTAAGTAGTGGTTCAGCTTCTGGTCAAACAGTAGGTGGTACTACAGTTAATATTACAGGCATTGCATCTAACTTTAACGGTACAACTGTATCTAATGGTGTACGTTTTCTTGTAACTTCTACAGGAAGCGGACAAAACTATACTTACCACAAAGCTACACTAAACGAAGATGACTTAACAAGTCTTAGTGGTGATATAAATGACTTCGCAGAAAGATATCGAGTTGGTTCGTCGAATCCTACAACTAACCTTGATAACGGTGATTTATTCTTTAATACTGGCACAGGTAAAATGCTCGTATATAATGGAACAAATACCGCATGGGAAGAAGTACAATCTATAGGTAACTTCTTTATCTCTACACTTAGTCCAGCATTTGATGGTACAACACAGAACTTTACTTTAACTAACGCACCTACTAATGCAGAACAAGTATTGCTTGTTATTAATGGCGTCGTACAGAAACCTAATTCTGGTACATCAACACCGTCAGAAGGATTTGCTTTAGATGGTAGTACAGTTAAATTAGGAGCTCCTCCAGCAACAGGTGACACTTATCATGCTGTGGTTATAGGTAGTACTGTAAACATAGGTACACCAAGTAACAATACAGTAACAAGTGCAATCCTACAAAATGGATCAGTTGTTGCAACTAAGATAGCTAACGATGCTGTAGTAACAGATAAGATAGCTGATGACGCAGTAACGGCAGATAAGCTTGCTAACTCTATTAACACAGAAATAGCAGCTAACACAGCTAAAACAACTAACGCTACTCACACAGGAGAAGTCACAGGAGCGACAGCTTTAACTATTGCAGATGATGTTGTAGACGAAGCTAATCTTAAAGTTTCTAACTCTCCAACTGATGGTTATTTTCTATCAGCTCAGTCTGGTAACACAGGTGGTCTAACATGGGCAGTCGTAAATACAGATTTATCTAATGATACATCACCACAGCTAGGTGGTAATTTAATTACTGGTGGTTATGATGTAGAGTTTCAAAATGACTCAGGTACACAGAAAATATTATTTGACGCATCAGACAGTGCTTTAGAGTTTGTTGATAATGCAAAGGCAATATTTGGAACTAGTGGAGACCTAGAAATTTACCATGATGGATCTCACAGTATTGTTCGAGAATCTGGAACTGGAAATTTACTTTTAGGTGGAACAAGAGTTAATCTTCAAAACTCGGCTGGAAGTGAATTTTTAATATCAGCACAAGAAAATGGTCCTGTAGAACTCTATCACGACAACAGTAAAAAACTTGAGACAACAAGTAGTGGAGCTACTATAACAGGTACTTGCACAGCTACAGCTTTTGCTGGTGATGGTTCTGCATTGACAGGTGTATCAGCATTTGTTAGCGGTATGATAATGATGTACAATAGTACAACTGCTCCATCTGGTTGGTACTTGTGTGACGGTAATAATGGTACACCAGATCTAAGAGATAGGTTTATAGTTGGTGCTGGTAGCACTTACTCTGTAGGAGATACAGGTGGTTCTGCTACTGTTACAGTATCAGGAACTACTGATGGACATAATACACCAATTAGTTCTAGTAATCAGATGCGTTTGCAACCAATATCTGGACAGTTTGATAACAACCATACCCACAACTTCTCAGGATCAGGTGATAATAGACCTCCTTACTATGCACTTACATATATTATGAAATCATAATGACATTAACACAAGTAACTAAGGCTGGTCTACATGAGATAGCTCTGGACCATGTCTTTACAATAGGTGCTAGCGGTACTAGTGCCTACACATTTCAAGGAGAAGGGTTGAATGGCACTGTCAACAACCCTACTCTCTATCTTACAAGAGGTAAAACATATAGGTTTGAGAACGGTACAGGTGCTCATCCTTTACGTATACAAAGCGTATCAGGATCAACTGGTACTGCATATAATACTGGCGTAACTAATAACAATACAACTGGTACAGTTATTGTAGAAGTACAGCATGATGCTCCTGATGTTTTATACTATCAGTGTACAGCTCACCCTGCAATGAATGGTATACTATATATTACTGGTGCACTTGCAGACGGTGGTGTAACAGAAGCTAAGATAGCAGCAGGGGCAGTTACTTCAGCCAAGATTGCAAATGCTAATGTTTCAAATGATAAATTAGCTGGTGACATTCCAGCAAATAAACTTACAGTTAATGATGCTCATATCATTATTGGTGATGCCAGTGCTGATGGTACGTTACAAACTTTAAGTGGTGATGTAACTATGACTAGAACTGGTGCAGTTACCATAGCTGACCAAGCAGTAACATTAGCCAAACTAGAACATGGCACATCATCTAACGATGGAAAGTTTCTACGTGCAAACAACGGAGCAGATCCTACATTTGAAACTGTAGATTTTACAACCTTAAATGCTAGTAATCTGACATCAGGCACAGTTCCAGATGCTAGATTTCCAGCTACTTTACCGGCAGCAAGTGGTGCTAACTTAACTAACTTGCCTGCTGCAAACTTGACTGGTACACTACCAGCAATAAATGGTGCAAACCTTACTGGAATTGCAACAGCAACAACAGCTATAAATACTCAAAGTAGTGCTTATACTTTAGTTGCTAGTGATGCAGGGAAAGCTATAAACTTATCTGGAGACATTACCATACCAAATAGTGTTTTTTCTGCTGGTGAAAAAGTAATTCTTGTTAATAATACTTCAAGCTTTAAAAATCTTTTTACAGCATCAGGTCTGACTATATATAATACTAATGACCCTACTTACCCTACTGGAAGTAATACTATACCAGCTAGAGGTTTTTGTACTGTATTTTTTATGGGTGGTAGTATTGCCTATATAGAAGGTAAAGTAGATATTATACCAACATTTGAAGCAAGTAATAACTCTACAAATATAGTTTTATCAAGTGTATATGGTTCAAATTGGACTGCTAATGTAGCAAAAATATACAACATTCCAAGTGGAGTTACAGTTGGTGGAACTAATAATGGAGGTTCAGCTATATTAGTTTCTTCTGGTATGGGTGGTACACTAACACTAAATGTATCAGGAACTGTAATAGGAAGAGGTGGTAGTGGTGGTACCGGTGGTCTAGGTAGCTCCAATTACGCAACTAACCCTCAAAATGGTAATACTGGTCAAGCTGGTAGTCACGCAATACAAGTAGATAGTGCAAACGTAACAATAAACAACCTCTCAGGCGGTCAGATTTCTGGCGGCGGAGGAGGCGGTGGCGGTGGTGGTGCCGGTCGTACTGCACAGTCACTAGGCTACTATTACGGTGGTCAAGGTGGTACCGGTGGTAGCGGCCAAGGCTATAACCAAAACCAGAGTAATGGTAGCTCTGGAGCTGCTGGTTGGTATAATATAGGTGGTACTGGTGGTACTGGCGGTAATGGTGGTACCCTTGGTAATGCTGGTAGCAATGGATCTACTGGTAGTAATGCCACACAGTGGAATACTAACTTCGGTCCCGGATCAGGTGGAGCCGGTGGTGCTGCTGGAAAAGCTATTTGGAGTAATAATAGTTCATCTTGGACAAACGGTACTACTGCTGGAACTTATCATGGAAGCTATACCTAGTATAGTAATACCTGATGTAGTCGATATAAAAACAATAGAAATACCTTTACCTACAGCTGACGTACCATACTATGAACCTATGGTAGTTCCTCCGAGCGATCTACGAGATCATGAAGAGGAACCAGTCAAGACTGTAGAAGAAACACCCGAACCACCTACCCTTAAGATACCGTTTATTAAACAGCCAGTACCTCAACCTTCTGCGGAAGTTGTAGTTGCTGCTGTTACAACGGCAGTTACAGCTGTGGCTGCTACAACGCTAACACAGCCTCTAATTGAAAACATTAGAAAAAGAGCACAAAAATTTATACAAGGTAAAATAAACAAATGGAGACAAAACCGCCAGAAAAGAAAGGACTCCTCACAAAGCTCAAAGAAAACGTAGATGACCATGAAGAGCAGATGGCAGTACTAGGTGCAGCAGTGCGTTTAGGTGTTGTTATCTGGTCCGGGTTTATTATTACATTAAGTTATGTTGAGCTGCCTATGGTCAAAAAGTCAGCTACGGCAGGCGATATCACGTTCGTGGCTTCGATTTTTACTGGAGCATTAGCTACGTTCGGCTTGTCTACTGGTAATGGTAAAAAAGATAAGAAAGAACCTACTACACCAAAGAAATGAAAAAATGGATTCTTCTCTTAGCATTGTTGTCACCCGCAATAGCAAGAGCAAACACTGTCACGCCTCAGTTTACAACAGGGTCGATGCAGTCAACGACAACAACACAACAAACAATAACAGAAACGATAGAGCACGACGTACTCGGAGCAGAAGTCAAAACTTGGGCTGGAACAAATATTACGCCCAGTGGTGCGATTGGTGCAACCGATACAACCTATTCAGTTACAACAGGTGCAACAGAATGGGATCTTTCAATAACAACGAGAGAAGCAGGCACAATCGAAACAATAACAATAGACAGAACTATCGAAACAGATTCTACTACCAATTCTTACTCTATCTTCTCGCAATAAGTACACCTGTATTTGCTGAAGGAGAAGATACAAATGTTAGTAATCCTGTAGCAGCTGCGACTGGTAACGTAACTAATCAGGCTGTACAATTTCAAAACAATGGTGCATCGTCACGTCAGATATATGGTCCTAACATACAATGTAATGGATCTACTATGACGTTTAGTCCCTTTTATATGGGCAATCATACGAAACCATTAGATGAATTTATGCAGCCTACAAGTTACACACTAGCAGAAAACTGGGGGTTCCAAGTTAACTTTATGGTTCCACTAGATAAGTCAGGATATAAACAGTGTAAAGAAATGGCGAAAAGATACGAAGAAAAGATGAAGCTCGAGTATGAAATTACACGAGCACATAAATGTGCAGACTTAATGAAAAAAGGTTTTATGTATAGACCCGGCTCAGATAATTATAAAATGTGTCAGGATATAGTACCTATTGTTAAAGTCAAGCCACCTAAAAAAGAAAAGAAATTTTTATTATTTTAAATGAGCACACTATCAAAAATTATAGCAGACAGAGAAATTGCTGCAACAAAAGCTGAATTAGAAGCTAAAAGAAAGCCTAAGAAAAAGGCTGCAAAGCGAGACGAGAACGGACGCTATGTTAAAAAAGAAGTAGTTACACCCGGAGAAGAATAATGTTTGCACTACTAAAACCATTAGTTCTAACAGGACTAAAAAGCGACAAGTTTAAGAAGTTTGTAGTTGATCTACTCGAAAAGTTAGTTGAGTCTACAGATAACGAACTTGATGACAGAGCATTACAGATAGTTAAAAAAGGACTAGACATCGAATGAATGAAACCACAAGGGTAATACCTAAGAAAGCAGACGAAGAAAGTTTTAATGAACTGCACTACCTTGTCACCCAAGAATTTTTACGTTTAATAAAATGCGGTGAAGCAAAGACAGCAGATCTGAAAGCCGCATGTGACTGGCTAAAAACTAACGACATCACAGGTGTTGCCCTTGAGGGTAGTCCCTTAGATAGATTAGCGTCAGTTATACCAAAAATAGATCCAACATTAGTACAATCTAGATTATATGGCAAGAACAGGACCTAAACTAAGCCCTAATCCCGGTAGAACTGCAAGATTCTACAGGAAAAACAAAAAATCACGTGAAAAGCATAGACGTGACCAAAGAGTTATAAATGATACGCCAGCTAAAAAAGCGTACAGACGTGACCTAATGAAGATACGTAGAGACCGTAAACCCGGACCACAGACAGATATGTCACATAAAGGTGGAAAGATCGTTGCAGAATCACGTAGAAAAAACCGAGGTAGAGGCGGAGCGAGAAGAACTTAATGACACCATTACTACCAAACCCTGATTACTATTTACACAATTTAATAACCATGACAAGTTCAGAATCTAAACGGCTCTGGAGAAGAGCTATCAAAGAGCACTTTAATTGTACATGCGTTTATTGCGGAGAATTTCATGAATTACACAACCTTACAATCGACCACGTACGCCCCAAATGCAAAGGGGGTACAGATACAACGACGAATGTTGTACCCTCGTGTCGACGATGCAATCAGGAAAAAGGTAGTAGAGAATGGCAAGACTGGATGAGGTCGACATTTGGTAAAACAGACAGAGAACAAACTATTCTATCACATATTAGATGAATGAAGAAGAGGAACTAAAAGAAGCACGTGACCAATACGATGCTGAAAATCAACAAATCTATGATGAAGTTACTAAAGGTAATGAGGAGCTTCGTAGAAAACAAGAAAAATCTAATAAAGAAATCATAGATGAAGTTATAGGACCTGATGAAGACGAACAAGAAACAATTTATCAACAGAATCGAAACCGGTTAAACGAAAGTAGAGTGTTTGAAAAAGGTAGATTCCAAAAACAAATGGATACTGTAGAGAAGTTTATAGATCCACAAGATCCAGCGTTTATAAGTGAACTACTTTTAGATCTAAAAACTGGATATGCTGCTGCTACAAAAACACCCGGTGGACCTATTATAAAAGGTGGTGCTGCGGTTGGAGCTGTAGGTCTAAGAAGACTTAGTACTAACTATATAAATAATATACTTGACGAAGTATTTAATACATCAGTATTTAAACCTGTGACACCAGAAGGCTTAGAAATGCCTATGATGATGATGTCTAAAGGTAGAGGTAGTCAAAAAGGTGTACGATTTGGCTCAAAAGGTTTTGGTAGCCTTGATGATATAGATGATTTAGACGAGTTTTTATTAAGTAAAAGTAATCGCTTTGATGTAGCAGATCTTTCACTTAGAAATGCTAATATAAATCCAAAAAGTCCATATTATAAAAGACTACGAGCAGCTGCTAGACAAGTACCAGAGTATGTAAGAAGAAATGATGACGGCTTTTTATACTTTGACTATAACTTATTTAAAGATAGTATGCGACCTAAACAGCATGGTAGAGCTTACATACAGTTATTTGAAAGTGATTTAGATACTGTATTAGATTCATCAAAATTTACCCCTGATGCTGGTAGAGGTACTAGACCTTTTAGAGATTTTAATATAGCTGAGTTTCGTGAAATTTTTAAACCAGCAGCAGAACTGTTAGGTTTAACTGGTAAAAAAACAGTCGGACGTATGGATGCTTCTAACGTTCATCATATTGCAGCTTTAAAAGGTACTATGGGTATATATGATGGGTTAGGTTTTAACAGTCCAATGTTTAAAAAAGTAAATGCTGCCATGAAAGAATCAATAGGCGGAACAGGTGCTGAAAGAGCTAATCTTATACGCTTAATAGGCGGCACACCTGATAAAGGATCTCCACACCAACTTGCACACTTTTTCTTAGATGAAGCTTTAGGTGTAAGAGGAGAAAACTTCTTTACAGAAGATGTACTATTAAAAATGAGTCTAGATGATAGTTATAGAATATCTAAAGCTAGAGAGTTAGGAAGAATTGTAGCTGACTCTGAAAAGGTAGCTTTACAAGCACAAGAGGCTTACAAACGACTTGCTGATGCAGCACTAGCTACAGATTTTAAAGATATACAAGATACTTTAGAAAGATTAGTAACTAGCAAACAGATCGGTTATGTCAAGCTAAATAATGTAAACTACAAACCTATTATCAGAGAAACCGCAGCAAGAGGTGGTTATAACGTACGTCAGTTTGACGAGTTAATAGAAGATATAGCTCTTATACATAAAGCTGTACCAACTGGATCTCCTAAATTAATAGATGAATTATTATTTAGTCCTCAGTTATTGAAGAGTCAAAAAAGTTTCCAAAGACTTGTTACAAAAATTGAAGAGAAGTTTGGTGCACAAGGTGTGACTGGTGCTGAAATGAGAAGAATACTTGATTCGTTTGATGTTAGAATGCAAAATGCAGGCTTAGGTCAAACAGGTTTGTTTGAAGATATACCTGATAATTTAATAGATGATACATTAAATAATCTAAAAACTAAAAAGCAAACTAGATTTACTAAGAGAAACCAGAAAAAGTACCAACAAGATAAGGACTTAAATGACGGACAATGAAATAATTGATAGTTTAAAAGGTGACTTTAAGCTTTTCCTACAAGCACTGTGGGAAGAGCTAGGTCTACCTAGTCCGACCCGAGCACAGTATGCTATTGCTGACTACTTACAGAACGGACCTAAGCGTTTGCAGATCCAAGCGTTCCGTGGTGTAGGTAAGAGCTGGATTACTGGTGCATTTGTGTTGTGGACACTATTTAATGACAACGAAAGAAAGATTATGATTATATCTGCTTCTAAGGAAAGGGCAGATAACATGTCTATTTTTTTACAAAAACTAATTATAGAGACACCATGGCTAAGTTATCTAAGACCAAAGAGCGACGACAGCAGATGGTCAAGAATTTCCTTCGACGTAAACTGCTCACCTCATCAGGCTCCATCCGTGAAGAGTGTTGGTATTACTGGTCAGTTAACGGGAAGCCGTGCAGATCTGATGATTCTGGACGACGTGGAAGTACCGGGAAACAGTATGACGGAGCTGATGCGTGAGAAACTTTTACAGCTATGTACTGAAGCGGAAGCCATCCTTACCCCCAAAGATGATAGCCGTATTATGTATCTCGGGACTCCTCAGACTACTTTTACTATTTATCGTAAGTTGGCAGAGCGTTCGTATCGTCCCTTTGTTTGGCCCAGTAGATACCCAACAAGAAAAAAGCTCACACAGTACGAAGGACTCCTAGCACCTCAAATACAAGAAGATCTGGATATGGGTGCAGATGAATGGGAGGTTACAGATCCAGACAGATTTAGCGAAGAAGACCTACTAGAAAGAGAAGCAGCTATGGGTCGGAGCAACTACATGCTTCAATTTCAACTCGACACAAGTTTAACAGATGCAGAAAAGTTTCCCCTTAAAATGGCTGACCTTGTGGTTACTAGCGTCAATCCTACTACTGCTCCTGATAACGTGGTCTGGTGTTCAGATCCAGCAAATGTTATAAAGGATGCACCAACTGTAGGACTGCCCGGAGACTACTTCTACAGCCCTATGAAGCTGCAAGGAGAATGGGGTCCATACGATGAGACCATATGCAGCGTAGACCCCTCTGGAAGGGGCTCAGACGAGACCGCAGCAGCTTTCCTAAGCCAACGCCATGGCTTTCTATACCTTCACGAAATGAGAGCGTATAGAGACGGTTATAGTGACAAGACACTACTCGACATATTAAGAGGATGTAAGAAGTATAATGTAACTAAACTTGTAATTGAGACAAACTTTGGAGATGGAATGGTCAGTGAACTATTTAAGAAACATATTCAACAGACACAACAACATATTGACATTGAAGAGGTTAGGGCAAACGTCAGGAAAGAGGACAGAATTATTGATGCTCTTGAACCTGTGCTCAACCAGCATCGTCTTGTTGTGGATCGTGCTGTTATCGACTGGGACTATAGGTCGAATAAAGACAGTGCACCTGAGAGTCGCCTCCTCTATATGCTCTTTTACCAGATGAGTCGGATGTGTCGTGAGAAAGGT
>FUFK010041365.1_pt1 | contig 25375 bp, 21 predicted proteins | sample 1021851 | NCBI WGS metagenome assembly FUFK01 (sample SAMEA51879418, study PRJEB19060) | metagenome | reverse complement strand
CGCCGCCGACNACCACGCGCCNCGCGCGCTGACCGCGCANGAGCAGCGGGTTTACGACATCTACCGCGATATCATCGCCTTCCGCACGGCAGCAGGTCACGGCCAGATGGACGACATGGTCGCCTATCTTACCGGCCGGCTGGCGGCCGCGGGCTTTGCCGAGGAGGATTTGCTGGTCACCGATTTCGACAGTGACGGCGATCCGACGCAGGGACTGGTCGTGCGCTACCGCGGTGACGGGTCTGCCGGCGCGAAGCCGATCGTCATGCTCGCGCATATGGACGTGGTCGACGCCCTGCCCGAGGACTGGGAGCGCGANCCCTTCACGCTGGTCGAGGACGAAGGCTATTTCTTCGGCCGCGGGACGCAGGACAACAAATACGGNGTCGCCAANCTCACCGGCACNTTCATCCGGCTGAAGGAAGAGGGCTGGCTGCCAAACCGCGATCTCTATCTGGTTTTCTCGGGNGACGAGGAAACNGGCATGGTNTCCACNCGCGCGCAGGCCCGNTGGGTCGCCGACAATGTCNATCCCGCCTATGTGCTCAATTCGGATGCNGGGGGCATCGGCCTGGCGGACGATTTCGCCCCGCTCGCGCAGCAGGTGCAGCTGGCCGAGAAGACCTATGTCACCTTCGATGTAACCGCGACCAATCCCGGCGGGCATTCCTCGCGTCCGCGCAGCGACAATGCAATCTATGACCTCGCGGGCGCACTGACGCGGATCGAGCAGCTTCGCTTTCCGGTGCGCGAAAGCGAGTTGACNCGCAGCTATTTCGGCGCGCTGGGGCAGAGCATTCCGGGCGAACTTGGCGCAGCCATGCGGACATTTGCCGCCAATCCCGCCGATGACGAGGCAATCGCGCTGATCAGCGCCAATCCGGGCTATGTCGGCACGCTGCGCACGACCTGNGTGGCGACCATGCTCGANGCNGGNCATGCCGAAAACGCGCTGCCGCAATCGGCCAGCGCNGCAGTCAACTGCCGGGTCTTCCCGGGTGAAGGGGTGGAAACGGTCAAGGCTGCGNNGGAAACGGCANTCGACAATGAAGCGATCACCGTGACACAGCGCGAAGAGGCGACCGAAAGCCCGATGAGCGCGTTCCCTGACGAGGTTCGCGCAGCGCTGGCGAAATCGCTTGCAACCCGCTTCGGCAAAGCGATCCCGATGATCCCGACCATGTCATCGGGCGGCACCGACGGCATGCATTACCGCGCACTGGGCTACGACACGGTGGCCATCGGCGCTGGCGCGAGCCGGCCACAGGACATCTATGCGCATGGCCTTAACGAACGGATGCGGGTCGAGGCCTTCTATGCCGGGCTCGACCATTGGAGCATCGTGCTGAAGGAGCTTGCGGGCGGCTAGAACAGCTCGTTCGCCGCTTCGCGGGTGGTGAATTCGCCCAGCGTCAGCTTGCGCCTGCGGCGGAACACGCCGCTGGTCGCGAGCGTGAAAGGCGCGGTCACGTCCCGCGAATAATTCGCCGNCCGCAACCGCACCTCGATCGCCGGCTCGGCGCTGCGGAACAGCACGATGGCGGCNGCCTNNATGGTTTGACCGGCAGCGCGGGGNCGGAGCACCTGGACCAGCCGGTCGATGACCTTCTGCGCNCCCTCGGTCGCGCCGGTATCGAGCACCGCGACGTTCTGGATAACGCCATTGGCGCGCAGTTCGAACACCAGCGGGAAGAACGTCCCGTCCTTTTCGATCCGGGCGATCGCGGCTTCGAGTGCGGCCGTGAACAGGGCATCGAGCCGTGTCTGGTCGATGCCCCCCGCCAAGCTCAGATATCCTCGCTGATGCGCCCGTAGAGCTGCGGCCGCCGGTCGCGGAAGAAGCCCATTCCGGCGCGGTGCTTGCGCGCGCGGTCGAGATCGAGCGTGGCGGTCAGCACGCCTTCGCTCGACCCGCCGAATTCCGCGACCAGATCGCCCCATTCATCGCTGATGAAACTGTGGCCATAGAAGCTCTGCTGGCGATCGGCGGGGCCTTCGTGCCCGATCCGGTTGGCGGCGCAGACCGGCATGCAGTTGGACACCGCATGACCGATCATCGCGCGGCGCCACATGCGGCTGGTGTCGAGATCGGCGTCATAGGGTTCGGAGCCGATGGCGGTGGGGTAGAACAGCACTTCGGCACCCTTGAGTGCCATCACCCGCGCGCATTCGGGATACCACTGGTCCCAGCAGATCCCCACGCCGATGCGCGTGCCGAACACGTCCCACACCTTGAACCCGTCATTGCCGGGGCGGAAATAGTATTTCTCTTCGTAGCCCGGGCCGTCGGGGATGTGGCTCTTGCGGTAAGTCCCCATGATGGCGCCATCGGGGCCGATCATGGCCAGCGTGTTGTAATAATGGTGACCGTCGCGTTCGAAGAAGCTGGTCGGGATCGCCACGCCGAGCTTTGCCGCCAGTTCCTGCATCGCCTGCACGCTCGGGCTTTCGAGCGTGGGATGCGCGAGGTCGAACAGCTCTTCCTCTTCCACGCGGCAGAAATACTCGCCCGCGAACAGTTCGGGCGGCAGGATGACCTGCGCACCCTTGCCCGCGGCTTCTTCCACCAGCGCGGACACGGCAGCGATGTTGTCGGCCGGCTCGGGGCGGGCGAGCGGCAGTTGCAGGACGGCGACGGACAGCTTTCTCATGCGCGCGAGATAGGCAGCCGCCGCCGTCCAGACAATGGTTACTGCGCCTTGCGGAACAGCAGCGTCATGCGGTCGCTTTCGCCGATCGCTTCGTANTTCGCGCGGTCCTGGTCGCCGTANCGCAGCACCGGCGGCAGCGTCCACACGCCGCCTTCCCAGTTGGCCGGGTCGTTCGGATTGGCGTTGATCTCGCTCTCANCGGCCAGTTCGAANCCGTTGGCGGCGAAGATCGCGACGACATCCTGCTTGCGCATGTAGCCGCGCTGGCGTGCGCCGTAATCGTCGTAGCTTGCGCCTTCGGGCGCGCGGTGCTGGACCACGCCGACCATGCCGTCGTCCTTGAGCATCATGCGTGCGGCCTTGAGCACATCGTCCGCCGCATTGCCCATGTTCAGCCCGTGCATCGAGCGGAAGATCAGCACGCGGTCGACCGTGCCGGCAAGGTCTTCGGGCATCTCGTCGATCTCGAATGCAGTGACGCTGTCAGCTTCGACCCCGGTCATTTCGGCGACTTCGGCCTTGAACCGNTCGGTCCAGCCCTTNGCGCGCGCTTCCTGCGCCCGGCTGTTGTAGGTNCGGCCGTCGCTGTCCTGATCGAAGGCGATATATTTGCCCGAGGAGTGCAGATAGGGCGCCAGCACGCGCGTGTACCAGCCGCCGCCCGGACCGTATTCGGCCACGGTCATGCCGGGCGCGACCTGGAAGAATTCGAGCGTTTCGGCGGGGTTGCGGTACTGGTCGCGCGCGCGGTCGTCATCGCGCATGTCGNCTGCCAGCACGGTTTCGAGATCGGCGGCGTGGTTGTCGGCGGCGAGCGGTGACGCGACNAGAGCGGCAACGGCGGCAGTCAGCATAAGACGCATGGAAAATCCTCCTCAATTCATCCGGCAGTGTTCTGGACCTGCCGCCGATGGATGACAAGGCGAAGACGGCTTCCTATCTGCGGAGCACAAGGAGATTGACGAGTATGGCTCAACAACAGGCGATCGTNGCCGGTGGATGCTTCTGGTGCACCGAAGCGGTGATGAAGGACGTTATCGGCGTCAGTAAGGTGGAAAGCGGCTATATCGGAGGGGACAAGCCCGATCCGACCTACAAGGAGGTCTGCACCGGCAANACCGGCCATGCCGAGGGCGTGCGCGTGACCTTCGACGATGCGCAGATCACGCTGGGCCAGCTCTACGATGTCTTCCTGGGGACGCATGANCCNACCCAGCTGAACCGGCAGGGCAACGATGTCGGCACGCAGTACCGCAGCGCGATCTTTCCGCTCGACGGGCAGGAAGACGAAGCGCGCGCGGCGATCGGGCGCTGGAACGACGATCATCCCGGGCANNAGGCGGTGACCACGATCGAGAGCGGTCAGTGGTATCCGGCCGAAGATTACCACCAGGAATATTGGGAAGGCGAAGGCCAGCGCAATCCCTATTGCCAGGCAGTGATCCCGCCCAAGCTGATGAAGCTGCGCAAGAGCTTCCAGAAGTATCTCAAGGCCGATGCCTGACGCGGGCGGCGCGATGCGCATCGCGATCGTCGGTGCCGGTATGGCCGGGATGAGCTGCGGCCAGCGGCTCTCCCGGCTGGGGCACGAGGTCCGGTTGTTCGACAAGGGCCGCGGCCCCGGCGGGCGGATGGCGACTCGGCGCATGGAAGACGGCGGCACCACGCTGCATTTCGACCACGGCGCGCAGTATTTCACCGCGCGCGACCCGCGCTTCGTCGAGCAGGTTGCGCACTGGGAAGCCTCCGGCGTGGCCGCGCGCTGGGCCGCCGCAGGCGATGACGCCTGGGTCGGCACGCCCGCGATGAATGCGCCGCTCAAGGCGATGGCCGGTGAGCTCGGCGTGCAATTCGGGACGCGGATCGAACAGCTCGTGCGCGATGGCGAGGGCTGGCAGATCGACGGGGAAGGCGCGCCGGATGCGCGTTTCGACGCAGTGCTCGTCGCGGTGCCGGCGGAGCAGGCCGGCCCGCTGCTGCAGCCGCATGCCCCGGCCATGGCCACGCTCGCCGATCAAACCGCTTCGGACCCATGCTGGACGCTGATGGCCGGGTTCGAGGCACCGCTGGCGCTGGTGCAGGACACGCTGCGCCAGCGCGGCCCGATCGGCTGGGCCGCGCGCAACAATGCCAAGCCCGGGCGCGCAAACGAGGAATGCTGGGTCATCCAGGCCTCGCCCGAATGGTCNCGCGCGCATCTCGAAGAGGACGCGGAAACGGTTGCAGCCGCGCTGCTGNCCGAACTGGCCGAAGCCAATGGCGGCCCGCTTCCACGCCAATTGGGCGCAACCGCCCATCGCTGGCGCTTTGCCAGGTCGGGCACGGCTGGCGAAGAGGCNTTGTGGGATGCAGAACAGCGGATCGGCGTCTGCGGCGACTGGCTCATCGGTCCGCGGGTCGAGGCGGCCTATATGTCGGGGCTGCTGCTCGCCGAAGCTGTCGGCGGTCGATAGGAGGCAGCACTTCGACGAAGCGGCGGGCGGGTTCCATTGCCCGGGGGAAGGATGGCGCCTAGCCGTCGATTTCCCCGATATTGCCGGAGCTTAGCGTGTCACCGATCATATCCTTGCTTGCCGCCNGCGCAGTCCTNNCGCTTGCCGCGGCCACTCCGGCAGCGGCGNGCGAACCCGCAGAGCGGCCCGGNTTCACNCCCTGCGCCGACGCCGACGCGCATCCGGCGCTTGGNGACACGCAATGCGCGCAGCTGGCCNTNCCGCTCGATCACGGCGCGCCCGCAACGGACACCATCGATCTGTTCGTCCGCAAGTTCCCGGCACGCGGGGCTGCGACAGGCGAGCTATGGCTGATCGCCGGCGGACCGGGGGAATCGGGTGCGTCCTTTTACCCCTACATTGACAGGTTGCGCGCGGCGGCCCCCGGCTTCGACCTGATCGTGCCCGATCACCGCGGGACCGGCCTGTCCACACGGCTGTGCCCGTCCGAGGAAAGCGCAGACAGCGCCGGCGGCATGGCGCTGGAGGGTGCGGAATGGGGCAGCTGCATAGGCGCTTTGCATGCCGATCCGCAGCGCACGCAGGCTTTCACGATCGGCAATGCAGCGCGCGACGTGAGCCTGCTGATGGATCGCCATGGCGGTGACACGCGCCGGTNTCTCTACGGCGTCTCCTACGGCACGCAGCTGATCTTGCGCACGCTGGCAGTCGCCCCGCCCGAGCGGCTCGACGGTGTGATCCTCGACTCGCTCGTCCCCGCCGACGACGATCTGCGCCACGACCTCAGCCGGCGTTCGCAGGTGACCGATGCGGTCGGGCGGCAGGTGCTGCGCGATTGCGATGCGCGGCCTGACTGCAGCCGCTATTTCGACCAGCCGCTCGACGAGGCGCTGGCAGCCCTGCTCGCCGATCCCGAACTGTCGGAGCCGCTTGGGCCGAAGCCGAAATACCTGCTCGCCGCATTGATCGACTTTCCCCGGACGCGGGCGATGTTGCCCTTTATCATCGCGGGCCTGCACCGCGGCGACACGGCATGGCTGGAGCACGCGCAGGCCGAGCTNGGGCGNGTCCAGCAGACCTTCGCCGCTTTCCCGCAGTTCGGTTCGTCNATCCCGCTGGTGAGCCTGATCAGCCGGTCGGAGAACAACCGCCGCGCCGAGCTGACAGAGGAAATGATCGAGAGCGAAGAAGCCGGCCTGCTGTTCGCCAGCCCGCTGCCGCGGCACNTGCTGCCCGGCGGGTTCCCGACCTATGAAGCACCCGCGGANCTGGGCCGTCTGCCCGAACGAATCCCGCCGACGCTGGTGCTGCACGCAAAGCGCGATCCCAAGACCGCCTTCGCCGGGGCGGCAGCCCTTGCCGAGCGGCTCGATGCTGCGGGCGATATCGAACTGGCGGCAAGCGATACGGCGGCCCACTATGTGTTGATGACCGATCCCGATTTCGCGATCGCGCAGCTGCGGGACTTCATCGCCCGCTGATCAGAGGTCCCGTCGCCATCGCGCGATGAAGAAGCCGTCGAGACCGCCGTGCTCTTCGAGCATGCCGGGGTCGGTGCGCAGCCANCCCGCGCTGCCCGGCTCGACGCCCTGCGGCAAACCATCACGGGTTATCGGATCGGGGGTGAGCGAGACGGCGCCGGCCTGGTCTTCGCCCTCCGCGCGTTCGAGCGAGCAGGTTGCATAGACCAGCGTTCCGCCCGGCTTGAGCCAGCCTTGCGCNCGCTGAAGCAGTGCNGCCTGCAATTGCGCCATCTGCTCGATGGTCTGCGGGCCGATGCGGTGCANNACATCGGGATGACGCCGCGCGGTCCCGGTCGCCGTGCAGGGCGCATCNAGCAGGATNGCATCGAATGTGTGCTTCGGNTCCCACTTGAGCGCNTCNGCGCGGACGGCGCCCGCCTTCAGACCCGTNCGCTTGAGATTGGCCTTGAGCAGGTCGAGCCGGCGTTTCGATATGTCGAGNGCGGTCACCTGCCAGCCCTGCGCGGCCAGCTGCAGCGTCTTGCCCCCCGGCGCCGCGCACAGGTCGAGCACGTGGCGCCCCTCGCCCGGGCCCAGCAGCCGTGCGGGCAGCGAAGCAGCGATATCCTGTACCCACCAGGCCCCTTCGCCAAAGCCCGGCAGTTTTTCGACATTGGCTCCGCGCGGCAGGCGCAAATGCCCGGGCATCAGGCTGTCGGCGGAAAGCTGTACGGCCCACTGCGCGGTGTCCGCAGGATCGCGCAGTGTGAGATCGAGCGGGGGCGGTTCAGCCAGGCCCGCGGCGATCGCCGGGCCCCGCTCTCCCCAGCGCACCGCGACTGGCTCGGGCAGCGTCGGGGCGTCGGGCAGCGTGTCGCCGCGCTTGGTCAGAGTGGAGAACACGCCATGCGCCAGCCGGCGCTGCCCCCCGGCGAGCAAGTCGAGCCCGGTTGCCAGCACCGCGTGCGGCGGGGTGTCCAGCCGCAGCCATTGCGCCAGCATCATCCGCAGGACCATGCGCGCCTTGGCATCATGCGGCAGCGGCTTCTTGGTCGCGCTGTCGATCAGCGCGTCGAGATCGACCAGCCAGCGCAGGACTTCGCTGGCAATGGCCCGCGCCAGCGCCTTGTCCTCGAACTTGCGGATGTCGCGGGTCGCGCCGTTGAAGGCGATGTCGAGCGTTTCGCCCTGGCGAAGCACTGCATCGAGCAGGCGCAGCGCAGCGCGGCGGGCGTGGATACCGGTAGGTTGGGCCATGGGGGCCAGCCCCTACCCCCACTTGCACAAAGCCGCCAGCGGCATCATGTTGGCGGCATGCCGAAACGCGCAACCACCCGCCCCGAAGGGTTCAAGAAGCCCGCTCACTGGACCAACGATGCCCCGCCTGCGCCCAGGAAGGGCAGCGACGACGAGGACCTCAGCCCGACGCGCTATGGCGACTGGGTGAAAGACGGCATCGCCATCGATTTCTGAAATGATGTTCCGGTTGCGCACCGACATCCGTCGGTGCGTCCTCGGGGCTGTTCCTCCGCTTCGCTGCGGGCCCCTGCGGGCGGGCATGCAGGTGGCCTCTGGCCAGCTGTGTCTTCGACTTCGCTTCCGCCCTTGCCGGCCCTCATTCCGGGCCGGGGCTAGCACTACTCGATCGCTGGGCGAGAATCCCCGCGCCGCAGGCGAGGCAAGGCCGACTGGCCGCCCACAGCGACGCGACCNTCAGGTCGCGTGAGCGAGGATGCCCGATAAAAACCGAATCAGATGGCGGTGAGCTTGAGCTTCAACCCGTCCTTGGGCTTGGGGATCGGCCACGCCTGCCATTCGGGATCGCCCGCCGCCAGTTCGATACGGTAGCGCGGCAGCATCTGCGCCAGCAGGATCTTCACCTGCATGTAGGCGAAATGCAGCCCCAGGCACATGTGCGCNCCGCCGCCGAAGGGCACCCAGGCGTATTTGTGCCGGGCCTTCACCTGCTCGGGCGTAAAGCGCATCGGATCGAAGGTGTAGGGATCCTCCCAATGTTCCTCGTCGTGATGCGTGTAGTGGATGTTGATCCCGACATGCGCCCCGGCGGGGATGCGGTAGCCGCCNTATTCGAAGGATTTGAGCGCGCGGCGCGGCATCGAGGGCACCGGCGGCACGAACCGCAGCGCTTCCTTGAACGCCATCTCGGTCAGGTCGAGCTTGCCCAGATCGTCATATTCGAGATCGCGCGGGCGGCCGCTGGCATCGCTGCCNCCGGTGACCGCGGCGATTTCGTCGCGCAGCCGGTCCTGCCATTCGGGNTGCTTGGCGAGCAGCCANAGCAGCGAGGTGGCGCTGGAGGTGATGGTGTCGTGCGCGGCCATCATCAGGAAGTTCATGTGATCGACCACTTCGTCGACCGGCATCAGGCTGCCATCGTCATATTCGGCGGTGGCGAACTGGCTGAACATGTCCTGCCCGCCGCCCTCGGCGCGGCGGCGATGCGTTTCGCGCGTGAAATAGTCGACCAGATAGGCACGGCCATCGACGCCGCGCTTCATCTGCGTGAACGGCAGCGGCTTGCGCACCGGCGCCACGCTGGCCTGGACCATGTCGACAAAGGCGGTGTTGATCCGGTCCGCCTCGGGGCCCCACGGAATGCCGATGAAGCTGTCGGCCGCCAGGTCGAGCGTCAGTTCCTTGATCGACGGATAGAAGAGCAGTTGCGCCCCCGAGCCATCGCCGCCCCATTCCTCGACCCGCNTGGCGATGCCGCGGTTCAGCGCGTCCGCATAATGCCGCATCGGGCCGGGCTTGAAGGCGATCGACANCGCGCGGCGATCGGCGCGGTGATGGTCGAAATCGAGCAACATCAGCCCGCGCGGGAACAGCTTGTCGAGAATCGGNCCCCAGCCCTGTTCGGAGCTGAAGATCTTGTCGCGGTTCATCAGCAGCATCTCGTTGGCCTCGGCCCCGATCAGCGCCACGTTCCAGCCACCGAAGGCCCGGTTCTTGTACACNCGGCCGTATTTCTCGACCATGCGCCGCGTCTGGCCATGCGGGTCGGCCAGCATCTTGAAGGTGTTGCCGACGATCGGCCACCCCCCCTCGCCCGGGATGTGCGCGAGCGCATCTTCGCTGGGATTGCCTTCCTGCCAATGCGACGGCGCGGTCTCGGCAGGTTGGTGCGGGGCAAGCGTGGCCATTAGGTAGCTCCTTAAAACTTACTTCGTTGTAAGTAATTTTCAGGCGCGAATCCACCCCATCAATTCACGGCGCAAAAGCGTCTCCAGCATGGCCAGTCCGGCGTCGGAAGTATTGAGGCAGGACAGCGCGGCAAACCGCTCTCCGCCGGCCTCGGTGAACTGCTCACAGCCCTGGATGGCCAGCTCTTCGAGCGTCTCGAGGCANTCNGCCGAAAAGCCCGGCGCAGCGATCGCCAGCCGCTTGGTNCCGGCCCGCGCTTCTTCTTCCAGCGTATCGTCGGTCGCAGGGGCCAGCCACTTGGCCGGCCCGAAGCGCGACTGGAAAGTGGTGCGGAANCGNAGCCCCGGCCGCGCCAGCCGCTCCTGCAGCAGGCGCGAGGTCTTCTGGCAGTGGCAGTGATAGGGATCGCCGAGTTCGAGCGTGCGCTGCGGCATGCCGTGGAAGCTCAGCAGCAGCACTTCGGGCGCGAAATCGAGCGCATCGATCTGGCGCGAGAGATCGCTCGCCAGCGCATCGATATAGGCCGGGTCGTCATGGTAGGGCGGCAGGGTCCGCAGCGAGGCCTGCCAACGCATTTCCCGCAGCTTGTCCGCAGCCTTGTCCACAACCGTGGCCGTGGTCGCACCCGAGTACTGGGGGTAGAGCGGAGCCAGCAGGATCCGTTCGCAACCGGCCGCCATCAGCGCCTCGATCCGCTCGGGGATCGACGGGGTGCCGTATCGCATCGCCCAGTCGACCTTCACCTCGTCGCCCAGCCGCTGCTGCATTGCGGCCGCCTGGTCGCGCGTGATCACCGCCAGCGGCGAGCCTTCCTCGGTCCACACCTGGCGATAGGCATGCGCGCTTTTCTTCGGCCGCGTGTTGAGAATGATGCCGCGCAGGATCGGCTGCCAGGCGATTGCCGGGATTTCGACCACCCGNCGGTCCGAAAGGAATTCCGCGAGATAGCGTTTGACCGGCCCCTTTTCGGGCGCATCGGGCGTGCCGAGATTGACGAGCAGCACCCCGACGCCGCCCGACTTGACTGCGGGGTGGTCGGCGGGAAGCGATTGTTCTTGCCAGGTCATAGGCCCTCCGAAAGCAATGGCAGACGGCGAAAGCGTACTCCTGTCGCGGAGTAAAGCGCATTCGCGATGGCGGGCGGCGCCACGGCGACGCCCAGTTCGCCGGGATCGAACGCGGGTGCGTCNCTGGCGAGGAATTCGATNACGATCTCGGGGCAATCGGCCAGCGTCGGCAAGCTCAGCCCCGCAAGGCGCGCGGGGACGGGCCGGCCATCCTCATAGGCCACGCTCGACCCGGTGGCGAGCGACAGGCCGAAGATCAGCCCGCCTTCGATCTGCTGGCGCGCAATGTCGTGATTGACGATCCGCCCGATATCAACCGCTGCATGCAGCCGAGTCACGCGCAGCCCGCCTTCGCCCAGCGCGGCCTGCGCCACGCAGGCGATGCGCCCGCCCCCATCGCCGGGTCCGCCCATGCGCACCATTGCCAGCCCCTGACCNGTGCCGCGGCGCCCGCCGTCCCANCCGGCCAGCCGCGTCGCGCGGCGCAGGCAATCGGCCATCCGCGGCGTCTGNCCCAGCATCTCGATGCGGTAGAGGAACGGGTCGCGCCCGGCGCGTTCGGCCAGTTCGTCGATGAAGCTCTCGGTGAAGAACGCGGTGTATGCCGCGGCATTGCCGCGCATCGGCCCCGTCGGGAAGGGCAGCGTCACCGGCAGGTGGTCGACTGCGACATGCGCGATTCCATAGGGCGGGACCGCGCCCTCGCAGGCCAGCGCATCGGCCTCGCCCGCAGCGTGTTCCATCGCCGCTTCGGGCGTGTTGTTGTCGAACAGACGGTGGCCGAATTCGCGCATGGTCGCGGGCATCGCCAGCCGCGTGCGCCAGGCAGCGATGCGGCCGCCGCTCGCCGGGACGAAGCCCGCCTCCAGCCGCGCGCTGACGGGGGTGCGCACCGGCACCAGCTGCAATTCCTGCTGGCGCGGCCAGGTCAACTGGACCGGGCGGCCGATCTGCTGCGCGATCTGCGCAACCTCGATCGCGTGCCGCCGTTCGAGCCGCGCGTCGAAACTGCCCCCCGCCGCAGTGGGATAGAGCACCACGTCCTGCGGCGAGATGCCGATTGCCTTGGCCGCCGCGCGGCGCGTCAGTTCACCCGCCTGCGCGGCGATCCACAATTCCAGCTTGCCGCCGTCGAAGCGCGCCGTCGCGCTGGCGGTCTCGATCGCGGCGTGAACTGCCGGGGCGACGGAATAATCCTGCGCATAATCGGGCCGTGCGAGAGCGCCGTCCGGATCCCCTTCTGTCACGATGCGCTCGCCCTCGCCCTCCGCCAGCGCGGTATCGAGCGCGCGCAGTGCACCCGCGCTCTCGACGGCCGCGGGCCCGGCGAAGACCGGCCGCATCGCCGCAAGCGCGCGGTCGGCAATCCACCAGCTTTCGGCCACTGCCGCGAGATAGCGCTTGGACTTCACCACCCCCACCAGCCCCTTCAGGCCGGCCACCGCTTCCTTGTCGAAGGCGGTCAGTTCGGCCTTCCCCAGCGGCCCGTGACGGATCGAGGCGTAGACCATGCCCGGCAAGCGGATATCGCCGGCGAACAGGAAGCTTCCGTCGACCTTGGCGGGCAGGTCGAGCCGCGGGAAGGCGGGCGCCAATTCGGCCTCCGCCGGGGACGGATCCTCGCTCGCAGGTTCGACCCGCAGCGGCGGCGGATCGGGCGGGTCGAGCGTGGCAGCCTGCGCGGCCAGTTCGCCGAAGCCCAGTTCCTGTTCGCCGTGGCGCACGAGACCCGCTGCGACTTCGCATTCTTCCCAGCCCACGCCCCAGCGTTCTGCCGCCGCCATCGCGAGCAGCGCGCGGGCCGCCGCGGCGGCCGCGCGCAGCGGCTGTTCATAGGCTGCGAGCGAAAGGCCTTCGGCCGTGGCGCAGAATGCATTGCTCCGCGCAAAGCGTTCGGCCAGCAGGCCATCGGGATCATCGGCCAGGCCGGGCAGACGCGACCACAGCGGCGCCCATTTCGCGGCGAGCGCAGTGTTGGCGAACAGGCCTGCAGGCGGTGCCGGTTCGATGGCGACCTGCCGCCAGTCGGCACCCAGTTCGACTGCCACGACCTGCGCCAGCACGGTGGTCACGCCCTGCCCCATCTCGAGCTGCGGCAGGGCCACGGTGACCACGCCGTCTTCGGCAATGGTGAGCCAGCCGCCGAAGCCGTGTTCGTTCGGTCCGGGAACCAGCGGNCTGGAATAGCGGCGCGGCCACAGCCACCAGCCGACCGCCAGCCCGCCGCCGACTGCGGCCCCGGCCAGCAGCTGCCGNCGCGAAACCGGCAGCGCNGCTAGCCCTGCGCGCGGATCCACGCGTCGACCTTGGCGGCGATATCGTGAAACGGCGCTGCGAGCGCATCTTCGCCGCAAGCGGGCGGCTGGCCGCGGTCGCTGCCTTCGCGGATCGCTAGGTCGAGCGGGATGCGCCCTAGGAACGGCAGGTCAAGCCGCCCGGCNGCGGTTTCGACCCCGCCCCTGCCGAACGGGTCGGACACCTCGCCGCAATGCGGGCAGGCATAGCCCGCCATGTTCTCGACCAGTCCGATCACCGGCACCCCCGCCTGGTCGAACAGCTGCCCCGCGCGGGCGGCATCGATCAGGGCAAGGTCCTGCGGGGTGGAGACGAGCACTGCGCCCATCGGCTTGTAGCGCTGCAGCATGGTCAGCTGCACATCGCCCGTACCCGGCGGCAGGTCGACCAGCAGCGTATCGACATCGCCCCAATGCGCATCGATCAGCTGCGCCAGCGCATTGCCCGCCATCGGGCCGCGCCAGGCCAGCGCGCGCCCCGGTTCGACCAGATGNCCCATCGACAGCACGGGAATCCCCACCGGGCTGTCGACCGGCTCCAGCTTCTTGTCGCGGGCCACCGGCTTCGAACCCTGATTGCCCAGGATGACCGGCTGCGAAGGGCCGTAGATATCGGCATCGACCAGCCCGACCTTGCGCCCGCGCCGTGCCAGCGCAATCGCCAGATTGGCGGTCAGCGTCGATTTGCCGACGCCGCCCTTGCCGCTGCCCACCGCAATGATCCGCCGCTGCGTNCGTTCGGCGGTCATCACNACGCGGGTTTCGGAAACCTCTTCGCGCTGGCCGAGGATATCGGTGATCGCGCGTTCGATATCGTCGCGCTCCTGCTGGCCCAGGCCCGCGGCATCGACGATGGCGATGGCCCTGCCTTCCTTGATGGTCAGCGTCGAAACACGGGCGGCAAGGCTGTCGGGAAGCAGCGCTTTGGGATCGGTCGAACTCATGGGCGCGGCTGCTGTAGCATCGAAAAGCGCGCGGCAACCCCTGTTTTTCCGCCGAACCGCACCTATAAGGAACAGCATGAGAATTTTTGACGGGTTCGGACAGAGGATTTCCCTCGCGATGGCGGGCAAGAAAAGCCCTTGGGGCGGTGGATCGGATGATGGCGGCACGGGCGACACGCCCGGCGGNTCGCAGGGCGGCGGCGACAAGCCGAAGGGCCCGCGCAACCCGTGGCTGCCACCCGGCGGCACCAGCGACGATGGCCGGCGCGCGCCCAATATCGAAGACATCTTCAAGAGCCGCGGCCCCGAAGGCCCGCGCCGCTCGGGTGGCGGCGGCGGGCCCGGCGGCCCCAATTTCCGCTTTCCCCAGCGTCCCGGCGGCAAGAGCTGGTTCCCGCTCGCCGTGGTGGCGATCGTGGGCGTCGGCCTGCTGGCAACCAGCGTGCATCTGGTGGCACCGCAGGAAGAAGGCGTGGTCAAGACGCTGGGCAATTACACCCGCAAGATGGAACCGGGCCTCAATTTCTCCGCCCCCTTCCCGATCGAGACGGTCGATGTGGAAGACGTCGAAGGCGTGCGGTCGGTGCGGATCCCGGGCAACAACAACCAGGCCAAGCTGATCCTGACGGGCGACCAGAACCTGGTCGACCTCAGCTATATCGTGCGCTGGAACATCAAGGATCTGGCGAATTACAAATTCCGCGTGGTCGACCCGATAGAAACCGTGAACGAGGCTGCCGAGGCCGCCATGCGCGCCGCGGTCGCCGAAACCCAGCTCGACGAGACCTTCTCGGGCCAGGGGCGTGCGGCCATCGAGATGGACGTGCGCGAACGCATGCAGCGCACGCTCGANGGCTACCAGGCCGGGGTGCGGGTGCTCGGTGTCGAAATCGAGAAGGCCGATCCGCCCGCGCAGGTGGTGGATGCCTTCCGCGACGTGCAGGTCGCGGAACAGAACGCCGATGCGGCGCGCAACCAGGCGCAGGGCTATGCCCAGCAGGTCCTCGCGCAGGCCGAAGGTGAGGCCGAGGCCTTCGACAAGGTCTATGCCCAGTACCGCCTCGCCCCCGAGGTGACCCGTCAGCGACTGTATTACGAAACGATGGAGCGCGTGCTGAGCCAGACCGACAAGACGATTGTCGAGACCGACAATGTCACACCCTACCTACCGTTGCCGGAAATCCGCCGCCGGTCGCAGCAGCCCGTCACCACCGTGACCGCACCGGAGGGTCAGTAACATGAGCAATTTCCTGCAGGATCACCGCAACACGGTCATCGCGCTGGCAGTGCTGGTGATCGGTTTCATGATGAGCGCCTATGTGGTGCCCGAAGAAGACCAGGTCGTGATCATCCGCACGGGTGAACCGGTCGGCACGGTCAACACGCCCGGCGGCGAAACCGACGCCGGCCTGTATTTCCGCGTGCCCTTCATCGACAGCGTCAACCGCATCGAGAAGCGCCTGCTCGATCTCGAAATGACCGACGAGGAAGTCCTCTCGGCCGACCAGCAGCGCCTGCTCGTCAACGCCTATGCCCGCTTCCGGATCACCGATCCGGTGCGCATGGTCGAACGCGCCGGTTCGACCGATGGCGTGCGCAACGCGCTCGAGCCGATCCTCAACTCGGTGCTGCGCCAGGAACTCGGCCGCCGGACCTTCCAGGCCATGCTGACCGCCGAACGCGGCAGCGCGCTGGCCAATGTCCGCACCAATCTCGATCGTCAGGCGCGGCAGTACGGGGCCGAGGTGGTCGATGTGAAGATCATGCGTACCGACCTTCCCGAAGCGCCGCTGCAATCGGCTTTCCGCCGGATGGAATCGGACCGCGAACGCGAAGCCCGCACGATCCGCGCCGGCGGCAGCCGCGATGCGCGCATCATCCGCGCCGAGGCCGATGCCGAAAGCGCACGGATCTATGCCGAGGCCTTCGGCAAGGATGCCGAGTTCTACGATTTCTACCGCGCGATGCAGAGCTACGACGCGACCTTTTCGAACGACGAGAACCCGTCGGAGAGCAGCATCATCCTGTCGCCGGACAATGAATATCTGCGGCAGTTCCGCGGGCGGCGTTGACGGTTCGTCGAACGGCGCCGGCACCGTTCAATCGGCATTCACCGGCGGGCCCGACATTCACCCGCCGGAACGCGTGGTTCCCGCTTAGTCAGCGTTCTGCCGACCGCGGGGCCCGCACAGTAGAGAAGAGGACGAAAAGGACGTGAAGCCAGTGCGATATGCATATTCCGTAACGAGTGCGCTGCTGGTAGGCGGCGCTGCCATTTCGCTCGCGACCGGCTATCCGGCGGGTGCCCAGGTCGCCCAGAACGACGACAGCCAGATGGCGCGCGTGGTGCCCCGTGCGGGCGCTCCCGAAAGCTTNGCCGATCTCACCGCGCAATTGCAGCCNGCGGTGGTCAACATCTCGACCCGCCAGCGGATCGAGGTATCGGGCAACAATGGCAATCCCTTCGCGGGCACGCCCTTCGAAGGCCTGTTCAACCGCCGCGGCGGGCAGCAGCGCGAACCGCAGTACCGCGAAGGCCAGTCGCTGGGTTCGGGCTTCGTCATTTCGGCTGATGGCTATGTCGTGACCAACAACCACGTGGTGAGTCCCAACGGGCGCGGCACGGTGGAAGAGATCACCGTCACCATGCCCGACGGCACCGAATACAANGCCGANCTNGTCGGNACCGATGCGCAGAGCGATCTCGCAGTGCTCAAGATCAGCCGGCGCGAGCCCTTCCCCTTCGTCGAGTTCGGCGATTCGACCCAGTCCCGTCCCGGCGACTGGGTGATCGCGATCGGCAATCCCTTCGGCCTTGGCGGCACGGTCACCTCGGGCATCGTCTCGGCGGTCTATCGCAACACCGGCCAGGGCGGTGCCTATGACCGCTACATCCAGACCGATACCGCGATCAACCGCGGCAATTCGGGCGGCCCGCTGTTCGACATGCAGGGCAATGTGATCGGCATCAACAACGCGATCTTCTCGCCTTCGGGCGGGAGCGTGGGGATCGGTTTCGCCATTCCCGCCGAAATCGCCGCGCCGATCGTGCAGAAGCTGCGCGACGGGGTGGAAATCGAGCGCGGCTATCTCGGCGTATCGATCCAGCCGGTCGACGACGACCTGGCCGATTCGCTCGGCATCCCGCAGAACCGGGGCGAATTCATCCAGGGCGTCCAGCCCGGCGAAGCCGCCGAGCAGGCGGGCATCCGCCCCGGTGATATCGTAACCAAGATCGACGGGCAGGAAGTCACGCCCGACCAGACCCTGTCCTTCCTCGTGGCCAACATCGCGCCGGGCACTACCATTCCGGTCGAACTGGTCCGCGACGGCGAAACCCGCCGCGTCACGCTGACGGTGGGTAAACGTCCGAGCGAGGAGGAACTGCGCCAGCAGCAGCAGTTCAACCCCGACATCGAGGACGAGGACCCGATGGAGCCGGGCGAGAATGCCGTGATCGAGGAACGGCTGGGGCTCCAGGTCCTGCCGCTGACCGCCCAGATCGCGCGCCAGCTGGGTGCCGGCGCGGATACGCAGGGCCTTGTCGTGGCACGCGTCGATCCGAATTCGGATGCGGCCCGCAAGCGCCTGCAGCGCGGCGACATCATCCTGACGGCCAATTATCGCCAGGTGCGCTCGCTCGACGATCTGGAAAGCATCATCCGCACGGCGGAAAGCGAAGACCGCGAAGCCGTGCTGCTGCGCGTCCAGCGCCGCGGCCAGCCGGCGGCNTATGTGGCGGTNCGGCTGCGCTAGCCGCCCGGCCCGGACCAGACGACAGCAGGGCGGCTCTTCCGATGGGGAGAGCCGCCCTTTCTGTTGCTCGCCTAGCCTAGTTTATCTGCCGCTGCGCAGGCGGCGAGCGATTGCTTCCGCTTGCCCCGGTGGCTTCCTCGAGGAAATCGTCGCCGATCGCCTGCGGAGCGCCGTCGGCGCCGCGCGGCGGTTGCTGGGGCGGCCGCGGCCCGGGCCCGGGCTGAGAGGTGTTAGACGGGTTCGGCCGCTCGGGGCCGAGCGTGCGGTCGAAGTCCTGCGCGAAGGGGTCGTTGCGCGGCGTGTCCGCAGTGCCCGGTTCGATCAGGTTCCCCTGCTCGTCGATGAAATAGTAATCTTCCGGATCGCCGAACATGTATTCATCGTCGGGCTCCAGCTGCCATTCGGGCAATTGCAGATCGGTGTCGAATTCCTCGACCGGGCGATCCTTGACCGCGTAGCGCATATAGGCNGCAAAGGCGCGCGCCGGGGCGGTGCCGCCCTGCAGGCCGCCGACGCGGGTGTTGTCGTCACGCCCCATCCATACGCCGGTGGTCACGCCCGAGGAAAAGCCGACGAAATAGCCGTCCTTGTTCGAGCTGGTGGTCCCGGTCTTGCCCGCAACCGGACGCCCGATCTGCGCCGCGCGCCCGGTCCCGGTCGCGACGGCGGTCTGCAGCAAATCGGTGATCCCCGCGGCCACGTAGTCGGGCACCAGCTGCGAGCTGCGCGGCTTTTCATGCTGGTAGAGCAATTCGCCATCGGCGGTCTCGACCTTGAGAATGCCATAGGGTTCGACCGATTCGCCCCGCGCCGACACCGCGGCAAAGGCCCGCGTCATGTCGATCAGCCGGACCTCGTTCGAGCCCAGCACCATGGCCGGATAGGTGTTGATCTCGGTGGTGATCCCGAAGCGCCGCGCCATCGAGGCGACCGAGGTGAAGCCGACCTCATTGCCGAGCTGCGCCGCGACCGTGTTGATCGAATAGGCGAAGGCGGTGCGCAGGTCGATTTCGCCGACATTGCGCCCGCTCGAATTGCGCGGGCTCCAGCCGTCGATCGTCACCGCCGTGTCGACCACGCGGTCGTCGGGCGTGTAGCCCGCTTCGAGCGCGGCGAGATAGACGAACAGTTTCCATGACGAACCCGGCTGNCGCAGCGCNTCGGTNGCGCGGTTGTAATTGGTCTGGACGTAATCGGTGCCGCCCACCAGCGCGAGCACAGCGCCGTCGCGGTCCATGCTCACCAGCGCGCCCTGCGCCCCATCGGGCGTGTTCGCCTTGATCGAGGCCGTCGCCGCACGCTGCATTCCGACGTCGAGCGTGGTCCACACCTCGATCGGCTCGAAGGTTTCGGGCAGCAGCATGTCGAGCTGCGGCAGCGCCCAGTCGGTGAAATAGCGCACCGAGTTCTGCCCGGCCTCTTCCTTGAGCCGCACTGCGCTGGGATCGACGGTGACGTCGGGCGAAATGCGCCCCTGTTCCTTCATCAGCCGCAGCACCACGCTGGCGCGGCCGACNGCGGCATCGACATCGGCAGTAGGCGAATAGCGGCTGGGCGCCTTGACCAGCCCGGCGATGATCGCCGCCTCGGCGACCGAGAGCTCNGTTGCGGGATGGCTGAAGAACTTNCGGCTGGCCGAATCGATGCCATAGGCGCCNCCGCCGAAATAGACCTTGTTGAGATAGAGCTCGAGGATCTGCTCCTTCGAGAACTTCCACTCGAGCGCCATGGCGAGGATCGCCTCGCGCAGNTTGCGGTCGAGCGACCGGTTGTTGTTGAGGAAGACGTTGCGCGCCAGCTGCTGGCTGATGGTCGANGTACCGCCCACGCGCGCNCGCGATCCGGTCAGCCCCTCGATGATCGCGCCGCCCGTGCGNACCGGATCGATGCCGAAATGCGAATAATAGCGGCGATCCTCGACCGAGATCATCGCATCCTTCATCACCTGCGGGATCTCGTCCGCGGTCAGCCACTTGCCGAAGCTGGGGCCCAGCTCGACGATCTCGGTCCCGTCGCGCGCGCGCACGACGATGGTCTGCGCGGTCTGCGTCGCCTTGAGCTGGTAATAGCTGGGCATCGAGCGGACCGAAAAGGCCACTGCCAGGCTGATGAACAGCACCAGCAGCAGGGCCAGCGCGGCGCCCCAGATCGCCAGCCGGCGGCCCCATGTCCGCAGCCGGCCCGGCGGTGTGCCGCCCGCTGCGGAGCCGCGTTTCTGGCGTCGCGTCCGCTGGCGACCACTGCGTCGGTTATTCATTGCTTACGCTGGCACCCTTGTTGCTGTCCGCCCTGTAATTGCCGCAATCTCGCATGGCGAGAGCTAACCGCATGTGAACGNCAGGCGGCGGCGCTTAATCCTCGGGCTCGAAATCGAGCGCGGCGGAATTGATGCAATAGCGCATGCCCCCGCGATCGCGCGGACCGTCGGGGAAGACATGCCCCAGGTGCCCGCCGCAATTGGCGCAGGTGACTTCGGTTCGCACCATGCCATGCGAGGTATCGCGGTGCTCGTTCACCGCCTCGCCCTCGGCCGGGGCAGTAAAGGCGGGCCAGCCGCAGCCGCTGTTGTACTTGTCGTCGCTTTCGAACAGCTTCTGTCCGCATCCGGCGCAGTAATATTCGCCTTCATCGTAATGCTTGTCGTACTTGCCGGTGAAGGCGCGTTCGGTGCCTGCCTGGCGCAGCACCTGGTATTGTTCGGGGCTCAGTTTCTCCCGCCATTCGGCATCGGTGAGTTCTTGCTGGTCGGGCAATGCCTTGTCCTTTCGAGTGAGGTATCCCATATAGGGCCAACCGGAGCCGATGCACGCGGTTCCGCGAATGGTCGACGATTTGCTTGACGATTCGCAGGGGCGCCGCTAAGTGCGCCGCTTTCCGGCGGCCCGTGCCGCCTTTCCGTACGCAATACAGAGATTTTCCGCCGCGCATGCCGTGCGGCCTGACGAGGACAGACATGGCCAATACGCCGCAAGCCAAAAAGCGCATCCGTCGCAACGAAAAGCGCGCCGAAATCAACGGTGCCCGCATGAGCCGCATCCGCAACTTCCTCAAGAAGGTGGAAACCGCGATCGAAGGCGGCGACAAGGACAGCGCGCAGACCGCGCTCCGCAACGCCCAGCCGGAACTGGCGCGCGGTGTTGCCCGCGGCGTGCTTCACAAGAACACGGCGTCGCGCAAGATGAGCCGTCTGAGCAAGCGCGTTTCCGCGCTCTGATCTCCGGCCGCCGGCTTTCGCAGCCGGCTGCAAGCGAGTCATTCGAAGGGGCCGCCGGTGTACCGGCGGCCCTTTTGTCGTATTCCAGTTTCATTCCGATACCGGCCTGTAATGACGCCGTAACATAACCCTTGGGAATCCCGCGATTCGCNCTGCCATTTCGGGCTTATCGTAGTAGATTCATCGACTTGAACGGGCCTCTGCGGGGTCCACTTGAGTCAACAAGTATATTTCGTGTTTTTTACAGTTATCCCCCTTGCGACTCATCCGGAGAGCGACCTACACCAAGGCTCTCAGTCGGGGGCGGGACAGCCCCGGCTTTTAAATGATCGATGTGCGAGGGCGACCTCCGGATGAACCGATTCCGGAGCGGGACTGTGCTGTGCCCGGCCTTGCCGATGTAAGAACAACAANCAGGCGGCGNGTCAGCCGACCGGGGGTGATAAGTAGTATGCGAAAGACATCGGACATCGGCGCGCAGAAGGCACAGGACGATTTCATGGCAGACCAGGAAGCCGTAAACCTTGCCGCCGATTGGGCCGACATCAGCCAGGGCCTGCGCAAGGACCTGGGCCACCAGCTGCACAGCCAGTGGATCAAGCCGATCCAGGTGGGCGGGATCGAAAAGGAAACCGGCACGCTCGACCTGTTCCTGCCCACAGAATTCAGCGCCAACTGGGTCAAGGACCGCTTTGCCGACCGCCTCGGCCTGGCATGGAAGATCGCGCGCAGCGAAGTGCGCGACGTCCGCATCCAGGTCCATCCCGGACGCCGCCAGGTAACGGATTTGCGGCTGCATTCTGACGGCCGCCGTCCGGCCAATGACGGGCTCGACACCTCGATGATGGCGATCGGCGCCGACACGCTGGGCGACACCGGTTTCACCAGCTCGGTCGGCCTCGACCCGAGCCTCACCTTTGCCGCCTTNATCACCGGCGAAGCCAANGTGCTGGCGTTCAATGCCGCGCAGCGCATGGGCGCGACCGAGAAGCCGCAGTTCAGCCCGCTCTACCTCAAGGCCGCCACCGGCCAGGGCAAGACGCACCTGCTGCACGCCACCGGCCACGCCTTCCTGCAGGCGCATCCGCGCAGCCGTATCTTCTACTGCAGCGCCGAGCGCTTCATGGTNGAATTCGTCCAGGCGCTGAAGGCCAACCAGATGCTCGAATTCAAGGCGCGCCTGCGCAGCTTCGACCTGCTGCTGGTGGACGACATCCAGTTCATCATCGGCAAGGCCAGCGCGCAGGAAGAACTGCTCTACACGATCGATGCGCTGCTCGCCGAAGGCAAGCGGCTGGTGTTCGCCGCCGACCGCGCCCCGCAGGCGCTGGACGGGGTNGAACCGCGGCTGCTGAGCCGGCTGTCGATGGGTCTGGTCGCCGACATCCANGCCGCCGATATCGAGCTGCGCAAGAAGATCCTGACCTCCAAGCTGACGCGCTTCGCGCCGCTCGAGGTCCCTGCCGACGTGCTCGACTTCCTCGCGCGGACGATCACGCGCAACATCCGCGAACTGGTCGGCGGGCTCAACAAGCTGATCGCCTACGCCCAGCTCACCGGGCAGGAAGTCTCGCTCCAGCTGGCCGAAGAGCAGCTGACCGATATCCTGTCGGCCAATCGCCGGCGGATCACGATCGACGAGATCCAGCGNACCGTGTGCCAGTTCTACCGCATCGACCGCAGCGAGATGAGCAGCAAGCGCCGCGCGCGCGCCGTGGTCCGNCCGCGGCAGGTGGCGATGTATCTGTCGAAGGTGCTCACCCCGCGCAGCTATCCGGAAATCGGACGCAAGTTCGGCGGACGCGACCATTCGACCGTGATCCACGCAGTGCGGCTGATCGAAGACCTGCGCCAGCGCGATGCCGATATGGACGGCGATGTGCGCAGCCTGCTGCGCCAGCTGGAAAGCTGACGCCCCCGCTGCCCGGCAGCGCCGTCCTCAACCGGAGCACAGCTGATCGACAGGTCTGTCCACAGACCTGTCGACAGGCAAGCCGCGACGCGTCAAAGAGCCTTCATGCCCGATCCCGCCCCCACTGCGCAGCCAGCAGGCATCGACCTGCCGCATTCCTTCGGCGCGGCGCTGCTGCGCGGGGCGCGCTGCCGCTGCCCGCGCTGCGGCGAGGCGCGGCTGTTCCGGCGCTGGCTCAAGCCTTATGACACCTGCCCCGCCTGCACGCTCGATATCTCGGGCCAGCGGGCGGACGATTTCCCCGCCTACATCTCNATCTTCGTGACCGGGCACTTGCTGGCGCCGGTGCTGATCGTGCTGGCAAGCGATTTTGCGCTGTCGAGCACGGCGATCCTCGCGATCATCCTGCCGCTGGCGGTGGCCTTCATGCTGCTCACGCTGCAACCCGCGAAGGGCGCAGTGATCGCGCTGCAATGGTGGCATGGCATGCACGGCTTTCGCGCCGAACGCCGCCCCCNGCCCGGCGACGACGCATGAGCCTGTCGCCCGAGCGCCTCGACCGCTTTGCCCGCCACATCGTGCTGCCCGAAATCGGCGGCGCGGGGCAGGTCGCGCTGGCCGGCAAGCACCTCGTGCTGGTGGGCCTCGGCGGGATCGGTTCGCCCGCGCTCCAATATCTCGCCGGGGCGGGAATCGGGAAACTCACGCTGGTCGACGACGACCGGGTGGAGGCGTCGAACCTGCAACGCCAGACATTGTTCAATGCGCGCGATGTCGGCCACGGCAAGGCGGTCATCGCCAAGCGCTGGGTGACCGGCTTCGATCCCGAACTCGACGTGACGATCAGCGACCGCCGGATCACGCGCGACAATGCCCATGAACTGGTGGTCGATGCCGACCTGATTCTCGANGGGACNGACAATTTCGCCACCCGGCTGGCGGTATCCGACGCCTGCGTCGCCGAACGCGTCCCGCTGNTGTCCGCGGCGGTCGGCCGCTTTCAGGGGCAGGTCGGCGCCTTTGCCGGGCACCTGCCGGGCGAGGCNTGTTATCGCTGCTTCGTCGGCGATGCGTTCGATGCGGAAGATTGCGACAGCTGCGCCGAGGACGGCATGCTGGGCGCNATGGCCGGCTGGGTCGCGACATTCGCCGCGCTGCAGGCAGTGCGCACTCTGCTCGACGGCGTCAGCGCATTCGGCGCAACCGATTGGGGGCGGGTCCATTTGCTCGACGGGCTCAAGCCCGGCATGCGCAATTTCACCATTGCGAAGGACCCGGCCTGCNCCGGCTGCGGATCAGCCGCCTAGCACCTCGTCGACCCATTCCGGCACCACCTTGGTTGCCGGNCCCTGNCGGGTTTCGTGGAACCAGCGCGAACCCTGGCTTGCTTCGAGGTTGAGCTCGAGCGTGCGGACGCGCCGCTGGCGCGCTTCCTCGACGAAACCGGCCGCGGGATAGACCGCGCCCGACGTGCCGATCGACACGAACAGGTCCGCCCGCCGCAGCGCCGAATATATCCGCCCCATTTCATAGGGCATCTCGCCGAACCAGACGACATCGGGGCGCAGGCTGCGTGCATCGCAGGCCGGGCAGGCCGGGCGATCGATCAGCGGCCCGGTCCACGGCGTGCGCACGTCGCAGGCTGTGCACCAGGCGTTGAGATGCGTCCCGTGCATGTGGAGCACACGCCCCGCGCCAGCGCGTTCGTGCAGATCGTCGACATTCTGCGTAACGATCAGCAGCTCGCCGTCCCAGTTCGCGTCCAGCCGCGCCAGCGCCTCATGCGCNGCATTGGGCTGCTTGGTCTGGATCGCCTCGCGCCGCATGTCGTAGAAACGCAGGACCAGNTCGGGATCGCGCGCGAAGCCTTCGGGCGTGGCGACGTCCTCCACCCGGTGCTGTTCCCACAGCCCGCCGGCATCGCGGAAGGTATCGATGCCGCTTTCCGCGGAAATCCCCGCCCCGGTGAGTATCACGATGTTGCGCATGTCGGTCATTTGCCCTCAAGTAGCGATGCAGAAGGGCAAGTCAAAGACCGGCCATGAACCATAACCGAAAGGGAGCAGCAGTGGCACGGATCGGAATTATCGGCAGCGAAGGCGCAATGGGCCAGGCGCTGGCCGGCGTGATNGACGCCAGCGACCACGAATGGGCCGGCGGCATCGACCGCGGCGGCGATGCGGCATCACTCGCCGACGCCAGCGATGTGCTGGTGGATTTCTCCTCGCCGCAGGCGCTCGACGCCAATCTGCATGCCGCGATCGGCGCCGGCATTCCGCTCGTCATCGGGACCACCGGGCTGGAGGAACGCCATCACGGCGCGATCGACGATGCCGCGCGCGCAGTGGCGGTGCTGCAGACGGGCAACACCTCGCTGGGGGTGACGCTGCTGGCGCATCTGGTCCGCGAGGCGGCCGNNCGGCTGGGCCCGGACTGGGATATCGAGATCCTCGAAA
>FUFK010043443.1_pt1 | contig 25383 bp, 41 predicted proteins | sample 1021851 | NCBI WGS metagenome assembly FUFK01 (sample SAMEA51879418, study PRJEB19060) | metagenome | reverse complement strand
AACGCTGTGCTGACGCTGGGTGTGATACAAATGTCATTGGCCGCATCGTGCGCAGACCAAGGGATAAACATCCAATCCCCTGCATACAGTCTTCCGATTTCTTCTGGAGTACCACCAGAATCTCCAATAGAGATTGTAGCGTACTCTGTAGCTACGGTGCTAGTTGCTTTGATGTAGAGCTTGTGAGCCTTTGCAGCAGTGTATTCGCTGCCTTCAAACAAGTTGTACAGTGAAGTAGAAGTGGTTGTTTTTCTACCCACGCCAGTAGTCTGATCTAAACCAGTAAGCGTTCCCGCCTTGGTGAGTGTCGCTGTAGTTGACAGCGCAAGAGCGTCACCAGTGAGGTCAGCGCTCGAAAGTGTAATTGTTGCAGTAGTTGTAGCCATAATTATTAGTTATATGAATGCAAATATAACGATTATTTTTTCTTCTTCTTTTTACCCTTTCCCGCTCTAATCTTAGCAGCCTCTCTTTTTCCGAACGCACTATTCACTCTAGCCATAGCCCAGGCGTGTTGAGATACCTTTGGCCTGTTACCAGAAGACATATAGGCAGCAAGACCTCGGCGATAGACTTCTTTTTCTGCCGCGTCTAAATCTTTAAACGACCGACCTTTTTTCTTCTTCTTGGTCTTTCCTCCCTTTTTAAGAACTATCATTACATTCCCATTTGTTTTCTGACGTTAGGGTTTTTTGCCGCAGCCTTAGCCTGTGCAGGATCGCTTAGGATGCCCTCCAGCATAGTGCCTCCGTCTTTGAATACTTTGCCGCCGTACATGTACATAGGCATTTTCTTTTTCATCATGCCACCGCCTGGCATCTTCTTGACTTTCATCTTTCCGCCTACCATCATTTTTTTCTTACCGTGATCCATAGTTTTATTTTTTAAAGGTTTATATCTTATCTCTTTGCGCCATGAGCCTTTTGAGCCTTGCGGCTACAGCAGGGGGAAAGCCTTTCTTTTTTCTTTTAGCTTTTGTCCCTCTATATTTTTTATATATGGCAGCAATCTGTGCCATGAGCTTTTTTCTTCTCTCCACATCCGAACTACCACGAGTATACTTCGGGTTGAACTTCATCCCCTTCTTCGCCGACTTAGGCTTTTTCCCTGCCTTCTTCATAGCGATAGCGATCGCTGCTTGCTGTGCTGGATTCTTTGCCATCACTTCTTCTTTGGGTGGTCAGCCATTTTAAACGTAGCCTTCTTCACGGCGCCAGGATGTGGAACGTAGTCGCCCTTCATAAGATAGTATCTACCTCCTTCCTCCATCCAGTGAAAACCTTTGGGTGGGTCAATAGACATTTTTTTATTAGTGATGGTAAATTTACCACCTTTTTTATATCTCATAGTTTTCATCAGAACGAGCTCATTATGATTTCATCTATAGCACCCTGAACGTCTTTCTTAGTTGCATCTAAAGACATCATGATGTTAGCTTGAAATCTTTTTTCTTCTTTTCCTTCGTTAAATATAATAACAGTAGGAACAACAACTATGCTGTGCTCCTTCTGCATATCAGGTCTCTCTAAGATGTCTATCCTAGCTACTTCACAATCAATAAGCTTGTCAATCCAATCCACACTGTTTTGAGAGTTAAACTCAGCGTTAAACTCCACAACACAAATGCCCGACGGACAGACCTCTGATTCTTCAGCCGTTACAACAGCCACAAAAGCAGTTGCCGATAATAGCGCAAATAATACAGTTGCAAGCGTTTTCATTTCTCATTTTAGTTTATCGATTTTTTCTTCGATTCTTTTCATGTCCTCTTTAATCTCAGTGACATCTTCCTGAGTAGACATAATAGTCTGTCGAATTAGTTGGTCCTTCATGTCAAATTCCATGCGTGTAATCTCAGGATCTGGTGGCACAGGCAACTCCTTTGCTTCTGCTATATCAGCTTGAAGCACAAACCACATGCTGATTACGGCTGCCATGCCAGCGCCAATGCCTACTAGCGTTTTTACACTTACGTGAAATCCAGTATCCTCGTTCAGTTCTTTTGCCATATCAAATAATTACGTAGTTCACACCGACAGAAAAGTTGTGCCACTCTCTGTTCCAGTACTTATGGTATCTGCCTTCGAGGAACATCCCCAGGCTCTTGTTTAGTTTCCATCCGAATATCAACCCACCTGAGTAGTCAATCCATTGTTCGCCGTCCAAGAAGTTTTGATAAGAGTATTCGCTGTCTGATTTCAAGTGATACGGCAGTACGTTAGCCCAGCTGTGCAGCCAGAAGTCCTGCGTGAAGTGATAGAAGTCAAAGCCTGCAATCAGGGAGTAGTTCCACTGACTGGGCAGCTCGTTACGCTTGCGGGCTGTGTAGTCGCTCAAAACTTGTGGTATTACCACAGACTCCCATACCTGTACGTTCTCTGCAACTACATCGCCGTCAGGGTTCAGAAACTCACCAGAGTCAAAGTTTACGCTGTAGCCCTCTTCGATAGCTAGTTGCGTGTAGTGGATGCTATTGTTTGCTAGCGTCCAATCTGCGAGCGGGTTGTACCCGTATGGCTCGGACAGCCTCTGCACTACGCCGAGGTTTAGCGAAAGCTTCTTGCCCAGATTGAGCCTGCCCCTCTGCGATCCCTCGAAGTAGCTGACGTCTGCGAAGCCGTCCTGCAAGTACTCTACTTTGGCAATCCAGTTATTAGCTACGTATCTCAGGAAGTGGTCTTGGTTCAGGAACTGCACCCCCTGCTGTCTTTGGTACGATCCTTGGAACAGGAACTCAAAGCCCTTGACTTTTCCAATCGTAGCAGCATCGCTGTATGACTGCTCATTGCCGCTGTAGAAGTTGTTGGCTCTGTTCTCGTATGAGAACCTAGCAATCTTTCTTACGCCCGCTGTAAGCGAGTAATCAAATGGCGTCTCAATGACATCTACTTGCAATGGTCCNTTAGCTACGGAGTATACATCTACGTCAGACACGGAGTTGTTTCCGCTGAAAGCTGTGTAGAACGTAGCGAACTTGAATGTCTTCTTCAAGAACTGAGCTTCAGCAGTAAAGCTGAACATCACAAAAACCAAAGCAGCAATCAGCCTCATCTCTTCATAATCTTTTTAGTTAGAATCACTTTGCCCTCTACCATCCAGTCAACCAAGTAGGTCCCCTCGCTCAAGTAGTTCATGCTTATTACAGCGGACGTAGTTCTTTCTATAACTACCCTGCCATTTAAATCTCTAACTCTACAAAGAGAGCCAGGAATAGTTGATACATAAATGACATCGTCAAACGGATTTGGATACACTCGCAAATCTTCAACACTGTGTACCTCGCTGGCTACATTTACTGTGTACTCACAAGTGCCATCATCATCAGTCGCGTCAGCATTGTAGTTGTTGGCTAGCGGATCTGTGCAGCCAGCAATCTCTAATTCATCGCAAATTCCGTCCTGGTCTGTATCGTATTCGCACTCCCCGTCGCAGTCGTAGTANANCTCTGGGTANTCNCATNNNCCGTCATCCAANGCGGCNTCNANCNCGTAGTTACATGCTGTCTCGTCTGTGCATCCAGAGATACACCACGAGCTAGAAAGGGTAGGCAATACTTCTACATACGTGTTGTTGTATGTCCACTCATCTATACCGAAGTCCAACCAGGAGAAAGGTGATGGTCCGTTTACATCTAGCAGATGCAGGCTCAATACCCCATCCACATAAATCCTGGGCCATAACTGCACTGCGCTGTCTCCAGACTCAAGCGGGAGATAGCTCTGACCAGTAAAGCAAACAGTATCGTTGGTTTGGCCCAACACCTGAAACTTGATACACAGCTCTGTGATATCGTCTGTCCCAAGGTTGGTCATGTATATGCTAGGCTCCAGATACGGACCGTATTCATCACAGCCCGTATTGTAAAGCACCGTGTCAATCGCAAGATCAACACTGAGCATCTCTTCGCAAATGTGCGCGTCTGGGACGATCATNGTTNNNTCNTTGTTNAATGTGTTGACCTCNNCTACAGCATTGACAACCTCGATTGTGTATGGCTCACCGAATCCGTCGTAGTTCAACCACCCCAAGTAGTAGTACCTGGATTCGTTGGGGTCTAACGACCAATCGAATATGGTTGTGTCAGGACACACCTCAACTCCGTTCTTCTCGTAACAGAANTACTCGCACGTTTCNTCACCGATGTTCGTAATCGTGAAGTGTACAGAAAAGTANGGGTTAGGTCCNAGGCAGAGNCTGTCGGTNTACANGTCNTCNACNATNANNTCTGGCTGAGCANAGGCTGCGGTAGAAANTAAAGCTAGTGCCAGAGCTAAGTATCTCATTGCTTAGATATGTTTTTTACGATGGATCTACCGTCGTGTCTAATAACAACTTGATACATTCCTACTGGCATATCAGACATATCAATCTGACTATCAGTAGTTTGCGGAACAACAAGNGCTCCTANAGAATTGTAAACCTCAATGGTTACGGGATTGCTAGACCTCACAGTCAAAGTTCTAGCCACGGGGTTCGGGAATACTTTTACTTCAGACTCGAAGTAAGGGATGTATGTCGCGGTACCGTCTTGGCAGTAGGTGTATAGGTTAGCACAGGTGCCATCCCACTCAGACTCGCAGCAGTACGGGTCAACGTCAATCACCCACATGTAGCACTCGTCATTTGCCCAGTACGGATCGCCTGGTTCTCCTACGCATCCAGCATCGTACAAGCAAGACTCGTTGTCTGGTGTGTTTGCCTCTTCGTCGTAGTTGAAAGCGTTGATGTCTGTGCAGCCTACGATCACAGGGACGCAGCTCTCGTTATCAACATTCGCCTCTTCATTGTAGTTCAAGGCTTCGGGATCGGTGCATCCGAATACCGCTAGCACTTCGCAGCTGCCGTCGTCAAAGTCTGCCTCGTAGCCCTGAGTATAGTACTCCAGGTATCCAGCCTGTGTACACCCCGCCGCGTAGTAACAGCTTTCGTCATCCGTGTTTGCTTCTTCGTTGTAGTTCTGTGCATCTACATCCAAGCATCCATAAATGTATGGTACACAGCTAGTTCCGCAGTAAGGAGTGAAGTGATATACATTCCACTCTGGGTTGCTGAACGGCTGAAGAGCACCCTGCCCGTTATCAAAAAATGGATTGTTCCCCTCGATCATCAGGGTATCTCCAGCCTCGTTGGTTATGGTAATAGAGTTGTGCAACGTCTGAAACTCAGTCTCTTGTGGAGGCTGTTGCGGGCTGCCGATCTCGAAGTAGTATACGTCCACCTCTTCGTCAGAGTCTAGCACCAAGTCCCACGACTGGGAGAACTCGCCTGGCCCCACAGTAAAAATCCATTGCAGGTCTCCCTGCTTAATACCTACGTGTGAGTTACCCCAACCGTCACCAGCGTCATCCTCAAGTGTAATCGTTGTTACACAGGGGCTGTTCAAATCGGAGATAGTAGCATCAGCATCGTAGTTGAAGGCTGTTGTGTCCATGCACCCCCAGGTGTGAAGCGTGATGCAGTCTCCTGGCTCCGTAGCGTCTGGGTTGTAGTCAACGTAATCGTCATCCATGCAGCCAACTACTGGAGGATCGACGGGACAGGGGTCCACGAATACAGCTCCTGAGTAAGCCACTAGACCATCTCCCTCTGAAAAAGCAATATCCTCAAGCTCCCAAACAACAGAGTCATTGCATGCCGTAATGACTACGCCTCCGTCAGCGATACCACCAGTTGCACTTCCGTTCAGCCCGTCACCATATGTGTCTGTTAGGATGAGCTCAAAGCCCAGCGACACACAGAAGTCATAGGTGTACGTAGCTAGCTGATCACCGAAGTTAAACTGTCCTGGAAACACCTGCTCGTAGAACTGACCTACAGCCAAGTCTACTAGCGTAAACCCAGTCTCGTTGGGCCAGTTATCTAGCGTCAGCTCCATGGATACGAACGCCTCACCCTCTGGGCATTCGCTTACATTGCATGTGCCGTTATCCTCTGTAGCCCATGGGTTGTAGTTGTTGGATGATTCATCCATACACCCAGGGATAGGTAGCTCACAAGGCACAAGCGTAAACGGAACGTTAAGCTCAGGCCCTCCGAAGTCGTACACAGCTGTATCGAGGCCGCAGTTGTTGGTTAGGCTAAACCAGCCCTCACCAAAACCACAACAGATTCCGTCTCCGAACGAATCGTAAATCACGAACTCGTAATCTCCAGGAGGCAGAATCACCATGCTGTTGAAGAGATTGTTGCCGAAGTATCCACCAGGTGACGCAGCTACTACAGCTGGACCTGCTGGCAGGTTGGGATTGTATATCTCCCAAGTAGTTTCATTACCATATTGGTCTGTAAAAACAGATACGTTTACCCAACCAGGCTGAGCAAACGCATAAATCGGTAATAACAATAAAAACAGTGTAAGTCTTACCATTTCACTTTGTTTGCCCAGTAAGCAGCACTGGATGGTCCCTTGGCAATGTTCTTTCTGTGTCGAGCCTTGAATGACTTGCGCTTCGCTTTCATGCGAGCGCTTTCTCCTGGCTTGGGCTTACCAGCAGTTTTAGCTCCCCTTTGACCAAAGCGAATNATNTTAATTTTACCACCTACTCGAACGGCAACAATGTGTGATTTCTTTCCGCTAGAAGTTCTCTTCGGCTTATTCAAGCCAGAAAGTCCGTAGCGTTTTAACTTTGCTTTTTCGCTTTTAGTTAAAGACATTTAGCAAAGGTAATAAAAATAAAAAGTTATGATTTGACGCCATACTCGCCAGCTGCAAGCGTATAAGTAATTGTGCCTCCGTTAGCAATATCTAAATAAGTGTAACTCCTTGGGGTAGATACTTCCATAGACTGATAAGTAGCCCGCCATGTGGTATCATCAATCTGTTCACACTCATCTAGGGTGGCTTGATCAAAGCCAAAACCAAAGTTTGGGCAATTAGAGTCTGACCACGTTTCTTCAAGCTCAGACTGAGAAGTTACGTTTACTGTGTATTGTGCCATGTTATGTTGAGTAATAAAATACAAATGCAGTTTGCCACCCCCCTCTATTTTCACCGATGCCCCACACGTCATTAGATGAAACAGTTCCACTAGAAACCACAGTAGGAGTGGTTACGTAAAAATTAGTGGTTCCTCCGATGCGCCCATAAGCTTCGTATCCTGCGTAAACCAGCTGATTATTCTTTCTTGCAATCATGCCCGTTGCAAAACTATAGCTGTTCAATACGCCTAATCCCTGCCAGTCGCTATCGGTTCCAATTCTTCTGTGATTATCATTTTTTTCGTCAGTTGTGGTTCCATCCAACGGCACGTAGTAATTGCCATCACCAGCAAAGTAGAGGTGACCACTAGTGTTTATTAGGTGGCTAAATCGATCAGTGATGGTTATGTCGGTCCAGTCAGTTTGTAGAGTGCCGCCTACCTTACCGATTTGAACAGGAATAGTCTGATCGCTAGTAATGTTACCACCCATATTCTCGTTAGAATCGGATTTACCCATGGCGAAAGCTCTTCCGCTTTGAATAAATCCGACTACGTTTTGGGCCCCCTTTACTAAAGTCACGTTATTGTTTGTTCCTGAAACCATATTTGTAGCGTCTACTGCCGTGAATGTGGTTTGATTTCCAGACGTAGTTCCGTTTCCATTTATCCCCTCACTGTTTCGACCCGCTGTATACAAAACATTGCTCGAACTCTTGATTGCTTGCGAGTTGTATCGACTCATGTTAACGCTCACCCAATCAGAATCTGAACCAATTTGAGCAAAGCTGTTATACTGAGAACTTGTATTGCCTCTTCCAAGCACTCCGTATTGATTCGCACCAATACCGTAAAGTTTGCCGCTATTAATACACAGAGCGGATGTATCTGAAGTTGCAACATCCGTCCAACCAGTGTCAGAGTCTCCAACCCCAGTAACTTGATTCCAGGTTCTTGCCTCAGCGTTTGTTCCTGCGCCAGAAGAATTCCCTCCATAAATGGTGCTGGTGGAAATTCTCCAAAGTTTTCCTGCATTGTCTATAATCCAAGAGCTATACCTACCATAAACGACTTTGGTGGGGGTACCCATACCTGCTGGCAAGGTGTCTGCAATCATAACTAGCATACCGTCAACATCTGACTGTACTTGAAACTTTGTGTCCGTGCCCAAAATGTATCCAGGGAAGTTTTCGCTGTTGCTTTGTCTTCCGCTAGTAGTAGGATTAGCCGCATTGTAGGATTGACCGCCCCTTTTAATTAATCCCGTTGAAGGGACAGTCTCTGTGTATGTACCCGTTCCAGCCACAGGNTCAAAAGCCCCACCAGAANCTGCAATGTCTTGTCCGTTTATTGATGCTATATTACCCACGTCTACTCCGTTATGTGATGCTATGTTTGGCATGTTTATGCAAGGACGATAAAGTCGTTAGAAGGATTAAACCAAATCTGTCCATTAGTGCTGTCAAGGCAATATCCAACGACACGAACAACATCTCCCGTACCAGATGGGGGAGTCCCAGTAATATCTCCAGCCGTAGTAGATACATATAGCTCATCGGCAATAGTCCCTGGATCGTGATCCAAAGTAAATGTGCCTCTAAGCAACATACCATCAGAGTCGGGATCTGTGCCTAGGGCTATCGCCAACAAACAAGCACCAGAAGTAGAAGCGGCATCAGCATCAGCAGCACCCCACGATCCATCAGACTTGTAATAACAAAGCTCACCCTGAGTAGTACTGCCTGTTCCTATCTTAATAATATCACCCTGAGCGCTAAAGTCTGTGTTTGCAGTTTTAGCAAACAGGTTTTTAGTGACATTCAGCTGAGGTGCAGTTACAGTGCCTGAAGAAGGATTGTACGTTAAATCGCCATCTGCTTCTAGCCCCACGTTACCGCTGCCTGCTGCTCCAGCAACAAAGGTTATTACATTTTCTTCATCAGTGCTTTCATTGTCCGTTACTGTGACGGTAGTGGCAATAGCAGCCGTGCCAGAGGTGTTTTGGTTCCCTGCGCTATTGACGCCTGGCAGGTCTATGTTTCCTGAGCCGTCAAAGCTAACGCCACCGATGTTTACAGCAGAAGCCAAAGCCGTAGCTGTATCAGCGTTGCCTTCAAGCGCTCCGTCAAACTTAGTCGCCTCTATTTCACCTGAGGCTTTCATAGTGATTCCGTCTCCGCCGCTAACTCTAAAGATGATTTGGTTATCAGTACCAAACTTGATTCTGTTGTCGGCGTCTCTACCAATTTCTAAGCTAGAGTTTACTACGGAGGTGATGCCTGTTTGTGCGGCCTCTACATTTAGGGTTACGCTACCTGAACTACCTCCACCAGAAAGACCCGTGCCTGCGGTAACACCTTCAATATCTCCGCTACCACCGCCTCCACCACCTGCGGCAGCGATAGTAATTCCACCATCGGAGTTTGTAATAGTGATGTTACTACCAGCCGTAAGGGTACCAACTGCTGGACCGCTACTGCCGCCTATAAGTAACGATCCGTCTGTAGTCATGGCAGCGGATTGAAGCGTGTCCGTTCCGCTATCTTGAGTGATAATTACAGCCTTGTCTGTAAACGAAGTAGCATTAGTTCCGCCACTACTTACAGCCAAAGTAGAAGACAAGCCTCCAGCGGTTCCTGTAGTATTTATGTCCGAGGCAACAACGAAATCCATGTTGCCATTGACATCATCATAAGTAACGCTAATTCCTGTTTTTGTTCCGCCAGTAGCGACTAAGGGTCCAGCTATATCTTGAACTTGCTCGGTGGTTAGCTGAGTGTTAGTGTCTGTAGACGCTATGGTAATATTGTCCGCGTCTGTGTGAGTCAAAGTTATATTAGACCCAGCCACAAACTTGATGTCGTCAGTCCCAGAACTTGCACCACCCGTAGTGTTTCTAAGAATGATATCATCAGAGCTATCTACAAAAGATAGCGTGGTTGTGTTTTGAGTGTTGGTATCTGTAGTTTGGGCAACCCAGTCTAAGTTGCCGCTGCCGTCAGTCTTCAAAACTTCGTTTGCACTTCCATCTGTGTTTGGTAGCGTCAACGTATAAGAAGCACCAGCAGAGTGGGGCGGTCCCTTAATTACAATGCCATGACTGTTCTGCTCGCAGTTCAGAACAAACTGACCAGCACCTTTGTCAGAGTTGCCTTTAAATACAACCTTACCCGTGCCGTTAGGATCAAGATTTATGTCGCCGTTAGAAGTGCTAACAATATCATTTCCGTTTACATCAAGGTTGCCACCTAGCTGAGGAGAAGTATCTAAAGAAATATCACTGCCTCCATCAGCGCCTGNTAGCNCCTGTNGCNCCTGTAGCNCCTGTNGCACCTGTAGCACCCGTANCGCCAGTGTCACCTTTGTCNCCCTTNNTTCCTTTTTCTGTTACCGTTATGGAACTAGAGGCAGGAGGGGTAACTGTTACGGAGGTAGAAGATTCATTTACGGTAATAGTAGTGCCACCAGTTTCCGTAGTGGTGATAGAGTTTCCACCGCTAGAAGTAACTGTTATAGCCATATCACCTAGAAATATCTTCGTTTACAGTAAATGAACCTCTAAGAATAGTTGTGACGACATCACCTACTTTTTGCTGGATATCGTAACTAAATATACCGACAGGCAAATTTGCCATCGTATCAGCAGATGCAGTAACTTTTACAGTTCCGCTATCAGTAATGTCTGTAAACTCAAAGCCTGTGCTGAGCTTACCCTTTTGACTCTCGCTAAGTTGTTTTGCATTCGCCTGAGAAGTAGACAAGGTGCTAGATGCAATAACCTCTCTCTCAGAGACTCCAGACCTAGTTCTTTGAGCGGATGTTTTTACATCCATCAAAAACTCATAACCCAAAGTAGACAGCTGTAAAGCAGTGCCACTAGAGTCTTTTAAAGTCAAGGTAAGAGAAAACGTATCACCCCTTCTGCAAGTGATATCTAATTGTTCTGCTACATCTAAGTTTACGCTACTTGCCATATCAACCTAATAGTGTGTTTGTAATATCTGCTGGTATATCAGAACCCTCTGCTATTTCACCTCTCTTGCCTTGACGTTGAGATATAAGCTTGCTCTGCTTCTCCGCTTGCTTATCTATCCTTTCGTCCTTTCTGTTCTCCTTGAGAACTTCAATCTTTTCTTTAAACTCTTGATCGTCAGTCTTGAATCCAAGAGTCGCCTGAGCTTTAATTATCTCAATCTCTTTTCTAAACTGATGGCGCACCTGTTCAAGCTGCGACTCTAACTGAGTTTTAAGCTGCATCTTTTGAGCGTCTATCTCTGCCTCCATCTGCATCTCTTGCATCCTAGCTTGAGAAGCAGCCTGAGCAGAAGCCTGAGCTTGCTGAGCCTGGAACTGAGAATTTTGCGCAGCGATCTGTTGTTGAGAAGCGATTCTCTTTTTCCTTCGGATCACAAGCAAACGCTCAGCTTGATTCACATCCTTTATGTTGCGAATAGCTATAGCATCTTCTATGTCTATTTCTTTTTGCTGCAAAGAAATCTGTATGTTCTGCTCTAAGTATGCTTTGTCTTTGTCCTCCATTTCTTTGACTACCTGCACGCCGAAGTTGTACATCGGCAAGTTGCTAAACGAAGAAAGGACAGACATGTTTTCTTTTCCAATAGCGTTCTCATAAACCCTATACAAAACAGACTCAGAAGGAAGTATCTGTATGCACTTCACTATGTCTTCGCACACATACTTGAACAACACCATAGAAGCATTAGTGATGTCGTATATAGCATTGTTCCCAGCTGCTATAGCTTGCTGCTGAACACCCACGAGTGTATCACCCTTAGGGGTAGAAGCATCCATCATCTCGTTGATTCCCGTAGTGTCACGGATCATTCGGAGATAGTGGTTGTATAAACCAATCAATTCGTTGATATTGCGGATGCTGTTACCTATCTCTCTAACTGGAGGATTTTGGAAACCACCTTCTGGGTTCTTGCTTCTATAGTAGAAGACACCAGTCTGTTCGTAGATATCGTGAAGATCTAGCGGCTGCAACTCACCGCCCTTTCCAAGCTGTACGTTTTCTAGACCCTCGATATCAATGATCAGTCCGTCAGGCTTGGCCTTTGCGATAGCCTGCTGCAACTTCAAGTGAGTCAACTGCAACATATCGGCAAAACCCGTGCAACTATCCACCAAAGACTTTGGCATCATGTTGCGGATGTTTGTCGCAACTACAGAATAAGACAGTCTGCACTTAGATATATCATGGATATTCTTAGGGATATTCTTGCTCATCCCATAGTTGAAAATCATATCAGAACCGCCCAAGATGTAGCTACCACCGTAAACGGTAGCAATCTCCATTTTGTGAGGTTTTCTTTGAAACACACTCCCTTGTTTAGGCTCATAATTAAAACCCTTCATAAAGAAGTTTACGTTTCCGAACCTGTTCTCCTTCTCTTCGAAATGAATGCAATCAACAGAGATAAATTCAAAATCTAATATGTTAACCATATACTCATCGTACCCATACTCCTGGCGCATAAGTCGATTGTTGTAAGAGGTCTTGTTTAACGCACTAGAATCATTACCGTANTTCCCACTTACAGTCTTAGCTATCTTTTCAAAGTCGTGCTCTTCTAGTTCATGACCAGCTAACCTTTTTAGCTCTTGTATGGATACCGTCTTAATGTGACCAGCATAAATTAAATCTTGGAACGTAGGATCTTCTGTGTAGCTATGAATGAACTTGGTCGGGTCAACGTAATTAGTTTTGATTCCTTCATTAGGGTCATTGGTCCTCTGCACGACAGCCATACCCAAAGAAACCAAGTCGTTAACACATCGTCTAAAAATATTATCGGTGAAGTTATTCCAGGAAAGAGTCATATTGGTTCCAATCTGAGCTGCCACTTCAGCATCAGTCTTGGTGTTTGTACCCAAGAATATTTCTGACTCTTCTAAAGAATCTGGTAACTCATCAGGGTCGATGTCGAGAACCAGCCCACTTTTTTCTTTTAGAGCCTTAAGCTTTTCCTTCGCTTGAATCTGTACCTCTACTCTTCTTTTCTTTTTGTCTTTCTCAGAAGAGGAAAGCGGATCTACAGCCTCAAGGTTGGGGTACGGATTTCTAGAAAGGATTTTGTTTACAACGACACGAACAAACTTTGGAAGGATAGGAACTGGCGTATAATCCAGATTCATCAAGCTGCCATCACCATCATTCGGATTCAAAGACCGAAGAAGCTTCTTGTATATGTTGGTGTCTTGATTACCGTTAGCGTAATCCCTACTTCTTTCGAAAACAACATTTCTTTTTCCGTAGAGGGAGGTAGAGCTAGTCATTTTGCCCCACTGAGACTCCATCGCTTTTGCGTATGCAATCCCGTAAGCCTTACTGTTTTTCGTTTCAGTGCTTGCTAACGGATCGGGAAACGAGCCTTTTTTGTTGTCGTTTTTATAATTCATATTTTTTAAAGCACAGTAAGCTTGTTTGCAAATATAGCAAATCGTTAATTGACCTTATATTTTCTAAAAAACACACGGTCATCAAAATTAGATTTCTTTTTTTGTTTTTGTTTTTGGCAACCCAAAAGTGCTAAACCAGAACTGATAGTCAAGTCATATTTAGTTCTCTTATCTATCTTAAATCCTATCCAGTCCTCTAACGTTGTGTTAAAATACATTTTTCCCACTTCGCCAGTTTCATAGTTTACTCCAACGTGTTCGTGGATATACTTCTCTATAGATTGAGCATGAGCCTGTATTACGTCCTGAGAGTTAGATGGAATCCCTTTTGTTTTTACATTTGTGTGTGAAGAAGTACTAAGCAGATGCTTAGGTCTGTCCATCAAGTAACCGTCGTAACCCCTTGACTCAAAGTATCTTACAATACCATACTTGTTGTTCTCTACAAGCAAAGGGTATCCGTAGTAGAAAGCACACATCAAGACGTCCTCATAAAATATACTGGCTAGATCTGGGCGTGAAGCATATTCTACAACAAACATGTTTGAGGGGCGATTCATAGAAAACTTGTTGTACATGTGGAGCGCACCTTTAGAGCCTCTGTTGTCTACAGTAGCATCTAGGTCGTAAGAGTCAACCCCACCACAACCATATTCAGGGAAAGGCGCAACTCTTTTCCCTCTGTCCAGTTTGGATATATTTCTTTCATTTGGATCTGGCATCCAGCATACCTTGAACCTGCCGTTAGGGGTGGGAGAGAACACCACCTCTTTATCTTTTTCTTTCCAAGTAAAGTTCCCTGTAACTACAGGATTTGGGAATAGCTCGTCGTTGTGTTCTATCTGCTGATAAATCTTACCTATGTTGAAAAGGCTGCCCTCAATGCTGTCCCTGAAGGCTTCGTCTTCGGTAAAAGGAAACTGCCTAGTTATCTCGTTAAGTTCAGAAGGGTCATCCTTGAAAGACTTCCTCTCATTTTTTAAATAAGATTTACTACCCAAATCAATGACCTCACCATCGATACCTATTACGCCACCATGTATGTGTACGGTTTGGGAAGGATCTTCAACTACAGCATTTCCATACTGATCAAAGAAACCTTCTAACGCTTCGTATGCAGGAATAAATATTCTGTAAAGACCCGACCTAGTTCTTCCGTTGGCGTTTCTCTGATTAGGATCTGAATCATTCCATAAACCCTTATACTCTTTACCGCCTTTGTTCATAGGGTTGACAGTAGAGCCAACAATTGCTTTTCCGACAATTCTCTTACCTACGATCAAACAAGTCCTTTCTATCCTCCAAGCCTCGCGGATGTCTGTAGGCTTCTCCCACTTTCCCGCCTCGTCCAAATACAGCATGTGCAGCTTTTCACCGTCGTATGCGTTGTTCGTGGTGTTCTTCCAGTTGATGACTGTATTAAGGGCATCACCACGGTAAGACGTCTTATTGTTTTTCGTAATTCTTTTTGATGGCTCACGGAAAGCCAGCTCCATACGTGGGTTCGTGGTACCGTCCTGGATGGGCTTGAAGAAGAAGGGGTAGCCTCTAAAAATAGAGACTACTTTTTTCATGAAGATGTTTTCCTGAGCATCTTTACCAGTCTTTGACTGAATCCCCAACAGCTTCTCTTTAACTTGACTAGCTTCGTCCACAAGGACAGCAGAGCATATATTAGTGTAGCCAGAACGACGACACTTAGTATATAGCTGACCGAAACAACGGGGATCAGCTTCGCAAGCAGCCATGTGGAGAAAGATTTCTCTTTGGAAAGCGAGGTATGATGGGTATCCGATATCAATTTTAGACCATTGTAGAAACATATAGTGTCTCCCTGTAATATACGTAGGGACCCCATTGTTGTAAAACCAAACGCCGTTCCTCCTGCGTTGAAACTCTTTCTCGATGTATACACGAAACTTTGACCGAAACTCGGCAGGCTTCTCGAACCACTCATCCATACTTCGAATCCTTTGCAGTTCTTCGGGCATAGGCAAGCGCCTCCACAGCTGCAACTCCTTTGGCTCTTCATGGAAGAGTATTTCAGATCGCTTTGGTTTTTTTGGTAGCACAATAAGTAGCCCACTCGATTCGAAGTGATCTCCCTCTGTGCCGTTAGGGTCGATCTTAATCCCTTTAGTTTCATAACCATCTATATCTATAAGTACAGACATTGAATTTAATTTGTACACCCGACAGGATTCGAACCTGTGACCGTCTGCTTAGAAGGCAGATGCTCTATCCAACTGAGCTACGAGTGCATTCGCTCATGTGTTTTTTTACGATGGCAATTTGCACACCTTATCTCACACTTCCTTATTTCGTCTTTTATTGTTTTTATGCTGTAATAGTTAGAAACCATATCAGCTATTGCCCTTCTCTTTTCTCCTTTTACGTGATCAAACTCAAGGACCACTGGGTCTGACTCCCCGCAATCCACACAGCTGAACATTCTTTTTACTCGGTCTACAAACGCTTTGTTCTTTTTTCTTTGCCTTCTGTTTCTAGCCGAGCTTCTAGAGATTATTTTCTCTTTGTTTTCTCGGTAGTGTTTAGCTGCCGCCTTAGCCTGATCTTTTTTGCTTTTGTATGGCACCGTGTGCTCTCTATTGGATTCGAACCAATGACCTACGAATTATGAGTTCGCTGCTCTACCGCTGAGCTAAGAGAGCTTGAAGTTGACGATAGAGTGACCAGAAGTAACATTTTGACTGCTAAAATCATAATCACCCCAATATATTAAGCCAGTGGGTTTACTTTGAGAATTTTTCTGCGAATCCTCCTGAGTAGTCTTTGTCTTGTTCGATTTCTCCATTTGCTTGTAGCTCTTTAACCATTTGTTCTAATCTCTGGCGCTCTACCAGAAGTTCTTTACAATCCACAGCAGTCTGCTTGATTGACTGCAATTCTGCTTTTCGAGCAGAGCCACCAGCCTCTGGATCAACAGGCTTTTTGATTTCTTCAATCATATTGTTGATTGCAACCTCCATACTAGACATAAGTCGTCTAGCCGCACTGACAGTAGTAAACTTAGTCGAACGGCTCATCTCCAATCCAGTATGTTCCGTACTGAGAGCAGTACACAAATACAGGCGTACGCTCACCCACATATGACCCACCTATATTGAACTCGAAATGCTCAATAGCATCTTCACGAGTCATATCATCATCCCTACAAAGGATGTCAATGATTTGGTCAATATCGTAGACGGCTTTTGGTTCTGACCCATGTGTCATTCCTATCAACGCTTCATCGAAACCATCGGCGATAAGACACTCGTTTTGCTCCAGGGCAGACATAAGCTCGTCTGCCTTTCTTTTTTCAGAGGCAATCATAGTCATATTAATTAAATTATCTTTCAACATACATCAAGTCTTCAAGGCGGGTTCTGTAATATTCCTTCCCATCTATCTTGATGCGATAGTCTCGGTTCTCTTTGAACCCCACTACGTCGCCGACCTCTAGCCCTAGCGCTTCAATCCCAGAAGACGTAAATGCGACTTTACCTCTTGTTGTTGGTTTCTCTGTAAGTTTAACAACTTCGATAATTTCCGATTCTTGAACTTCCTCTTCTTCGACGGGCTCAAGAAGGCTCCAACCCGCAAGAGGTTGGATAGCACCAGTACTGCTACTTTTAAAGCCAATAGCTTGATTATTGATAGCGTGGTCTTGATCGTACCTGACAAGGTAGTGATTATCACTGCCAGTAAGTGGTTGACCTTCGTTGATAACCACGAGATGGTGGAAGTACAGCGTGTCGCCAGGCTCGACACCAGTTTCGTACTTGAACGGGACAGCCACGACAGGGCCTTCTGTAACTCTGTTTTCAAACTCATTGAATCTATTGTCTATGTACAACTCTAAACCACCAGACGTAGTGATGGTGTCGTTTATCGTCCTGTCTAATTCGACGACAAACAAATTAAATGTTTTCATTAATTAAAATTTAGTAACCCCCACCGCCACTTCCTCCGCTAGGGGTAGTTGTAGGAGTAGTTTGCATTGGAATATTCTGTGTTCTTACTGGAGGCGTGTACCTTACGGGCGGGATTACGATTGGCAATCTCCTTTCAATGACTGGCGTTGGAATCTCTGCCTGTCTATTCGCTACACTTTGTCTAGACTTTGAACTTACAGGTTCAAGAATAGCGTGAAACCTATCTACATGAACAGCACCCACCATAGCACCCTTCTTGGGGTGGACATGGTAGTAACCTCTGTATCTTCTGCCATTAGGCAGCTTGAACTCCGATCCGTCTGTATAAAGGTTTTCTGTTGCCATCAAAAATTAAGATCAAATTCTAAAACACATGACATCTCATCTATGCTCTTCCATAGCATGGTGCCTTCATCGTTCTCAATGTAAATCAAATAGCGTTGCTTACCAAACTTGTGAAGATGTCTGTCGTCTTCTACGATAGCAGATACTTCTCCAGATCCAGCTCGCATACCTACATAATAAGCCATTCCGTTCTTGGGGTCTTTGCCGACCACAATCTTTCTAATAAGTCCTTCCATTAGTTTAATGATATTCCCAATCCACCCAACAGGTCATCAAGAGGGTCGTCGTCTTTGTAGGCATTATCCATTATGGTCTTCACAGTTTCTAGCTCTTGCCTGTCTTGGATATTGAAGCTGTACATAGTCTTCATCTCAGCTTCCGTATCCCCCACTTCTATAGCGTCGTAATCTATTACTCCGATTACAATAGAAGCAACGGTCCTATCCTTCATATCAAACTCCTCGATAGTCTCTTCCATCTTTTTTACAAGGCTGTACAATTCAGCAAAGAAGAGGGTCTCGTTGGGGCTCATGTTGTAAATTCGTTTGACTCAAATATACGACAGAATAGAGATGCCAAAATCGACAGTTAAGAAGAAGCGGATGTTTAGAGATGTGTCTAAACTACCTAGTAAATACGTAAAGCAAAACCACCTTAAAAATCTAAGGACAGCTATGAACGAGTTCTTAGAAGACAACCCTAGCCTGACTAGAGGATATATTTATTTTATGCTNTACGCTTACGACTTGGAGTTCTTCACTATCTCTTGGGCAGCGGAGAACTACCAGATGAGTAAAGGCAATCTAGCTGACAGGATCATATACCCGCTGATGAGCCTTGGGTATATCTATAAGGTGTTTGATAAACTTAGCCCTTCTCAGACTCTAGAGGATCACTTGTTCCGTGATGAAACAAAGTATAACTACAGAGTTCGTTATGGGCTGTCGCAGAAAGGTAGACTAGCGGTACAGCGTTTCTANAACTCACTTTANAAGATAGANTAGAAGGTGTTGATGTNNGNCTCGATGCCTGAGCGATTGCTGGATTGTTCAGTATCATACAACACTACTTCTTGTAAACTTCCTGTCCAACGAGCTGTACCAAGTCCACGGGACATAAGTCGTACGGTGTCACTTACTGAGAAAGTTTGACTACTTGCTTGTGTACTGTTTGTTCCGTTTACACTCAAGCCTTGCGTGCTGCCATCGTAATTTGCAAAAATAGAAATTTGCGCGTCCTCACTTATGCTCACATCCAAATCGCTTGCCTTTACTGCAAATCTTAAATTCGAGCCTATTTGAGACAATTCAAAACCCAAATTGTAATTAGACTGTGCTCCGATAAGACCTCCCGTATCACTGGCTTCGCTGGGTGTCGCAACTGCTATGAAAGTAACATTTTGATTTGTTATAGGAGTGCCATCATTAAGATGAGCATTCGTACCATCTGATAACATTGCGGGTTTCCCGTTTTCCGTCACGACGCCTGTACTACCATCATAAATTTTTGGCTGATTTGCAGCTGTGCTTTGAGTGGCGTTATTTGAGTTGCCCGATTGGTCGTACCAAGTTACTACGAAACCATCACTAGATCCGCAGTGAGTAGCCAATGCTGAAGTATCAAGTTGCCCGCTAGAGAAACCTATATTTAATTCTGCATCATCACTAGCCCTTCTCACCTTAAAAGCATTACCAGAATAAGAGCTTGATAGCTTTCTCAAAGAGTACGCGGCAGCAGCCCCTGAGTATTCATCAAGAAGCAGTGGGTCAGCGCTTACAAACCCACCCCTGTTTACTGCTGTCCCCAACCCTAACATTATGCTTCTGGGTCAGATGGTAAAAATCCGTCGGGAAGTGTATCTACTGTAGTGTAGCTCACAGACTCATCGTCTTCAAAGCAAAGTGCAGATTGATCTGCATCTCTGTAATCCACAATCCACCCCCACCAGTATTTAGTTACAGGACCGCAGCCTTTCTCTATGGCTTTGTCTCGGCTAATCTGCTCTGCCTCTGATGTAGTAGTAATATAATACTTCATACAACAAAGATAGCAATTTTATCTTCCTTGCCCTTTGTAAGCTTTCTTGTAGCTTTTGCTTTGCTTGTTGCTAGACGTCTTCGTCTTAGCGTGGACCCCTGGCCGCTTTTTTTTGCTGTCGCCAGGAGCGTAGTTAAATACTTGCTTAGGCATTTTCTACTGTGTAATAAACTTTATTTTTTTCGTCTCTGCGGGCTCGCTTAATNTGTTTGCGATTCTGTCCCACAGACTTATATGAGATATGTACCCAGTTGGGTTCTTCGTCATCCCCGAACTCCCAGATCATCTGGTCCCACACAAGGTTGTCTTTCACGAAGTTGAAGATATCTGCATTCGTGATGCGACCAAACACGTCGGCATCCAGGTCGAGCGCCTCACCCACCATATGTTGAGAATACTTGCTCCCCCCGATGGCTTTGTTTAACTGCTTCCCTCTGTATCCAGAGCTCACGGCGATAGGTACGCCAAAGTGATCGCGGATAGGTTGGAATACATTTTCTGCTACAGCCTTGAGGTTTTCGATCTCCCAGTCTTCTGGGGTGTTGTCAATACCGAGGCGGCTGGCCGTGTTTGACTTTACGACCTCCTTCAGTGATAGGTTTTTGCTTAACTGCATTTTTTTTTGCTACCCAGCTAGGGTTGATTCGTTTTAATTTAGGGTTGAAGTAGTTTTTGCTACCCAATATCAGCTAGCTATAAATACTTCTAGTTGCGCTGTGGCGTTTTCATCATTAATAGCGATGATGCTCTCAAGATCTACCAAACTACCTATCGCAGTAGCAGTAGCAGCGTCATCATCTACTGCTGCGACCCCTACAGCCTTACCCAACATAAAGCTTTTACCAGCTTCTAACAATATAGTTGCCTGAGTGCTAGCGTCAGCCCCACCGTTTGCTGCAAGCTGTAGAGAAAGAGTCACAGAGTTCGTACTCTCTAAGTTCGTTACTCTTACATACTTGACGTCATCGTCATCTAAAGCGCCATCCGCTGTAGTAACGTCAGTTCTAAAGTTGGCTATCGTAGTTTGAGTGGCAGATCCTCCCCCGTCAGCAGGCAAAGTGACAAGTCTTTTGAAAGACTGTGTAACACTAGCAATACTTAGCGTGTTTGTTGCACCCTGCTGAGTGCCATTGAGCGAAAGCTCTTCTCTAATTGTTACAGTGAGTACTCCCATGCAACAAATATACTATTTTTTATTCTTAAAGAATTCAATCTGTCGCAAGCGCTTCAGTGCAGCCTTCTTAGTCAAGAATTTACCTAGCAGCTTCCCCTTCTTGCTGCGGATCTCGTAGGTATTCTTCCTTTTTACTATCATGACAGTCCTTGTGCCTTTACAGCTCGTATGGTTTGATTGACGTGGGATTATTTTAAAGTGCATACGCACTCATAAATTTACCAATGTAGCATTTAAAACAACTTATTGTGTCACTTCACTAACAATGTAGGCAAAGTTACAGCTTTTTTTTTAAAAAGTCAAGCCATAAAGTAGATTCTAAGTAAAGCGTCTTATCTGTTTGTAATACAGCATCTTACTAGATTTAAAAAGTGGANACATATATACCCCTTCTCTCGCCAACGTGACTCATTTCTTCTTTTTTTTGGTAGAAATACAGATCTGGGGGATTATATATGTATGTACACACACGCGCACGCACACCAAAACCGCCTGCGTAACCCCGCCCCCATAATGCAGCTGCGGTTTGCGCGTAGTTTTTTNGCTTTTGTGCTGCCACAAGTAGCTAAGAATCAGCAGGTTACAGCATCCAGTTGAAGCAACGGTTGAATTTATGGACGCTAACTGGCTGAGAGAAAGTCAGAACAATCCCCTCACCTACACACATACTTGCGCACATATACACGCACACGTAGGCACACACACATGATCCGCGCTGCACATACACATGGTGCGAGTGTGGTGCGCCCCGTGGCTGCATGACGGTCGCATGATGGGCACATGGCAGGTCATGATGCGGGCACACATACAAGCCAGACCAAAAAAAATTTTGCCTCGGAAAGCCCAGTGTTTGCAGGGGTTTCAGCGATGCGACCAAAAAAAGTGCTTGACAAAGGTGTTCCGATTCACTAACTTTGTCGCCGTCGGCAACGTCGCTGACCTCAAAATCTCTTTACCCATGTCACAACAGACATACACTCCCACACACTGCCCAGAGACAGGGCGCAAGTTCACGAAGGCCGAGCGCAAGGCTGCTAACAAAGCGAAGTACGCTGCTGAGCGGGCTGCATCGAAGCCCAAGCCCAAGCGCAAGGCCAAAGCGCAGAAGGCCTCACCCAAGCCCAAGGCGGTGAGCGTACCCACTCGCAAAGCGAAGCTGATGAGTATGACCAAGGCTGAGCTGGTTGACCTCATCATCGGCGCTGAACCACCAGCCCCCAAGCGCAAGCCCAAGGCGAAGCGCAAGGCTGTAGCGAAAGGTCGCAAGGCCTCACCCAGTGAGCGTGTAGCAGACAAGCAAGAGCGCGGGGCACACGGTGCGAAGGGTGTCGGCCCAATCGAGCCGCAGCCTGAGGGTCACACGTCAGACGTGAAGCAAGCACGTAAGGCGACGGAGGCGATGGGGGAGCGCAACCGCCGCAAGCATGCGAAGAAGCTGGCTATGCGATGGGCATTTGCACCCAACTACGGCGGGATGTTCCTCGAAAGCCAACAAGCGGAGTTGCAGCGCCTGCTCGGTGACGTGGATGTGTCCACCTACGAGGACGTAATGGCCGCTGTACTCTAAGCCTGTCGAATCATGGTAAGTTTCAGCACACTACCGCTCGCTACAGTCACACGGCACACCAAGGCGTGGGCTGGGCGGGCATCCGATCACGAGCGCGAGGAAGGCTTGCGCTGGTACAAGGAAGCGATGGAATTCGCTGAATACCTGTCGATTACGTTCAACATCTCCAAGGTCGTAGCTGCGGGCGTGATAAGCGCCCTGAGCCCAAACAACAAGTGGGAGCGCAACAAAATCGATGCTTTCAACCTGATTCAAGCGTACAAGGACGGGCTGAGCATGGAGGCTGTCAAGGTCTGCACGTACACGAACAACAAGCGCCGCGCTTGGGGTATCCTGAGCGGTGACGTGGAGATGCTACGCAAGGCTCGCAAGACACACGCATTCGCGCTGAATGTGGGTGCGATGGATGAATCTGTCGTTACCATTGACAAGTGGATGCTCCGTGCGTTCGTGACTACGTCGCTCAAGCCCAAGGACGTGCCTACTACGTGCACTCCTATGCAGTACGACCGTCTGAGCGCTCACTTCTGCAAGGTGGCGCGTGCTATGGGGTACAAGCCCTACGAGTTGCAGGCCATCATATGGGTCACCATCCGTAATCGATGGCTCTGAAACCCCAGTAAATGCTGGCAAATCGAAAATAAATTTGACAACGCTGTTTGAATTGCTTATCTTTGCAGTCCACGAAATCAAAATTCTCTTGCATATGGAAAACGCACCACGCTACTGCTCAATCACCAACGAACCCATGTGGGAAGGTTGGTACTTCGAAGGGATTGGATTCTTCTACGCCAAGTACGAGAAGGATGCGCTCCGCATCTGCCAAGAGCACGACTACGCTACGCTGGATGAGGCGTTCGAGGACGAGTTCATGTACTGGACTGACTGGCACGACACCCCCAAGGACGAGTGGGACTTACCCACGAACCTACCCAAGGCACACTGACGAGGCTTGAATAGCCGAAACGCCGCGAGGCGTATGTGTCAAATCAAAATCATTACACTATGCACACAAGCATTCCCCGTCTACGTGCCCTGCACATAGAGTTCTTCGGCCCTACGAACACGAAGGGCGCACGAGTCCGCATCAAGGACGAACGCAACAACGTCACCAAGTGGCTATCCTATGACTACGCTGTCGGAGATATCGTAGAGCAGTCGTACACGTACCTTGAGCAGCAGGGCGTAATCAAAGAGGGCACGGATATGTGGGGTGACAANGACGTNTACCCNATGCTGATTCTGCACGACACACGCCGAGGCTACACGCTGGGCGTACCTAACTTCGAAACCCCAATCAAATGAGTACAGCAATCCTTTGTGCCTACGCTGTGGGCACGGTAATCGTAACGATTCAATCCCTGAAAAAATGATACGAAGCACTTTCGACAAGTGGATACACAAAGGCGAGGTCATAGGCAGCGTGCGTTGTGTGAACTACGCTAAGATGGCTTTGGCTGTCTGGGCGCAAGGAAGGGACGCAGATGCCTTCGTATATCTGGACAAAGCAAAGCGAGAGTTTTACATCACGGCAGATGAACTGCCATTCTAAATCAAATCACAATGAAAACTCAACAACACATTGACGCGCTGTACGAACGGCGCAAGACAGCGGGCGGGTTCGAGTCCGCGCTGATCGACGCATACTTGCGAGCCGATTTTGGCAATACAAGAATTCTCGAAGAGGCTTTCAAGGGTACTCGGTTTGACCTGACTCCGAAACCCAAGTTCAACAGCGGCGTGGAGACGCTACGCAATGCTGCGTACTGGTCAGGCCATCGTGACGAGTACCTGAACGACGACAAAACAGCCTACCAACTCATCGACGAATACCTGAATGAAAAAGAACAATGAGAGCAATGACGGACTTATGGAGAGAAGGGTACGACTACCCAAGCGATGACGATGATGCATATGAGTATGACATCATGGAGGAAGCAGACCGAGCATACGAATACGAAAACGATATATGAAATGGAAACAAAATTCTTGAACGAACGATTACCCATCCGCATAGGCACCAAGGTCGTGTATCGCGGGGGCTTTGGCTTCGAAGGCCGCAAGGTGGCGCGAGTCACACATATAGAGCAGACGTTCCACCCGAACGAGAAGTACGGACACGAGGTGGACGAGGTGACATACTCGCAAGACCATTACGTACTCAATCTGGATGACGGCCACTGGTGCTACTCCCACCAAGTCGATGGGGTCGTTGTAAATGACTGTGAATCAACCGATTAGAAAAAAACAACAAGGGCTGACGGCAATTGGCTATACTAACCGTCAGATGCAAACACAATAGTCCACCCGATACCCTGTGGGCAGAAAACAATCAGGGTAGGGGGCGAATCATGAGTGACAGGCATGATGAGTTCCCGACACACGGCTTACATCAGCATACCACACTGCATAGACGTATGTAGTGGCAGGGGGGATGCTCACGAGGTTCGAGTCCTCGGTAAGTCACAACGGTACTCACCATTAAATCTGGTAGGTGAGCTAAGTCGATACCAGGACCACTGAGCGACACGTTAAATCACCAGGAAGACCATTACCTGTGGTGTAAGCTATGGAATCATGAGGCTTGCACCTACGAGAGAGAAACTCTGCGTGGCGTGGATAGAAGGGATAAACAAAGCCGAACGCATTAACTCAAAACTCTAACACATGGACAAAGAACTTATTGACCGCCTCGAATACGTCGAGGAAACCTATGCAGGTGAGACCGAAACTTGGCAAGACCCCTTGACTGGTGACTACTACCACGTACCGCTGACTATCCTGCGCGATTGGGAAAACATGGAAAAACTCTAACACATGATGAATAACACCATGACATACGAACAATTTGAACTGCTCCGTCAGTGGGCAGAGCGTGTGGCTAACACAGCCAACGACACTGACACGAACATACGCTCCATNGATCTCGTGCATGACATTGCAGGAATCTTGGCTAATGACGAACACTTTTTACCACGACTA
>FUFK010077951.1_pt1 | contig 25386 bp, 26 predicted proteins | sample 1021851 | NCBI WGS metagenome assembly FUFK01 (sample SAMEA51879418, study PRJEB19060) | metagenome | reverse complement strand
CACTGCGAGAGGTAAAAAAATTAGAAAAAAATATAAAGAAAAAAATTTAATTTTTGAAAATTTATAATTTATTTTTTAAATAACTTAATCTTCCAATTATTTCGTCTCTATCCATATANTAACCTTGNAGATGTCTGTGTCCAGAATTTGGNTCAAAAGCTGTTCTTCCATGTAAAAGACGTCTATTATTAAATGAGAAAATATCACCTGGTTCTAATCTAAATTTAATTTGAAACTTTTCATCATGTAAGAGATTGCCAAATCTATGATGGGCTTTATAAACTTTTTCCATAATATCTGGATGACAATCTAATGCGTCCATTGTAGCAACACTGAATCTTATATCATTATAATCTCCGTCTTTTGTTAAGCTAATTGCTGGTCCATAAAAACTTCGGTGAGCTTCTTGTGTATAATCTTTGTCTCTAAATTTTAGAGGTATGTTTACTAATGTATCAAAAATTTCTTTTTCATTTTTTTTTAAATATTCTGCTACAGCGAATGCATCAACAGCAGAAGAATCTCCACCTTTGGCTGAATTAATAAGACAATGCAAAAATTGATAACCTGGCGGGTTTTCAAACCACGGTAAATCCATATGATTATTTAATGCGTGGGCTGTATATGCTGAATTATTTGGCTTTGGAATATTTATAACTTCAAAAGGTGTTTTGAAGAAAGTTTCACGCGTATGACTTATTCTATTTAAGACAGGAAAAGCAGATTCTTTTTCCACTGGGGAATTTTTTACTATAGCAATTCCTCTAAAATGTAAAAGTTCTAACCATTTTATAAGTCCCTCGTCTGAATTTATAATTTCATCATGTTCTATATGTATTGATTTTAAATTATTTTGCAGAGAGCTACTCCATAAGTGATATGGAGAAACATACTCTTTTTTATTTTTTATTGTATAACAGTTATTTCTTAGCCATTTTTGATCATAATAGCTTGTATGATTTCCTTCGCTCCAAACGATTTCCAATTTTCCTTCCTCATTTATTTTGTAATTTCTAGGTTCAATATTTATAGATACATCTAGTATATTAAACATTCTGTGTCTCGAGTCTTTATCGTGAGCTGTTGGACAATTGTCTCTTAACCACATAAAATTAAAATTACTTTTTTCCCCATCGCTCCATTCAACGTTTAAAGTTGAATTGCCTTTTGAGACTTTTGAAATTTGTATTTCCATAAACTATTGTTATTTTATTTACATTTCTTTTCAATTCAATTTATAATTGAATTTTTATATTCTTAACGTTTTATTTACTTAATTTTTGAACTTAATAAATCNTAATTTTGGTTGTCTTTTCNAAAGGATCAAGTTTTAATAAGCANAGTTTAAACTAAACATAGGGGGAAATTCATGAAATTTCTAAAAAAAATATTCCTTTCAATTGCTTTTATAGCGGTGACTTCTTTAGGCACAACAAGTGCTAATGCTGCTTGTAAAGTACATTTGGGAGATTTTGACTGGGATAGTGCAAACGTTCATACAGCTATCGTAGGTTATATCATTGAAAAAGGATATGGCTGCAATGTTGAAGTGACAAAAGGTAGTACTAGCCCAATAATGGCTGCACATTATGATCAACAGCTAGATATCATCACTGAAGTTTGGAGAGATAACATTGTGCAAATGCATGAAGAAGCTGTATCGGCAGGTAAAATTGTTGAACTAGGAGTAAATACTCCTTCATCTACTCAAGGATTTTACGTTGATAAAAAAACATCAGATAAATATAATTTAAAATCTGTTGAGGATATGAAAGATCCTAAGATTGCTAAATTATTTGCTGATCCAGANGCACCAGGAAAAGGTAGAATGACTAGCTGTATTTCAGGATGGACTTGCTACACAATTAATATGGTTAAGCACAAAGTCTATGGTCTTGATAAATACTATACAAACTTTGATCCAGGATCTGGAGGAGCATTAGATGCAGCAATTGCAGGAGCTTTTAAAAAAGGTAAACCAGTATTTTCATATTACTGGACGCCAACTGGTTTGATGGGAAAAGTTGATTTAGTTCAACTTAAAGAACCAGCTTATAAAGCTGACTGTTGGACAAAAATGATGAAAGTAGTAGAAGATATTAAAGCAAATGGTCCTGATGCATATAAAGATACATGTGCAAGTGCTTATGTTGACATGGCATTAACAAAATCTGCATCAACTACTTTTGCTAATAATCCAGCAAACAAACCAATCATTGACTTTGTAAAAGCATATACTTTGCCTACTGCTGAAGTGAATAAATCGCTTGCATTTTACATGGATGAATCAGGTGGAGATATGGAAGCAACAGCTAAGAACTTTTTNAAAGGTTCTAGCTCATGGACTAAATGGGTTCCTGCAGATGTTGCTAAAAAAGTTAAAGCGTCGCTTTAATTTTTAAAAAAATAATTAATACTNAGAGCCCNNNNGGGCTCTNAGTNTTTTANGAANGNTTAATGGAGAAGTATAAAAAATATTTTAATTTAGTTTATTTAATAGCTTTTATTGCTATGGTCGTTGTTGCATATACAACTTCAAAATATAGACCAGAAAGTATTTCTGTTTTATTTACAGATCCCTCGTGGTTGGGAAATTGGCCTAAATGGCTAGATCTTCCATTAATGCCATTTTTAAACGACGGATTTGATAAACTTATAAAAGAGTATGGAATGTTTTTTGAGGGTATAAATAATTTTCTACTTGGTCTTTATACTGATATGAAAAATTTTATGGTTGGATTGCCCTGGCCAATATTAATGATTTCAGTAATTACTTTATGTTATTTTGTAAGTGGCAGAAATACAGGAACAACAATCATGGTTGCATTCTGTGTTTTTTTTCTTGGTTTTCTTAGCCCTAGATATTGGGATAAATGTATTATGACGACTTGTATAGTTGTAATAGGGATGCTGCTTTGTTTAATAATTGGTATTCCAGTTGGAATTTTGATGGCAAGAAATAAAAAAGTAAGAAATGCTATATTACCTGTTCTGGATTTAATGCAGACTATTCCTAGCTTTTGCTACTTGATTCCAGGAATTTTACTATTTGGATTAGGTGCTGTTCCAGCAATATTTGCAATCTTTGTTTATGCTGTTCCTCCTTTAATAAGACTAACTGATCTTGGAATAAGATTAGTTGATAAGGAGGTCGTTGAGGCCGCTGAGGCTTTTGGTGCTAATAAAAAACAAAAGCTTTGGGGGGTACAGCTGCCATTAGCATTACCAAATATAATGCAAGGTATAAATCAATGTACAATGATGTCTTTAGCGATGGTAGTAATTGCATCAATGATAGGTACCAGAGGAATTGGTGATGAGGTATTGCTAGGTTTACAACAATTAAATGTTGGAATGGCTACTGAAGCAGGTATTGCAATTGTATTGTTAGCAATTATATTCGATCGAATTACACAGTCTTATGGAGAAAAAATTCAAGCAAGAACACATAACAAAAAAAAATTAATTCTATAAAAAAAATATGAGTAAAATTGAAATAAAAAACGTATACAAAATCTTTGGTGATCAACCCTCGAAAGTACTTCCAATGGTTAAAGATGGAGCTACAAAAGAGGAAGTATTAGAAAAAACGGGACATACCATTGGATTAGACAATGTATCTTTATCTATAGAAGAAGGAGAAACCTTTGTTTGTATGGGTTTATCTGGCTCTGGAAAATCTACGCTTATTCGCCATATCAATAGGTTAATAGACCCAACATCAGGCGAAGTTTCTGTCGAAGGAACAAACGTTATGAATCTTGATCAAAAACAATTAATTGAATTCAGAAGACATAAAATGAGTATGGTGTTTCAAAGATTTGGTTTGTTTCCACACAAAACAGTTTTAGAAAATGTCGGATATGGCCTTGAAGTTCAAGGTAAAAAAACAGAAGAAAGAAACAAAACTGCAATGGAAAAAATCGAAGCAGTTGGTTTAAATGGATTTGAACATCAATATCCAAATCAATTGTCTGGAGGAATGCAGCAAAGAGTTGGCTTAGCAAGAGCTTTAGCTACAAATACAGATATAATGTTAATGGATGAAGCATTTTCTGCATTAGATCCACTTATTAGAAGTGACATGCAAAAACAATTAATGGACTTACAAAGTGAACTAAAAAAAACAATAGTTTTTATAACACATGATTTAGATGAGTCTTTGAGATTGGGTGATCATATAGGAATTTTAAATGGTGGAAAATTAGTTCAAGTAGGAACACCTGTTGATATTATAATGAACCCAGCCGATGATTATGTGACCGCTTTCGTAAAAGATGTTAATAGAGCAAAAGTTATCAAAGCAAAAATAATAATGAAAGCTGCAAATGAGTCAAATGGTGTTGATAAAAATAACCTAGTTAAAGTTCAAGAAGATCAATTTATTGAGGAATTTTTACCTAAAGTTGTTTGTACTAACGCCAATTGTGAAGTTGTAGATAAACAAGGAAACGTTAAAGGATATATAACCAACAAAGAATTACAAAAATCTTTAACTAAGTCATAGTTAATGACTGAACAGTCTTTAAAGAATAAAAAAATAATTATATCTGCCGGTGCATCTGGAATTGGTTTGGCAACATCAAAAATTTGTCTTTCTAAAGGTGCGATCGTTTACTTATGCGATATAAACGAAAAATTCTTAAATAAATTAAAAAAACACCCACTTTTTAAGAAGAGACTATTTGTTTATGAATGTGATGCCTCAAATGAATATGAGGTTATTAATTTTTACGATCAAATAAAAAAAAAAACAAAAAAGATTGACGCTTTAATTAATAACGTGGGTATAGCTGGACCAACTAAAACAATGGAAAAAATTGACTCAGAGGAATGGGAAAGTACGCTAAAAACTAATATTACAAGTCATTTTTATTTTACAAAATTAGCTATTCCAATGCTTAAAAAAAATAAAGGAGGGAGTATTATAAACCTATCTTCAGGCGCAGGTATCATGGGTTTTCCTTTAAGATCTCCATATGCTGCAAGCAAGTGGGCAATTATTGGTATGACAAAAACTTTAGCAATGGAGCTTGGTAAATTTAAAATTAGAGTAAACGCAATATGTCCTGGAACGATTAAAGGAGATAGAATGGTTAGAGTCATTAGAGATAAAGCAAAATTTTTAAATATTTCAAAAAAAAAAGTAGAAAAAGAATTTGTTTCAATGGCTTCAATGAACTCTTGGATTTATGAGGAAGATATTGGAAAAACATGTTCTTTTTTAATCTCAAATGATGCTGAAAGAATTTCAGGACAAACTATAGCTGTTGATGGTAACGCTACAAGATTAGATTGATTTTTATTTATAGTTTTTTAATTTAAGTTTTTCTCTAGTTTCGGCAGGTGTCATTATTGAAACACCAAGATCATTTACAATTCTAATTGCCTTTTCAACTAATTGTGCATTTGTAGCTAACTTACCTTTTTCTAAATATAAATTGTCTTCTAATCCAACTCTTGGATTTCCTCCCATAATCACTGTTTGAGCAACGAATGGCATTTCATTTTTTGAAATTGCAAATCCTGACCATATACCCTCTTTTGGCATAATATCTTTCATAGCTTGCATCGCTAAAGGTGTTGCTGGAGCTCCCCAAGGTATACCTAAACACATTTGAAACATAGGAGGATCACTTAGTAGTCCTTCTTTATATAACTGGGCACCAAACCACATATTTCCTAAATCAAATGCCTCTATCTCAGGTTTTACATTTATTTCTTTTAATCTTTTAGCAGCTTTTCTTAAATCATTGGGTGTATTAACTGTAATAACAGAGCTATCACCAAAATTTAAAGTTCCACAATCTAAAGTACAAATTTCTGGTAAAAATTGTTCAGCATTTGCAATTCTTTCCATTACGTTTGCCATGTCTGTCATTGGTCCAAAATCTAGAGGATTTTTTCCTTGTCCTATATCTAGATCACCACCCATTCCAGTTGTTAAATTCAAAACAACATCTGTATCGCTTGATCTAATTCTATCAACAACTTCTTTATATAATTCCAGTCTTCTACTAGGTTTTCCATCTTCCTCTCTTACATGAATATGAGCAATTGCCGCTCCGGCTTTTGCTGACTCTATTGCTGCATTTGCAATTTGTTCTGGTGTTTTTGGCAAATCAGGGTGCTTGCTAGCTGTGTCACCAGATCCTGTTACAGCACATGATATAAATACTTTATTGTTCATTTAAATTAATAGATTTATACTATTTAAAAAAATTATTTAAAATAAAAAAATGTCAGTTCATTTAACATCACAGAAAATTATAAAGGATTGGACAGATTATAACAATCACATGAATGTAGCGTATTATGTGTTAATTTTTGATGTATATGGAGCAGAGGTGTTAATGAATAAATTTAGAATGGGTGAACACTCTGCCAAAACAACCAAAAAAAGCACAATGGTAGTTGAGTCACATATTACTTATAATCAAGAAGTAAACGAGGGAGATGAAGTTAATATAAATCTAACCTACTTCGACCATGACAAAAAAAGACTTTTGTATAAAATGGAAATGATACATAAAGAAAAAAAATATCTTGCATCTACTATAGAAATTTTGGCTTTATACGTTGATTTAGGACAAAGAAAAGTTGCTGAATTTGAAGACGAAAAAATTAAAATTATGGATGATTATATAAGAGAGAATAAAAATAATTTCAAATCAGAAGAATTAAAATTTTCGTCAAAATTAAAAAAATAACTAATTAACTTTCATATCATTCATTAAATGAATAATAATTACACCTATAACAATTAATGAAAGACCGATAATTGTTGGAATATTTGGAACTTGATTGTATTTTATGGCGCCAATAATAGTTATACCAACAATCCCACCAGCTGACCAACTGGCATAAACTATACCTATAGGTATAAGTTGCATTGAATGGGATAATAAATAAAGACAAATACACAGGGCTATAATTACGATTAAAGAAGGATAAAGTCTTGTAAATCCATAAGTGTCTTTTAAAGTACTAGTGCTTAATAACTCAAAAACAATTGCTATAACTAAAAAAATATACGCCCATGTAAGATTCATACTTAACCTTATACATAGTGACAAATTTAATTTCTAGATATAAATTAAGTAATATTTATGAAAATTAGTTTAACATCAGGTGCATTAGGTGCTGAAGTTGAAGGAATAGACCTTAAAAATTCCTCAAAAGAAAACTTTAGTAAGATTAATGAGCTTTTGCTAGAACACAAAGTGATTTTTTTTAGAGATCAAAATATTTCACCTGAACAACAAATAAATTTAGCAAAATTTTTTGGTCCTTTAGAAAGACATGTTTATGTTAAGGGTAGAGAAAAATTTCCTGAGATAATAAGAATAATTAAAGGCCGTAACGAAAAACACCAGTGGGGAGAAACCTGGCATACAGATGTGAGTTATAATAAAAATCCTACAAAAGTTATTATTTTAAAATCTATCAAGATACCTCCTGTGGGTGGCGATACAATGTTTTCAAATATGGAAATTGCTTACGATACATTAGATGAAAAAATTAAAAAAAAAATAAAAGATAAAAAAGCAATTCATAGTTCATTAGGAGCAGCTGCTTTTGTAGAAAAGTATGAGGAAATGGAAGGAAATGGAAATTTGGATGAATATTCAAATGAACATCCGGTTGTTAGAACTCATCCTGAAACTGGAAAAAAAATTCTATATGTAAACTCAATGTATACAAAAAAAATTTTAGGAATGGATAAAAATGAGAGCGATGATACTTTAAAAGAAATTTTTCTTCACCAGGAAAGACTAGATTTTACCTGTAGATTTAAATGGACAGAAAATGCTGTAGCTATCTGGGATAATAGAAGTACACAACATCAAGGTTTAACTGACTTTTTTCCCGGAAGAGGACTTGGTTTTGAAAGAATAATGGATCGAATTGCTATTGAAGGAGATAAACCAAATTAAAATTAATGAATGTNATTTATAAAATTATTTCAAATTTTATTAATAACAAATCTTTATATATTGGAGAAAATGTTACGATGTCAGAACATATGATTCAAGCTGCAATGCTTGCAGAAAAAGCAAAAGCTAATGATAGTTTAATATGCGCTTGTTTGCTTCACGATTATGGTCATTTTCTTTTAGAAGATCCTAGTGAATTGGTTGAAAAAAAATTNGACGGAAAACATGAGGATATAGGNTACGAATATTTNAAAAAATTCTTTAAAGANGATGTTGTAGAGCCTATAAAATATCACGTAATTGCCAAAAGATATTTGGTAAGAAAAAAAAAATATTTTAATCAATTATCAGAAGCATCAAAGATAAGTTTAAAATTACAAGGTGGAATGCTAAATAAAAAGGAAAGCAAGGAATTTGAAAAAAATAAATTTTTTAAAGATGCAATTAATTTAAGAAAATTTGATGAATTTGCAAAAAANACTAATATTAAAATGAAAANTATTAGCCAATACGAAGATTTGCTTCGTTCTAAACTTTTATGAAATTTGATTATATAGTAATCGGAGCAGGCTCAGCTGGGTGCGTTTTGGCAAATAGATTAACCGATAATGGAAAATATAATGTTGCTTTAATGGAAGCTGGCAAACCTAGTGACATTTGGAAAGTAAACATGCCTCTTGCAATTTTATACACAATGCATGATCCAAAATATAATTACAAATACTATTCAGAACCAGAACCTCATTTAAATGGNAGAAGATTATTTTGCCCAAGAGGAAAAATGATCGGNGGNTGTTCTGCNCATAACGGAATGGTATATGTTAGAGGAAATCCTAACGACTATCAAAGATGGGAATCTTTTGGATTAAAAGATTGGTCTTATAAAAAAGTTTTGCCATATTTTAAAAAAATAGAGACTTGGTCTGAGGGAGAAAATGAATACAGAGGTGGTAGTGGTATTCTTCCAGTTAATCAATCTAAAAATAAAAATCCTTTATTTAAAGCATTTATAGATTCTGCTGGAGAAGCTGGTTACAAAATTAATAGTGATATGAACGGCAAAGATCAAGAGGGCTTTGGAATGTACGATGTTACAATCCATAAAGGAGAAAGAGCAAGTGTTTCAAAATATTATTTAAATCCAGCAAAAAAAAGAAAAAATTTGAAGGTTTTCACAGAAGCTTTTGTTGAAAGAATTATATTTGAAGGAAAAAAGGCTGTAGGTATTGAAGTTAAAATTAAAAATAAAATTGAAAAGATTTACGTTAATAAAGAGGTAATTTTAAGCGGTGGAGCAATTAATTCACCTCAATTGCTAATGCTTTCTGGAGTCGGTCCAAGTCAACATTTAAAAGATAAAGGTATTCAGGTAGTCCATAATCTAGAAGGTGTTGGGAAAAACTTACAGGACCATCTTGAAACTTACATACAACAAGAGTGTAAAACTAAAGATACTTTATATTCTTATATAAATAAAATTAATATGGTTAGAATAGGTATCCAATGGTTTTTAAATAAAAGTGGACCATGTTCTACATCTTTTTTAGAAGCTGGAGGTTTTTGCAAATCATCCCCTGAGAGAGAATTCCCAAATATACAATTTCATTTTTTTCCTGCATTTGTAATTGATCATGGATTAGTTGACCCAGATAGACATGGATATCAATTACATGCAAGTCCAAATCATCCAAAAAGTAGAGGTCATATAACCCTAAATAGTTCTAATCCTTATGATTATCCGAAAATTCAATTTAATTATTTAGAGCACGACGATGATTTAAAACAAACAATAGAAAGTATTCATGTAGCGAGAAAAATTTTAGGTCAAAGCTCTTTGAAACCTTATGCTGGAAAAGAAATTGGACCTGGAGAAAATGCGCAAACTAATGAGGTTTTTGAGGAATATATTAGATCAAAAGCAGAAACCGCTTATCATCCATCTTGTACATTAAAAATGGGAACTGACAAAATGGCAGTTGTTGATGAAAAATTAAAGATTCATGGTCTTGATAACATAAGGGTTGTCGATGCTTCTGTTATGCCTGAGATAACTAGTGGAAACTTAAACGCCCCAACACTAATGATAGCAGAAAGAGCTGCTGATTTTATTTTAAATTAATTAGCATCAAGTACAGCATGAAGGAATTGTTTTGTTCTTTCATTTTGTGGATCGCCAAATAATTTTTCTGGAGGACCTTGTTCAAAAATTTTACCATCATTAAAGAAACAGACTCTATCAGATATTTCTCTTGCAAAACCCATTTGATGAGTGACCATTATCATTGTAAGATTATGTTCTTTATTTAAAGATCTAATCACATTTAACACCTCACCTACCACCTCTGGATCTAGTGCTGAAGTAATTTCATCAAGAAGCATTACTTTGGGTCTCATTGCTAATGCTCTTGCTATAGCTACTCTTTGTTGTTGTCCACCTGACAATCTTGATGGATGTTGATCTTTTTTATCTGTTAAACCAACTAACTCTAACAACTCAAGCGCTCTTTGCTCAGCTTCTTCTTTTTTCATACCAAGAACTTCTATAGGTGCCTCTATACAATTTTGAAGTGCTGTCATGTGAGGAAATAGATTAAATTGTTGAAAGACCATTCCTATTTTTGAACGTCTTTCTCTTAAATATTTTTCACTTGCTTCCACTAACTTTCCATCAGAGTTCATATGAGTTAATGACTCGCCATCTAAATGTATAACGCCTCCATTAATTTTTTCTAAGGTCATTAAAACTCTTAATACAGTAGTTTTTCCTGATCCCGATGGTCCAATGATTGATACCATTTCATTTTTTTTAATATCTAAATTCAATTTGTCTAAAACTATTAGATCGCCATATTGCTTTGTTACGTTTTCGAATTTTACAATAATTTCTTCAGTATTTTTATTTTCCATAATTTAAATTCTTTATTGTTTTATTTTTCCTTGAGCAACATTAACTTTTCTTTCCAACTTTCTAACCCACATAGCTGCTGGAACAGAAAGAATTAAGAATATTATACCAACCATTGTGTAAGGTTCCAAATATCTATAATTATAACCCCCTACTGCTGTTGCTGCATGAAATAATTCAGCCACACCTATTGTTGACAAAAGAGGGGTATCTTTAAAAATACCAACTAAATAGTTTCCCATTCCTGGAATTGCTATGGGAAAAGCCTGTGGCAAAACTATTCTTCTATAAGTATAAGCGGTAGAAAAATTTAGCGCTCTGCATGCTTCCCATTGAGTTTTTGAGACACCTTCTAAAGCTCCCCTATAAACTTCTGAAAGGTAAGTTCCAAAATGTAAACCAATTGTTATCATTCCACAAACCCAAGCTGATAATTTTATACCGAACTGAGGTAAAACGAAATATACAAAAAATAACTGTATCAATAATGGTGTTGAGCGAATAAATTCTACAATTTCTCTATTTATTCCATTTATAATTTTTGATGGAGTTCTTTGNCCNAATAAAAAAAAGAGTCCAACAATAAGTGCTATTGCATACCCTACTCCCGCTGCAATAATAGTGTTTAAAGTTGCCCATAACATTTGAGGTAAAATTTCATAAGCAAAATCCCATTTAAAACCCATTTCCATAATATTATACGCTTCCTCTCCCAACTTTTTTTGCAGCTAAAACTTCCAACCACCTTAAAAATGGAACAAGTGCTAACCTAGCCATAATATAATAAATTAATAAGGCTGTTCCAAAACACTGTGCGGAAAGCCAAGTAATAGAATTAATTTGTTTTGCTTCAAAAGTTAAATCAACAACTGTTACAAGAGCTACTAAAGCAGTTGCTTTTAAAAGTTCTACAGTCAAATTTGCTGCTGGTGGCAAAATTATAGGAAATATTTGTGGAATAATTATTCTTTTAATTCTTTTTGCTGGACTAAAGTTAAGTGCATGAGCAGCTTCCCATTGGCCCTTTGGTACCGCTAGTATTCCACCTCTTACTATCTCCGCGCCATATGCACCAAAGTTTAAACCTAAAGCAACTACTCCTGCAACAAATGCTTCTAATGAAATTCCAAAAAATGGTAATACGTAATATACCCAAAAAAGTTGAACTAATAATGAAGTACCTCTAAAAAATTCTATATATACAGTAGCAATTCCTTGAATAATTAGATTTTTAGATAAACGCATCAANCCNAAAATCATNGAAATAATCACATANAAAANCATAGAACATATCAAAACTTTTATAGTAGTNACTGTTCCNAGAANNAATGTCNTTCCGTGTTCAGCTAAAAATGNAAAATAGCTCACTGTATNACCTTAAATNAAGTTAAAAAAAATCAGGCGACTTTNNTNTTTTGNCGCCTGATTAATAATTATGNTTTNATACTACTTAGTTGNGCAAGCCCACTCNGTAGTCATATCCGCAGGTGGAAGTTGAGCTTTATCATATCCATACTCACCAGCTCTTTCCAACATTTTTGCAGGATTAGCTAAAACTTTAGCCAAAGCAGCATTGAATGCTTCTCTAAATTCATTGTCGCTTTTTCTAAAACCAATTCCAACTACATTTACAGTTTCTTTTGGCATAAGCTTAGGATCGGTTACTTCAAATGCACCACCAGTTTTTTCTTCATGCTCTTTTGCACCAAAAAACGTTTGAACTGCTGCGTCGGCTCTTCCTGCTTTCATTGCAGCAAGTATTCCTACTTCACCTTCCACTAATAGCATTTGACTATCAGGTACACCAAATTTTTTAGCAGCCTCTACAGTATTGAAACCAGTTCCAGTTACAAGTGTAGCTCCTGTTCTGATAACGTCAGCATAGTTATTAATCCCTTTAGGGTTCCCTTTAGGAACTAACATTGCATCACCAAAAACTCCTATCGGATCAGAAAAGTTAATATTTTCGCATCTGCTTTTCAAGATATACATACCACCAGTTATCATATCTGAACGATCAGCATTTATTCCTGGAATTAGTCCAGACCACTCGAAAACTTTAGTTTCATGTTCAGTGATTCCCATTTCTTCTAAAACTGTTAAAGCAATCATGTTAACAAAACCTAATGCTTCACCATTATCGCCTGCATAAGCCCATGGTACTGCTGTACCAAAACCTAATCTTAGTTTATGTCCATCAGCTAATCTTTGAGTTAGTGTCGCTGCGCTAACAGACGATACACTAAAAAGAATAACAAGAAGGACTGTTATTGATTTAATATACTTTTTCATCATTTCCCCCTATTTCAGTTTATTTGAAAAATAATTTAACTAAAAAAAAAGGTGTTTGTACATGATAATTATTTCAATCTGAAGTTGTTAAAAATAATTTTTTTCTTTACTTAAATTAATTCTACATGGTCTCCAACATTAATGTTTCCATCGTCTAAAGCAGTTAAATATACTCCCATATCAAAATGGTTGTATGTTTTTTTTAATGAATTAAGCAAGTTAAGTGAATTATCCTCTGTTTTAGGTTTTAAATTTATAGCGACGCAACGAGGAATATTTTTTTCAACTTTAAATGAAGTATTATTAATTTTAATTATTTTGTTTATCCAATTTCTTTCCTCCCATGCTGAAATTCCGTCGACATACAGATTTCCTCTAAATCTTTGAAATTCTACATCTTCCTCAATTTTATTTTCAAAATCTTTTATACTATTAAGATTTATTAACGAGATAGAATTAAAAACATTATTTGAATGGGAGGTATCATAAAATGGATATTCAGTATTTTTTAAAAGAATGATGGGATTTATTAATGTACTTTCTAATTCAAATAATTTTTTTGAAAGTGAAGATTTTTCATTCTGATCATCGGCTGAAATAGAAATTATTTCTTCACCATCCAATATAAGTGTGAGTTTATTCCCATTATAACTAAAATTATATTTATTCAAAACAGGTGAGTTTTTTAAAGTTAAAAAGTTGTTTAACTTTCTTTCTTTGGGGTTTTTTTCAATTGTTTTAGCTTTTTCATAGTCTATGCCTCTAGAAAATGCAAAAATCCTATCATTTGGCATACCTAGATTTTTTTTAATTTGGCACGAATTGATGCTCTGGAATGATAAGGATTTAACAGGACAGTAATTTATTAACTTAATTGTGCACGTCATAAAATTAATATTACATAATTAATAAAAATATAAAGAAGAAAGATTCTGTGGTATATGGGCTTATGTCCACAAAAAATAATAATCCTAAAGGAATTATCTTTATATTATTGGCTATGATGGTTTTTTCTGTTCAAGACAGTATTATGAAATATATTTTTAATTTTGCCTCCTTATACGAGGTTTATTTAGTAAGAACTTTAGTTAGTTTTACTCTTATTTTATTATTTTTAAAATTTACAAAAAAANCNGTAGTGTTCANAAGTAAATATCCTCTATTAACCTTTATCCGAGTGATACTTTTCTTTTTTGGGTTTAGCTTTTTTTATGTTTCATTAACAGTTTTACCTTTGGCTACTGCTACAGCATTATTTTTTGTTACTCCTTTTTTAATTACAATATTTGCAAGTATTTTTTTAAAAGAAGAGGTTGGAATAAGAAGATGGTCAGCTGTAATAATTGGGTTTGTTGGTGTGTATGTAATTTTAAATCCAGACTTCAATAATTTTGATTTTATGACCTTAACTCCAATCCTTTGTGCAATTTGTTATTCATTGTCTATGATAATAATTAAAAAAACCTCAGACAAAGATAATGTATATACAATAACTTTTACCTTTTATATTGGAGCGATAATAATCAGTTCGATTTTTTATTTATTTATGGGTGATGGTCAATTCTACAAACAAGGTAATCCTGCGTATGAATATATATTTAGAGAATGGTTTCAAAACCTCGAAGCTTCGATGTTATTAATGATTATCACAGGTTTCACAGCTTCTGCAGCTTTTCTTTTATTGTTTACTGCATACAGTGTTGCATCACCTTCGGTTATTTCACCTTTTGAGTATTCAATATTACTTTGGTCTTCATTGAGTGGCTGGATATTTTTTAACGAGGTGCCGAATTTAAATACAATTATAGGAACCTTAATAATTGTAACTTGTGGAGTTTATATTTTTATTCGTGAAAAAGTTAAAGAACAATCACAGTCTATAGTGACAGAAAAGCCTCTAAGATAGATGAAAAAAGATATTATTCCTACCATCGACATTTCTTCAATTTTAAAAAACAATTTTAATTCTAAAAAATCGATCAATACTATTAATCAAATTTGTAGAGCCTGTGTTGATATTGGTTTTTTTCAAGTTATAGGGCACGGTCTTAGTTTTAAAGATATTAAAAAAATATGCAAAGTAGGGAATAAATTTTTTAAATCATCAAAAGATAATAAAAGAAAATTATCTCCCAAAAAATGGAATAATAAAAATAAAAATCTTTATAGGGGATACTTTCCAAATGATGTGAACGGAAAAGAAGGTTTGGATATAGGTGATTTAAAAGTTACTAAAAATTATTCTTTAAAACTTAATAATCAATATATTGAGTATCTGAATTTAAATAAAAGCTTTGACAAAAAATCAATTAAAATAATAGAAAAATATTTTGATAGTATTTTTGAGTTAAGTGAAACTTTGTTTAAAAGTATAATTAAAATATATAAAAAAAATCCCAAAATATCACGCAAGGCTTTTTCAAGGCTCAAAACTTTAAGTACATTAAGATTTAATTATTATCCAAATCAAACAAAACCTGTTGAAATATCTATGCAGGATGGAGTGGCTTTAGGATGTGAGACTCATGTAGATAGCGGAGTATTTACTGTACTTTATCAAGATAAAAAAGGTGGATTACAAGTACAAAATAGAAAAACAAAAAAGTGGAATGACGTACCTTTTAATAAAAAAGCTCTAGTTGTTAATACTGGAAGAGCTTTAGAATTTTTNAGCAAAGGTAAATTTAAAGCAACAAATCATAGGGTGCTATGGAACAAAAGTAAGAGGCTTTCCATTCCTTTTTTCTTTGAGCCCTCTTTTGATTTCAAAATGGATCAATCCTACTTAACAGGTCATAAATTTAAAAATAATGGTCAAAATTACGAGAAATTTTTAAACAAATCTTTAAAAAAATTTATTGAATATCAACGTTAGTAATAATAAAGTTTGAGAATAAAGCGATACATAACTCGTCGTTAAATTCATAATTTACGAAAGTGGGATCGGTCGTCTTTAAATTAATTTTTAAAGGGGCTTTATGAACTTTGGATACTTTTGTAACACTACTAACTGGAATAAAAAACCTTATACAAAAATAATAGAAGAAGCTAGAGAGATCACAGAATATTGCGATAAAAATAATTGGAATTCTATTTGGTATACTGAACATCATTTTAATCATGAGGGAATGGAATCTTGTACCAATCCATTAATGATGTGTGCAGATGCTGCAGCAAGAACTAAAAATATTCGATTAGGGCAAGCTTGTAACGTAATTACATTTCACAATCCTATAAGACTTGCTGAAGATATTGCTACACTTGATCAACTGTCAAAAGGAAGAGTTGAAGTAGGAATTGGAAGAGGTGTTTACGGAAGAGAAGCTATTAATATGAATAAAGAATCTGACTTAAAAGACCAGGCAAAAAATTTTAGGCTATTCTCTGAAACTTTAGAAATAATGAAAAAAGCTTGGTCAAAAGATTTCTTTTCTCACCAAGGAGAATTTTATACATACCCATCCCCCAATTTTATTTGGCAACATGATATGAGTCCCCCAAAAGAAAATATAGTTGATTTAAAAACAAACGAATTAAAACAAATATCTGTTTTGCCAAAACCTTATCAAAAACCTTTCCCACCGATTTCTCAAGTCGTTGATGGGGAAAGATCAATTCAGTGGGCTGCTGAAAATGGACTTAATACAATTATGTGGATACCAACTGTAAAAGCTTTGAAAAAAAGATTTGAAATTTTTAAAGAGGCAAAATCTAAAGTAGAAAATAGAGATGTTCCATTAGGCGAAGGTATTAGTTTAGTTAGAGATATGTTTGTTGCAGAAACTATGGAAGAAGCAGAGAAGATGGCTGGNGAACATATTGTAAATTATATGCGATGGGTCTGTCATTGGAGAGGGTTAGGAAACCATATGGATCCAGATGAAAAGTTACCAGAGACAAAAAATAAATTAGATTTATTAAATTATGAATTTCTTCATAAAAGAAATCTTTTATTTGGAACACCTGAATTTGTAATTGAAAAAATTAAAGAACTTCAACAAGAATTAAATCTTCAAAATTTACAAGTTTGGTCTAACTTTCCTGGTGTTAAACATGAAGATTGTATGAGAAGTATCAAGTTATTTACTGAAGAAGTAATTCCAAATATAAAATCTGTAAATACAAACATTCAAAGAGCAAGCTAGTTAATGGATTTAAAACTTAGAAAATTTGCAAAATTTGTAGATAAAACTTTTATTGAAGGTGGAAAAAAAGCAAAGGAACCTGTGTTGCTAGTTTCAGTTGCAGCTGTTATTGAAAATCCTTGGGCTAGCAAAGGTTTTGTGGAAGATTTAAAACCTGAAATATTAGATCTCGCTCCTCAGCTAGGAGACCTTTTAGTTCCAGAATTAACTAAAGAAATTGGTTCTGGAGATAAAATTCTAGCCTACGGAAAAGCTGCCATGGTTGGTTTAAATGGTGAAATAGAACATGCCTCAGCTTTTATTCATACACTAAGATTTGGAAATAAATTTAGAGATGCTGTTGGAGGAACTTCTTATTTAAGTTTTACAAATACAAGAGGCCCAGCAGGATCAAAAATTTCTATTCCGATGATGCATAAAACTGATGCAGGTTTAAGGCCTTTTTATTTAACCCATGAATTTACAATACACGATGCTCCNAACGAGAATGAAATTNTAGTAGCAATTGGTGGGGCTCCAAGTGGAAGAGCTCACGCTAGAACAGGGGATAGATATCAAGATATGAAAGAGATGGGTATTGAGCCTAAATAATCAAAATTATTATACTTTCATCGATCATAAAACTCCCCCAATAGTTTTTATACATGGAGTTGGTTTAGATCGGAATATGTGGAAACCACAAATTGATTTTTTCAAAAATAACTCTACATTAACTTACGATCTTCTCGGGCATGGTAAATCCTCTTTTACAGGAGAAAAAATAAATATAGAGGATTATGTAAAACAATTAGATACTTTAACTAAAAATCTAAAAATTGATAAGTTTCATCTTGTTGGTTTTTCAATTGGATCGTTAATAGCTTTAAATTTTGCATCTGAATTTGAAAAAAAAATTAACTCTTTAACTTTGATTTCGACTACATACAAAAGAAATAAAAAACAAAGACAAGAAGTTATAGATAGAGTTAATTTAGCAAAATTAAACAAACCTATTTCTAACCTTGCGCTTAAGAGATGGTTTTCAGATGATTATCTTCTTAAAAATCCAAACATACGTAAAGATTTTATGAAAATCCTTAACAAAAGTTCCAATGATCAAAAAAACTTTATTAAAGCTTATGAGTTATTCGCATACTATGAGGATAAAATTGAAAAAATTAAAAAAATAAATACCAGAACTCTTATTATGACTGGGTCTAATGATCCAGGATCTACTCCAGAAATGTCAAAAAATCTGTCAAAAGATATTAAAAATTCGANATACAAAGAAATAAATAATGGTAAGCATTTGTGTAGTATTGAATGTGCAGATGATGTTAATATTATTATCAAAAAATTTATAGAAAATGTCTAAATTAAAAAAATATAAAATGTTTATTGATGGAGAATGGGTAGACTCCGAAAGCAAAAAAACTTTTAAAACGTTAAATCCTGAAACCAACGAACCATGGGCAGAAGTGCCAGAAGCAAATGAAAAAGATATTGATAAAGCTGTAAAAGCTGCGCAAAAAGCATTTGAAGGTAGTTGGCCAAGTTTATTTCCTAGAGAAAGAGCTTCTTATTTAAGAGCAATAGCAAATGAATTAAGAGAAAATGCAGAATTNTTNGGAAAANTTGAAACAATTGATACAGGNAAATTGTTTAAGGAAACAAAAAATCAGGCTAANTATATAGCTGAATATTATGATTACTANGCAGGACTAGCTGACAAAGTTGAAGGAACAGTTTTGCCAATAGATAAAGCTAACATGCAAGTTATTACAACAAGGGTTCCTATTGGTGTTGTAGCTGCAATTATTCCGTGGAATTCTCAAATGTTATTAACTGCTGTAAAATTAGCACCAGCGCTTGCTATGGGTAATACTGTTGTAATTAAATCATCAGAGCTTGCTCCGGCAACTTTATTTGAATTTGGAAAGCTAATTGAAAAAACAAAAATTCCTAAAGGGGTTGTAAATATTNTATCAGGATATGGGGAACCTTGTGGAAAATCATTAACTTCCCATGATTTGGTTGAAAGAATTGCTTTTACAGGAGGACCTGAAACAGCAAGACATATTATAAAAAATTCAGCAGAAAATTTATCCCAAGTAAGCCTCGAACTTGGCGGCAAAAGTCCTGTGGCTGTTTTTGAAGATGCAGATCAAGAAAACGCATTAAATGGAATCGCAGCTGGAATTTTTGGCGCTAGCGGTCAAAGTTGTATTGCAGGATCGAGATTATATATACAGAAAAATATTTATGAAAATTTTTTAGATAAAATTGTAAATAAAGCAAAAAAAATTAAACTGGGCTCCCCTATGGATAATGCTACCCAAATGGGGCCATTAAATAGTTTAAAACAGTTAGAGATTATTGAAAAAAATATTAAACTTACATTGGATCAAGGCGGTAAACTTAGATGCGGAGGAAAAAGACACAGCATGTCAAATAAAGGATACTATTTTCCTCCCACTGTAATTGAATGCAATAACCATAATTTACCAACTGCAGAAAATGAATTATTTGGTCCTGTTTTATCAGTAATGAAATTTGATACTGAAGAGGAAGTAATTAAAAAAATGAATGATAATCAATATGGATTATCGTCGGGAGTTTATACGAAAAATATTAATAGAGCGTTAAGAGTATCTAAGGCAATACGAGCAGGTATCACTTTTGTAAATACATACCGTTTAATTTCACCATCTGCTCCTTTTGGGGGAATTAAAGATAGTGGTTATGGTAAAGAGGCGGGAATTGAGTCAATTAAAGACTACACCAGAATTAAAACAACTTGGTTTAACACATCTGATAAACCAATGGATGACCCCTTCACAATGGGTTAAATTCATTAAAATTTCTACAAATTTAAGTTTTTTTCCTAAAAAAAACCAAAATTACTTATTGAAAATTTAAACTAATAAGATTTAATTTAATCTTTATAAATTGTTAACAATTAAGGAATAATTATGCGAAAATTAATCTTAGCTGTATTTTTATTTGTTTCTACAATGACAACAAATTCTAATGCGGATGGACATGGAATTAAAATGGGAATTATTTTAGGTTTCACTGGTCCAATAGAATCTCTTACACCAGCAATGGCTGCGTCTGCTGAACTTGCATTTAAGGAAGCTTCAGACTCAGGATCTTTGTTGGGAGGTAAAAAAATATCAGTAGAAAGAGCTGACTCAACTTGTGTTGATTCTGCTGCTGCTACTTCAGCTGCTGAAGGTTTGGTTTCAAATGGTGTTGTAGCTATTATGGGAGCTGACTGTTCTGGAGTTACAGGTGCTATTGCAACAAATGTTGCGGTACCGAATGGTGTTGTTATGATTTCACCATCTGCAACATCTCCTGGATTAACTGATCTAAAAGATAATGGTTATTTTTTTAGAACAGCTCCATCAGATGCTAGAGGTGGTCAAATTTTAGCTGATATTACTAAAGATAGAAAAATTAAGAGTGTAGCAATAACTTATACAAACAATGACTACGGAAAAGGTTTAGCAGATGTTTATGCTGCTGCCGTTAAAGCTCATGGTATAAAGGTTACAACTTCAGCGGCTCACGAAGATGGCAAAGCTGATTACTCTGCAGAAGTAGCAACTTTGGCATCAGCTGGTGGTGATGCAGTTGCTGTTATCGGTTACTTAGACCAAGGTGGAAAAGGAATCATTCAAGGGTCTTTAGACTCTGGAGCATTTGATACTTTTATTCTATCAGATGGTATGATTGGTGACTCATTAACAGATACTTTTGGAAAATCTTTAAATAAATCTTTTGGTTCTCTACCAGGATCAACAGGAAAAGGTGCTGGTGTGTTTACAAAAGTGGCTAAAGCAGCTGGAATTGACTCATCTGGTCCTTATACTGGAGAGTCTTATGATGCAGCAGCTCTAATTACTCTTGCAATGCAAGCTGGTGGTAAAGCAGATAGAGCTACTATTCAAAAGAATGTGATGTCTGTTGCAAACGCTCCTGGTAAGAAGATATATCCAGGTGAACTAAAAAAAGCACTAGATTTACTAGCAAAAGGTAAAGACATTAATTACGAAGGTGCAACTGGTGTTGAGTTTACAGAAGTTGGAGAAGCTTTTGGTTCTTTCTTAGAAAAAGAAATCAAAGGTGGTAAATTTAAGACTAAAAAGCAAAGATAATATTTAATATTATAAGCCTCAGCGGAGAAATCTGCTGAGGTTTTTTTTTATTTTTTACTTAATACATCTGCCCTAATTGTAGCCAAAATAATTATAATCATAAAAGGTACGCACATTATGTTCATTATTTTCCAATTAGTTAATGTTAAAAAAATACCAGCAGATAAACTTCCTAAAGCATGAACAGAATAAACTATAAAATCATTTAATCCTTGTGCTTTAAATTTTTCTTCTTCTCTATAGGTAAGAGTAAGTAAGCTAGTTCCTGAAATAAATAAAAAATTCCATCCTAATCCTAAAAATATTAATGCAAACATATAATTAAAAAAAGTTTGTTCAAAAAAACTTGCAATTATAGTTATGCTATAAAAGACTAAACCTACATACATTATATTGCTGTGGCCAAACTTTTTAATTAGATGTCCAGTTATAAGCGAAGGTAAAAACATAGAAGCAACATGAAATTGAATAACAAAACTTGTTTTACTCAAACTGAAATTTTCCATTACATGCATGCTTATTGGAGTTGCAGTCATAAGAAAAGTCATTATTGCATACCCAAACGCAGATGCTATTAAAGCTTGAAGGAATTTTGGCTGTGAGAGTAATTCTAAATAACCTCTACCAANATATTCTAAACTCGTTTCAATTTTTGATTTACTTTCATAAAATAAAAAAAGTATTGAAGGAATAAAAGTTAGAAATGCAAGTGAGAGATATGAGCCAACGTATAAATTTTCGCTGATTAAGTCTTTTGTATAATTTGCTAAACTTGGTCCTAAAAAAGCTGAAATAATTCCACCAAACAATAATATTGAAATAGCTTTAGGAGCAATACTTTTATCAACACTTTCAGCGGCTGCAAAACGATACTGATGGGTAAATGCCATTCCAATACCAATTAAAAGATTTGCAAAACAAAATAAAAAAAAATTTTGTATGAATATAGAATAAGCTGCTAATATTGAAAAAATTGAATTACCAATTGAAGCTATTATGAAACCATTTTTTCTTCCTATTAAGCTCATTAGTTTTGAGGCAATTATAGAACCTATAGCGATTCCAATGATGGAAATAGATATAGGTAAAGTTGCTAAGGATTTTATTGGACTTAATTGAGATCCGATAATTCCACTCAAAAAAACTGTTACTGGTGCTGCAGTAAAACTAAAAACTTGACTAATTAATAAAACAAAAAGATTTTTATTCATTCAAAAATGAATAATTACATTAACATTTATTACGCTATATGCCAGACTTTAAAATTCAACAAAATTTATCTTTTTAAAGCTCTTAGGTTCTAATTAATTTTTTATATTAGTGATTTAATGAGAAATCTTAAATAAATTTTTTTATTACTTTATAAATTTCTTTTTTACTTGTTTCACCTATACTTCTATAAACTTCTTTATTATCTTTAAAAATCAGAATTGTACTTTGGTACTCAACATTAAATAAATTTGAAATTTCTTTATTTGTAACATCAAATGCAAAATATTCTAAATTATCAAATTCTTTGTTTGCTTTATTTAGAACTTTCATTTGACTTGCGCACGATGAACAATATTTAATCCACGAACTAACAACTACAACTTTCCCCTCTAATTGGGCACTTTTAAATAGTTTTTCATTGAACGTTGTCTTTTTATCAAAAGCAAAAGAATTTAAAGGTAAAAATACGAATAACAAAATTAATATTTTTTTAAACATTCTAATGTTTTATTATTTTTTCTGGCAGTATGCCCTGTGGTCTATAGCGCATTATTACCAATAAACCTATACCAATCATTAAAAATCTGAAATATGGCGCACTTTCAATTAAATGAACTTTTATCATATTTGTCTCAGGTAAATGAGCTGTAAAAAAATTAATCAAAAATAGTGCCATTGGACCAGCTTGAACCCATAAAAACCAAACTACAAAACCGCCTAATATTGCTCCAAAATTATTTCCGGTTCCACCCACTATAACCATAACCCAAATAACAAAAGTATATCTCATAGGTCTATAGCTTCCTGGTGTAAATAATCCATCATTTGTTACCATCATTGCGCCTGCTATTCCGACAACTGCTGATCCTAAAATAAAAATTAATAAGTGTTCTTTAACAATATTTTTTCCCATGGCACTTGCAGCTGCTTCATTATCTCTTATTGCTCTCATTTTTCTTCCCCATGGAGAATAAAGAGCTTTTTGCGTTACGATTAACAAAATAATTACAACTGATAAAAATAATCCAGCCATACAAAGTTTCACATAAACTGAAGACGCATCAATTACTAATTGGTTTAATAAATCCTGTTTTTCTGAAACTGTAGAAATTAAATTTAATTTAGTAGAATTAAATTTTTCAACTAAATTGATAAACCATTGTGAATTTTGCAAATCTACTTCATATGGCACAGGTCTTTTTAAACCAATTACATTTTTAACTCCTCTTGCAAGCCAATCTTCATGTTTTATTACTGAAACAACAATTTCTGCTATTAATAAAGTGGCGATAGCTAAATAATCTGCTCTTAATCCTAAAGCAATTTTGCCAACCACATATGCAAGACCTCCTGCGAAAAATCCTCCTACAATCCATGAGAACATCACTGGCATTCCTAAACCACCTAAAAATCCTGTTTTAGCTGGTTCAACTGCCTCTATGCCTTCTATAGCAGGTCCAGAAATAAATCTTAGTAAAATTATACCCACTACGATTATCCCTGAAATAAAATAATTTTTATACTTACTTTGTTTAAATTTATTTAACACATACTTGATGGCAAAAACCATTCCGATGATTAATAATAAGCAGATCATCATGTTAAAGCCGCCTACCGCCCATGCTTCTGGAACTGGTGCGACTGAAACAAGCACGACCGCAAGACCTCCAAGAGCTGTATATCCCATTATTCCAAAATTAATTAATCCTGCATATCCCCACTGAATATTAGCTCCCATAGTCATTACGGCAGATATCATACAATAATTAAAAATTGTTAGTGCAATTGACCACGACTGAAAAATTCCAACTAAAATAATTAGCACAAACATAATTAAATATGCAGTTATGACGTTTAAATAATTCTTCATAAAATTTTTCCTTTAAAAATCCCAGATGGTCTGAATAATAAAACTATAACTAAAATTGAAAAAGAAACTGCAAATTTGTAATCAGTTGATAACAATTGCATTAATGAATCTGGCTCCAAGCTTTCAGGTAAAATATATGTAAAAAATTTNTTGTAAGCGTAAGTTATAAATATTTCTCCAAATGCAACTACATATCCCCCAAGAAAAGCGCCGAATGGATTTCCTATTCCCCCAACAATTGCAGCAGCAAATATAGGGAGCATATTATTAAAATATACAAATGGTTTATAACTTTTATCAAGTCCATACAAAACACCCCCTACCGTAGCTAAAACCCCTGCTATAACCCAAGTCAATAAAACAACACGTTTTGGATCAATGCCTGATAATAAAGCTAAGTCTTCATTATCAGAATATGCACGCATACTTGTTCCAGTTTTTGTTTTATTTAAAAACCAAAACATCAAAGAAACTACGATAATTGTGATTATAATTGTGATTAATTGTGTTGATTTAATAGCCAAACCTTCATTCAAGCCTGTCATTTCTTTAAATTCATTTGCCTTTAAGATAAATTTTTCTCCATCTAAAAATCTCCGGTCGTAAGGTCCAATTATTATTCTTATGATTGCCTGTGTAACAAACATCACACCCACACTGACCATTGCAAGTTGAACGGGGGGGCTTTTTTTAATTCTGTAGTAACTAAAAACAAATTTATCAATTAAAAGCATATAAAGTATCATCATTATTATTGCGAAAGGCAAAGTAAGGAGTGCGGTTGGTAAGAAACCAAAATTGATACCTTTAGATTGGAAATAAAATGTTAATAACACTGCAAACATTGTTCCAAAAGACATCATGTCTCCAGTTGCAAAATTTG
>FUFK010040140.1_pt1 | contig 25390 bp, 20 predicted proteins | sample 1021851 | NCBI WGS metagenome assembly FUFK01 (sample SAMEA51879418, study PRJEB19060) | metagenome | reverse complement strand
CCAGGCCATTCTTATTCAAACACTCACAAAGACAAGGAAAAAAGGGGTAAGCCATATTATGTGTGTTCTGAAAAATGGCCTTATGATTACTGGATTGTAAAAGATGAGGACGGAAAAATTATTAAAACTACAAAAAACAAATCTGATATCAAAGATATTGATAGTAAATTTTTAGAAAAAAGACATTGGGAAGGCTGTCCTAAATTTACACAATCAGAAGAATATATTGATTGGAAAGGTTCAGTATGATTTTAGTTATTGGCGAAAAAATGAAAGATGAGTTTATCTATTGTTCTGCCGATAGGCTTTCTCCAGAAGCTTGCTGTCCAGTTATGAAAGAAGTCTTCAGAGAAACTAATGATGGTGGCGCGGCTAATGTAGTTAGGAATTTAAATTCTTTGGGTGTTGAGGATGTAACTTTTGTTAATCAAGAAAATGAAATAGTTAAAACTAGATATGTTCACAAAGATAGTGGTCATCACATACTTAGATTAGATAAGGAAGAATCTTGCAAGCCCCTTACTGTTAAGAAACTTATGAGAAGTATTACATCTGATGTAAGTAAAATAGACATGATTGTTATTTCAGATTATTGTAAGGGGTTTATTACAGAAGATTTTATACGCGATTTAGGAAAGATTTTTTCATGCAATATAATTATTGATACAAAAAAGAAGTGTGGTCATTGGGTTAAATATGTTGATTTTATCAAAATAAACAAAAAAGAATTTGACGAAAATTTTAAACCCTATCCAATGTCACACCTTTTAAATAGCACCAATCTTTTTGTTACTTTGGGAGAAAAGGGTGTTTTACACTTTAATACTGATTCTATTATAAAAACTCAAGAAAAAGAAGCTATATGCGTCTCTGGTGCTGGTGATAGTTATTTAGCTGGTTTTGTAAAAAAATATTTAGATTGCAATGATATTAAAGATAGTTTAATTTATGCAAATAAGGTTGCTTCTATAGCTGTATCTAAAAGAGGCGTTGTAGCGGTTGATAAAAAAGACTTATGAGAAGGTATAGAAAGAATATTGGTTTTATAGCTGGATGTTTTGATGGCTTTCATCTTGGTCATCAATACATTCTTAGGGAAGCAAGGAAAAGATGCAGTGAACTACATGTTGCTATAAACTATGACAAATATATAATTAAATACAAAGGATCTCTTTTGACACCCTTAGCAGAAAGAAAAGCTAAATTGCTAGATTACGGTGTTAATCACGTTCACTCATTTTATCGAAACCCAATTCATTTAATTAAAAAAATAAGACCTAAAGTAATTTTTGTTGGAGATGATTACGAAATGGAAGAGATAGTTGGCTACGAAGAGTGTAAACTATGGGGAGGAAGGGTACAAATAATTAAAAGAATACCTGGATTTTCTAGCACAAAAATAAGACAAAATAATACTTGACTTTATCTCGTTACAATCTAATATGAGATATCTAATAATAACAAAATAATATAAATTATGGCACTAAATAAACAAAATAAATCATCTACCTATCTAACTATTGTTGGTGGGAAGATTTCACAAAGAGTTCCAGAAGGAACTGATGGAGCAGTAGCTCGTAAGTTAAAAAACGGACCCAATGAAGGTTCTGAAGTTTACGAACTTCAATATGGTAGCGTTACTGGTAAAATTACTGGTGGTTCTGTAGAAAGCGGAGATTATGGGGATCAAATTGCCATCGAAATAGCAGATGGTAAAGAATCTTATATTTTGAAGCTACCTTGGAACTCTAAGCTTCGTGACGCTTTTGTAAAGCGTGTTCCTAATATCGATGTTACTGAGGAGCTAGAAATTATCTGCTTCCCAGACAAACAAGACAAAAGCCCAGTTATGTTGATAAAGCAAAAGGGTGGCTTTGTTAAGTTTGCATATACAAAAGATAATCCTAATGGTCTTCCAGCACCTACAAAGAAAAAGGTACGTGGTAAAGAAGAATGGGATTGGACAGAAACCGAATCTTTCCTCTGGGAGGTTGCATCAAGCTTTTTTGAACAGTTTGAAGGCGATTCTACTCCAGAATTCCAAGATTCTGTTGATGAAGAGGATTTTCAATCGCAATTTGAAAGTGTTGGCGCATCTAAGGGTGGCGATGACGAAATCCCATTTTAATTTTTTGTAAAATTAAATATTCAAACCCACCTTTTGGTGGGTTTTTTTATTGTTATTTTTGTTTGTAGATTTATAATTTAAAAATGCGTAAAAAAAAGATTGTATTCTTGTCTAATTCACTTTGGATAAAAACTGGTTTATCTAGAAATTTAAAAGCTATTTTAAAAGAGATTTATCCTTTAGATAAATATGAAATAGTTCAATATTGTTCTGGTGTCATGGAAAATGACGGACACTTAGATAAATATCCTTGGAAATGTATTGGTGCTATTCCATCTAATCCAATGGATATACAAAAATTACAATCGGACCCACACCTTTCCAAGGTGGCTTCTTATGGTGGCTACAGAGTGGAACAAGTGATAAAAGAGGAAAAACCAGATATATTGTGGTGTTCAGACGATATTTGGGCTTTTCCACCAGATAAATTTTGTAATTCTAAGTGGGCTAAACACATTAATCTTGTAAGCCACGTAACTATAGATTCTATTCCAATATTACCAGATGCTATAGAACAAGCTAAAAAATCTAACTTTTTTGCTTGGGCTAAATTTGGTGAGGAAGAAATAAAAAAGGCTTTTGAAAAAGACAAAGATTTTACACCCAAATATAAATTGGGTACTATTAACGGGGCAGTCGATTCTGATTGTTATAAGCCCATCTCTAGTTTAGAAAAGAAAGAGCTTAGAAAAAAGTTTGATATAGATGAGGACACCACAATTTTCTTTTATTTAGGTAGAAACCAACTTAGAAAAAAATATGATTCTATTTTAAAGGCTTTCAAAAGTTATAAATTACAGAATCCTAAAACCAAAGCAAAACTATTGTTTCATTGTAGTTGGACAGAGGGATGGCCTCTTACCAGAATGATAGAATCTTTAGATATCAATATGGAGGATATTTTAACAACTTATGTTTGTAAAAAATGTAAAGAGTTTAAAATCCATCATTATATAGGAGAAAACAAAGATTGTCCTTTCTGCGGTGCTAAAGAATCTTTTTGCTCTACATCTGTTGATAATGGTGTTAGTGACGAAAACATGTCTAAAATTTATGGTATTGCAGACGCTTGTATATCTGTTTTTACTAGTGGGGGCTTTGAGTTTTGTAATGCAGAGTCAATGATGTGTGGCATACCTTTGGCAACAGTTTCATATTCTTGTGGCTCTGAATACACACAGTGCGATTCTGTGCATGAAATTAGATATGTTGAAAGTGGTGAATGCCAAACTGGTTTTGTAAAAGCTGAACCCAATATCAATGACATAGTTAAATTTATGAAAAAGTTTGAAGCCATGCCTTTGGATAAAAGGAGGGCATTGTCTTCTGATTCTATCAAGTGGTCCAAAGATAGATTTGACAGTAAAGTTATAGCCAAACAGTGGATGGAAGTTTTTGACGATCTTCCAGAAATAAATTATGATGATTTTTCTTTAGAAGAAACTGAAGAAGTCTCTAATCCAAATTTTAATCCTAATTTTAATTTAAACGGAGAAGATTTTATACGAGACCTTTATCTTGGATTTTTAGGAGCGGAACATCCAGATGATAATGGAATGAATCATTGGATGCAAAGAATTAATCAAGGCGAAGATAAAAACAAAATTGCAGATTTATTTAAAAATATTGCACAACAAAATTCGCAAAAAACAGAATCAGAGAAACTTAAAAAGATAGAAGAAGTTATGCCCAACAACGGCAAGAAAAATGTGCTTTTTGTTCTTAAAGAAAGTCTTGGAGATGCAATTATTTCATTGAGTCTTTTAGAAGGAATTAAAAAACAATATCCCAAACACAATCTTGTTGTTACAACGAATCCTAGTAATTTTGACGTATATTTAGGTTGTAAATATGTAGACAAGGTTATACCATTTCATGACAACTTAGAGCAAGAACTCTTTGTTATTGGCGCTGGAAACGAAAACAACATAGCTGATGTTTTTATCATGCCAACAGTAGCAACACAAAAACATTTAAATTATTTGTCTAACAATAAAACAGAACTATAATGCCGTCTCTACTCAAAACTTATTCACTTAATACAGGTTTTAAAATTAGAAAGCTAAAGCCTATGGAGGCTTATTTCCCAGTGCCAGAAAAATATGTTACCATACAAACATCCTCTGGAATGGGTAGCAAAAACTATGATCTATGGATAGATGTAATTAATTCTATTTACAAAAATTTGAAAAAGCATGGATATGAAATTTTGCACATAGGTAAAGATGGTGTAGAATTACCAAATACAAAAAATCTGCTTAATTCAACAAACTTTCATCAAGTTAATTACATAATTAGAAATAGTAGTTTGCACATCGGTAATGATTCTTTTGCCGTACATCTTGCTGGTCTTCATGAAATTCCTATAGTTGCAGTTTATGGTCCGACTACTATTGATAATCATGGACCACATTTTAAAGGCAAAAAAACTTTTTTAATTGAGTCTCATAGAAATGGTAAAAACCCTACCTTTTCTGCCCACGAAGAAGATAAAACTATTAATTTGATTAAATCAGAAGAAATCGTTAACAATATATATAAGGCTCTTGAAATTGACGAAATAGATGACAAAAAAACATTATTTGTAGGTAAATTTTATCCTAATAGAATAATAGAAATTGTTCCCAATTGTTTGGTTGACCCCAGGTCTTTAGGTGCATCTGAACCAGTTTTAAGATGTGATATCGAATCTAATGATGAAATTTTATTTAAATATTTACAGAATACTAAATGTTCGATTATAACAAATAATGAAACTAACATAGATATTTATAAAAATTGTAGAAACAATATATCTAAAATAAGTTTTGAAATAACAAAAGATACAAATATCGATTACGTAAAATCCTTAATCAATACTGGTGTAGAGTGCATTTTTTATACCAATCAAAAAGATAAATTAAATGAATTAAGATTTGATTATCTTAACGTTTGTGAGATACATGAAAGAGATATTGTAAAGCCAGAAATAAAAATTTCTGATGATGTTTATTATTTTTCAAGCAAAGTTATTTTAAGTAACAATAAGGTATACCCAACAATTAAAGCGCTAAAAGAAGGGAAGAATATAGAGTCATTTCTTGAAGATAGTACCGCGCTAATTGAGTTAGATGATTGTATTTGCGAAGATATAAATTTTCTAAAAATATTCAAAAAGGGTTGACAAAGTTAAGAATATAATACATACATATGTCTATGTTGAAAAGTAATATCATAATGAAAAACGAAGAGGACTTTGATAATTTCAAATTTCTTTTATCAGAAGATGCAAAAATGGATCAAAGAGAATGTTATCTTTCTGAATCTATCCCTCATGATTATCCTTGTTTGGTTAAATTAATTCAAATGGATGATGTTGACTTCCAAATTCAAATGGATGATAGTGATGATTTTAATCCGTTAACCCAACAAGAACAAGAAGTTATTAATGATGAAAGTCATGGAATTTTTTATGATTTTATTTTTATCACGCAAACAGAAATTAAAAAATTATTAGAGGCATAATTATGAGCATTAAGGTAGATTGGAAAAAACATCTTGAAGAAAACCCAGACTTTGTTGTTTTAAACAAACAAATGGCTAAGTCTTATGGAAAGATAGATAGCGAAAAAATATCTAAGAAGAAAGAAAAAGAAGTTTTAGATAGTGTCGATGATAAATTTAAAATTATCTTGTTACAGTTTTTCAAGGATATTCTTCATTCTGAAGGCTTTGAATCTATCGAGTATATCCCTATTGGACCATCACAAGAAAATTATACTGGTTTAATTTGTAAAATTAAGTGGTCAAATGGTAAAATTACAAGTGGCATTGGTGATGCACATTATTGTAATACCAATTCTTTTGCTAAATATTATCTTGGTCCGATTGCAGAAAACAGATCTTTTGTTCGTGCAGTAAAAGCTTATTTTAATATTTCTATGCTTGGAGCCGACGAAATAGGAGAAATTCCTAAAGAAGAACCTTCTGTTTCTTTGGGAACTCCCACTGGACCAATATTTACTTTGAGAAAAATATCTAAGGAAAAATTATCAATCTCAAGCTTTGAAGACTTTAAAAAGTTTTTAAGGCTACAAATTAAAAATCATCCAGACCAATTATGGATTAAGCCAGAAGAATACGAAAATTGGTCAGAATATGATGATTGGTCTAATATTACAAAGCTAAAAGCTGTAGAATTAATCTCTAAAATAAAAAGTATTAATAATGGGTGAGCAACTAATAATAATTAATTGGTCTCTTATAGGAAGCTTTGTTCTTTCTATATGGTTTTTGAGTGAGTTTAAAACTCATATTATAAATACTATCTTGCGTAAAGATTTAGATGAATCAAACGTAGAAGAATATATAGCTTTAAACTGGAATTTTAAAATATTAAAAACTGATTTTACAATATCAGAGATGGTTTTGTGTCCTATATGTTTAGGGTTTTGGGTAGCTTTTATCATATCTATTTCATATGGTAATGTGCTTACATTGCCAATAGTTTATATGTTTCAGATGATAGGATTTGGAATCCTAAAAAAGCTACTCAATTAATTTTATTATAATTTTTAAAAATTAAGAGTGATTAACAATGTTAGTTACTCTTTTTTTATATCTATTTATAAGAGCAGTTAGTTCACATTTTTTACAACTAGAACCCAAACTTTTTTTATCTTTGATATATTGATTTTTNAGTTCATTGATTTCGTCTGGCAAGTCACCTTTTGATAAACCAAAAAATATATTTTGTATTTCTTTTAATGTTTGTTTGGGCTTTGCATCAAAATCAGTTCGATCAACATTTGTTGTCCAACCCTGTTGATTAAAAATTGCATTAATTTTATCAAGCTTTTCTGTGTCATTCATTTTATATAGCCTCTACTGCATTGGGTAATTGATAAGACTCTGGACATGGTTCTTCACTTGCTTCTTGTTCTTCCTCAGCTTGTTCTTCAGCTTCTTCGTCAGTAGGCGTTATTGTATTGTTAGTGGGATCATCATCATCGTCGTCGTCGTCGTCTTCATCTTGATCAACATTAAATGGAGCTTCGACTCCATTGCTAAACAAGAATATTGGATTCCATGTTGATAAGGCAGGTAATGTCCCACCAGAAATACCAATTCTAACCGCAGTGTCACCATAATCGTAAGTAGCTATTTCTTGTCCTGCTGTAACCAATATTTTTTCCATAACCTGTTTTATGAATTTCGTACCGCTATTAGATGTAAAAGTTTTGTTTATTACTTTAGTAGCAAATGGTGTTATAAGATATGGAAATTGTTTTGTTGTTAATCCTGAACTAGAAGCAAAATTTTCGTTGGTTGTCCTACCTGCGACGTATGAGTCTTTTTCGCTAATAGAAATAGTATCATATTGTAAATTAAGAGTAGCTGTAACTGGTACGCCTCTTTGTTCAGCAGAAGCAAAGTCTGGAGAAGATGCAGTAGATGTTTCAATCTTTTTAGCAAAGTAAAATCTAATTTTTTCTTGTCTTCCGTTTATTCCAAAAGAAGAATTTACATTCGTTAATCCATCTTGAGTATTCTGAAGTCCTCCATCGACTGTATTACCATCTTCATCAAAAGTAAAATTTCTAATAGCGTTTCCCACAATAACATTACTTCCTGGTGCTACTCTTTCTCTAGTAAAACTTCTCTGTCTCAATGCAACTCTTAACTTAGTAGCTAAATCGCTACTTCTAAGAGGACTTGAAAATTGTATTGAGTCTAAAACACCTTGACCCGCTGCAAAATCTGTACCCCTCATAGAAGCGAAAACATTTGTAAAACTTTCTCCATGATTTACTATACCTTCTTGATCATTAACACTCAAAATTCTGAATGGTTGAATTGCTTTTCCAAAATTATTAAATAATGCAATGCCACCATCTTCATTTTCGTCAACGTCAACAGTTATACATTTTTTAAAAACTAATGTTTGATCAGTGTGATTATCCATTCCGTCTCGATTACTTATAGAAACAAAATCATGACCTGTTTTTGTGTGAGTAAAAGATATCTTTTGCGCAAACATGTAATCTACACCAAACAAAAAATCATCAGGGTCTTCGTCGGGATCAGGATCAGGATCAGGATCATCATCATCATCATTTGTAGGAGCTTTATCTTTTACGCATTTACCTTCCTTACAGCTTAGAAAAAGTCCCTCTTCTTCTTCAGCTTCTGTTAACGGACAACAATCGTCTACTGTATTACAGCCAAAAACACATTGACCTTCGCCATTGGTAAAGTTTTCACTTTCAAAAAAAGAAGTATCGCAAATATGATCGCATGGACAAGGTACACCATTATCGCACTCTGGTGGATCTGGACAATTACAATATTCTTCACAATTGTTTTGATCAATGTAAGGAAGAAAGATACAAGGACAGCAATCTACAACAGCATATTTATCAAATCCAGGATTTAATATTTCTACAGTGCCTGAAAAATCTATGATTACTTTAAAACTTTTATTTTTTATATTTGGATCATCATCCTCTAAATTGCTTACCAATTGTATTTCTTTACTTTCAACCGTAATCTCATCTTGAACAGTTGGTTCCTCTGGAAGTAAATGCGTTGAAGAAATATTTCCAGATTCTACGTCTTTAAACTGTATGAATGGATTATCGCAACTAAATATAAATGTTCCTTGTAACTCATTATTTGCAGTCGCATCAATTGTATCAAAACTTATAGATATTGTATCATTAAGGGTAAGTCCATCGATACTCATCGATGCAGTTTTAGTTTCTTTTTCCTGTGCAACGGCATCTCGCTCTTCTTCAGTGCCTCCACTATTATCTTTGTCGGATACGGCTAAAACTTTAGTAAATCCTTCAATTTTTAAATATACATCTTCTAAAGCCATTATTCTGGATTCTCAAAAGCGTCACTACATAGTACAACAATATTTTTTTCTTTGCCGCCTTGACAAACTTTTAAACTTCTAAGTTTAAGTTCTATATCTTTTTCAGCAAAGTCTGCTATCTCACTAAGATCCTCAAGATTTATATCTATAGAAATATCTTGACCATTGTTTGATTTAGATTGGGTTATAATTCTAAACTTTTTAAATCTATCTCTGGGTTGTAGATCTGATTCTTCTTTTCCTATGACATAGGTTATTGCTCCCTTGAGATCGGGATTTAAATCAAAATCATAATTTAAAAAAGTTGGCGGTAATTCTCTGTTGTTAATTGACATAATTTTATCCTCTAAATGTTAAACTTCCTGTTTGAATTGTTTCTGTATCTAATGTTCCTTCTCCACTAAAAAATATTATATTATCATTTGCAGCATCATCAAAGTATTTTTTCTTGTTTAATCTTATAATTAAATCTTGGTCACCAGTTAATATTACTCTTCCACTATATCCAGTTAAATTGGTATCTGTAAATGCCAATACATCATCTACAGGTACATCAACTAATGATCCTGTACTTAAACCAGTTGCTATTTCATATTCTCCAGTAAATGTTTGTATGTAATTAGGTATTGGCAGATTAAAATTTAAAGAGCTTACATCTTGATTTAAATTTTCTCCATATATGCCAGTGCCAGAAAATATGCCACTAAATAAACCACTAAATGGAGTTAATGCTACATTACCAGAGCTTGCTATGATTGCCGCTCCAGTATCTACTGCGTTGGTTATAAAATCTATTTCTCCAGTTTGAATCCCAGATAAAATAATACTGCCACTTCCTGGCAATATCATTCCAGTCGCTACCCCAGTCATTTGTCCAATACCAACTTTTATTCCAGTAGTCAAAATACTTCGTTGTGAAGCATCGAAAATTCCAGTATANTCAAACAATCCTGTTGCAAAACCAGTAGCAAAACCAAGGCCAGTAGGAACCCCAGAAAATTCATATTCTGATAATATATAATCCGTGTTAAAGTCACCTATAAATTCTTGTGATATAGTCTCATCAATACTTCCACTTTCTCCACTAAATGGAAACATGTTTAATATTGAGTTTGTAATAAAGCCAGAAGTTTCACCAGCTGGTATGGTTAACGATTTTACTCCAGTTGCTAATCCAGTTATATCGAATACTCCAGTAACAGTTTGAAAGGGAAATAAAACATTATCACTGTCGAAAAAACTTACTATTTCTGCTGTGCAATCTATATCTCCAAATCCAGTGAAACCAGTTAACACTAAATCTCCAATTACGCCACTTTCAAAGAAACCTTCGCCAGTTCTAGGATCAACTGGTACTACTGTATCGATTAAACCACTTTGTATTCCACTAGCGTCACTAAAACTTCCAATTTCACTGTCAAAATTTTCGTTTTTAAATAAAATTTGCACACCTCCAGATTGTAAAGTTGCTGCTCCAAAACCTACTCTTGCTCCTTCAGTAGCAGTAAAGGCACTACCAATCCCAATACGAAAATAAGAACCTATTGGATGTTCAAAAGTAGATTCAAACCCAAGTTTAGTGGTTGATTCGTTATAAGTTATATTATAACCTAATCCAGTTAATGTATCTCGCAAATATCCACTAGCTTCTTCTACATCATTAAAATAAAATGACGATCCAGCTGATACCCTTAAGTTTTTAATATTGTCATTACTGCTAACTTTTCCAATATCTTCTAAAATATTCGACGTGTTTTTAAGAAGATAAACATTGTTGTTGAATAAACTTCCAGTAAAAAATTCATATTTGTTGATTGCCCTATTTCCTGCTAAATCACCCGTAGTATTTGTAAATACTCCATTGCTTCTAAATGTAGATGAGTCTGGAAGAAAAGATCTATCAAATGGATAAGCAAAAATTCCACTTATTTGTCCAGTTAATGGCATTCCCGTAACCCCAGAGATACCACTTAAAGTAAACTCAGTATTTGGATTTCCAGTTAAATTAAATCCAGTTGCGAAACCACTAAAGCCACTCACAAAAACCTCGTCTAAATCGGATGATCTCACTACTAATGTATTGGTAGTTTCGCCAGTTGGATATCTTCTATCTTCTGATAAAATAGCACCAGTTAAATTACTATTGTTAGGAAAGATATTAGAGTATTCTTTATTCTGACCTTCGCTATCTAAAAATGCATTAAATACTTTTGGTGAATTACCTTGTCCATTAGCAGATGAATCTTCAAAACTAAAAAAGAAAAAACCGCTTTCAAAGTCATCTTGACCATTTTTAAAAACAGATATGTAAGCATCTCCAGTAACATCACTCATACTAAAAAAGCTAATTCTAAACTCGTTATTAAATTTTTCAGTTGCACTTACAGTAACAGAATTTGTGTCAATGTGGGTTAAAATATTTGGATCTTTGCCACTATACAAAGAGACTTGATACCGATCAGTGCCATTTCCATGTTCACTGCCTCTAAATATTCCAGTTCCAGACAAAAAATATGTTGGTGAACATCCACATCGAATGCTATCAGGATCAGTAATATCCATAGTATTATACTTAAAGAAAACAGGATGATTTGTATACGTTCTATTATCATTTGGAGAAAATGCATAGCTACCTATTGTTTCTTTCGTATGGTTACAAGCCAAAACTATTCCACTATTACCTTGTATTTCAAACGGTTCAAATCTCGTATAAACACTACTAACTGGTATTGCAAAGTGTTCTTTTCCGTTTGGTATACCTAAAAAATCTAATATAGTAGATCCAGTGTTAGCCAATTTTCTGCCAGTAATATCTAAGTAACTTATAAGGGCGTCATGAACACCAGTAACGCTTGCACTTATACCAACTCCAGTATATTGACCAGTTCCAGTAATACCGCTATTTATGTAAGCTCCAGTTCCAGAATATTCAAAATTTCCAAGATAATCTAAAACACCAGTGGTAAATGCACTACCTCTAACTATATTTGTAGATTCGAAATATCGAACTATACTAGAATCGAAAGAATAACTAAAATCTCCAGTTAAATTTGTTAATATGCCAGTCCCTTCCCCTGTTATTAATCTAGTACCCGCAGTTAAATGTCCAGTAACTGGGCTATCAGCTTCAGCTATATAAAAATGATTAAAGTTTATACCAGAAAATGCTGTAATTGTTTGATTAATACTATCAGTCACTATTCCAGTTCCAGAGGATGGTTGCCCAGTTAAAACACCAGTACCTTCATATATTTCAAATCCAGTTATTCCTGATCCAGTTATACCAGCGATACCAGTTTTAGAAACGTCTATAGGAATAACTCCAGTATAAGACCCAGTAAAATCTCTTACAGGATTGTTTATTGTTTCGAAGCTACCATTTTCTAACAATTTAATTGTTTGAAAAGCCCCTGTAACATTATAAACTCCTGCTCCAGTTACAATTATAGGATCACTTGTATTTGCAGAAAAACCACTTAAATTATTTATAGTTGTTTTAAATCCATCAGATATAAAATCAGTATCTTGAACATCATCAACGCCTTGTCTCAAAGGCGCAAATATATCTGCATTTAAAGCTCCAGAAGCAACACCACTAAAAATACTTTGAAACTTAAAATCATCTATAGTCTGATCAGATTCTAATGTTACTCCTAATCTTTCATTAGAAGCTATTACAAATTGTTGAGCGTCACTTCCTACTCTCGGTACACCCCTAGTTGTTGTTCCAGTAACAACAAATCCAGTTGTTATAGACCTAAATCCAGGGGCTTGTCCAGTATACATAATAAATCCAGTTTCAGAAATATTATATCCTCCACTTATATTTCTTAATATCACTGTGTCTAATCCAGTAGCAATTCCACTAGCTGCAATATTAAAATTACGTGCTTGCGCTCCAGTAGCAAATTGGGTTGCTCCAGTAAAAATTTGTGATGTTATTAGTCCAGTAAAAGCCTCCTGTAATCCAGTGCTGTAACCAGAAACATTGAATCCAACGTTTCTTGGGTCACCTCCAACAAACCCGCTAAACCTAGCGTCTATACCAGTATTTGTAAAAAAAGGAAAAGGTGTGTCACCACTACTAATTTGGCTTGGGTCTGATACAAAATTATTTTGCACCCACCCAGTATTAACAAAGCCAAAATCCGCATCATTGTATTCTATTCTTGTAGTAACTCCAAGAATGGCATCAACATTAGTATAAGAATTTTTGCCATTAATTAAACCACCGTTTCTTGTATAGGTTTTGCTCAAAAAATCAAAGGCAGTTATATTTTCTGATTCATTAATATCTTGTAATAAACCAGTTAAATTACCAACTCCAACTATGTTCCCAGTTGTTGTTATTGGAATTGTATTTCCATGAGCAACCCCAGTCCATTTTCCAGTTTTAGTTGTATCAAAATCTGCAAAATTTCCTACCCCACTTTCAGAACTTAATCTAAAGTTNAATGGATATGGATCTGGTACAAGCACATTACCAAATCTTTCTGAAAATAAAATACTATAATCAGTTATACCAGTGTTTGATAAATCTTCTAAACCTATAATATTTAAATTATAAAAATAATCTTGTAAAAAGGTTATTATTCCGCTTTGATTTAATTCACCAAAATCTGTTTTAAAATCTAATGGAAAAGGAAGCACTCCTGAGCCTTCTTGATTATCTTTGAATATTTTATATAATCTTTCATTTTGACCTGATACAGTTCCTGTATTTTGACCGCTTTCAAAACTTAAAATATTGTTAATATTTTTAAAAACTCCTGAAAAACAATTAAAATCTACGCCCACGGGAGACAAATTTTTAACTACTAAAAATCCAGTATCTTCCGCGCTTTTAAATAATCCACTTATAAAAGTAGTTGGCTTTTCTCCTAATAGTTGAACGTTACAATCAACACCACCTTTTTTGAAAAATCTAATATTTCCACTACCTATAGTTGAATTAGAATTTATTAATTCATCATTTATAAAATAATTATGCTTGCCAGAAAATCTGTTACCAGAAACTTTAAAAGATTCTCCACTCTCATAAGACCCAATAAACTGATCTTTGTCGAAAAGTTTGCCACTAATACCAGAAAAAATTAAATCTTCGCCAATAACTGGTGCTACATTAGGTCCAGCACCAAATCCGAAAAATATATCATCATTTTGTGTTGGAGTTATATCTGCAACATAAGAAAAATTTCCAGTTTGAGTTGAAATACTAAAAGACATTTGTTAATTTCCTAAACTTTTTTTTATAGACCCGACTGTTCCTCCAGGATTTTGCGCGGATGTTGCTAAAGATGCTTTTATAGCCGCAAATGATCGTTTTGCTCTTTGATTTGAAATAGAGTTTCCAAATACGTATCCCCTTGGTCCAATTAAAATTTCATCACCAGGTATAACAAAATTTTTATTGCCTATTGTATAGGTTGTTGTTACACCATCTGGCTGAATAGATATATCCATTTTTTCTAATCCTTTAGCTATTGTAGCCGTGTAGCCTTCGATATCAATATTTTTTACTACAAAAGTTTTTTGAACATCTGGGTTTTCAATAGTATAACTTATTAAAGGATAATCATTTAAATTTCCAGTTAAACCATAGGTTCCTACAGAATCTTCTGTAGATGTAAACATTATATTAGTGTCTGGAGCAACTATATTAGCTAAAGCAGCTTCATTGTACTGTGCAGTATCAAAATTAACAAGAGATCTAATTGTATTAGAGTTATAATCTGGTTCTTTATTTCTAACAGCTTCAACTGCAGATGTCGTAAATTCGTTATTGCCACCACTATCACCAGGATTAAACTCTCCACGTGTATCTCTATATCTTCCTTCTACTCTCAATGTATCTCTATTCGCATATAAAAATCTTACTCTTTCAAAAATGAAATTAAAATTTATTTGTTTTTTAACAGCAGCAAAATAAACTTTTGGATCAAAAGTTTCGTTTTCATTAGCTTTTTTTCTAGCAGCACTACTAAGTTGCAAAGGTATTACTGATAAATGTAAATCCAAATCTAGAACACTTTGAAAAACATCAAATGCTTCTTCAAAGGGGATAGTAGCATATATTCTGTGGTTTCTTCCTGCGTCAGAGTCAGACCCAAACCCACCTCTCCTTCTAGGGTCTATATATTGTGTTCTATCTTCCACATCATATTTTAAATCTGCTCCTATAGCCCAATTATATTTCATGTATACTCTTTTTGCTAAATTATTTTCATAAGTTAAAAATCTATCAAATGCTGCTTTAGTCATCTCATAATCAGCTTTTACTGTTCCATCTGTTGTATACCTAATTATATGATAATTGTCAAAAAAGCCTTCACCTTGATCTTGAAAAGCTTCTTTAAAATTTTCTGGTAAAGTCACTACATTTTTATACCCAAAAACATTCGAATACTTACCTGGATTACTTTGACACAAAAATAATGTAGCAAATTTAAAAAATTCTGGTCCAATAGCAGCACATTTTCCTAACTGTATTGCAAATCCTGGATTAGCAAATTCATCAGCAGGAGTTTTATCAGGTCTATAAAGAGTTATACTAGTATCATTATTTTCTTCAAATTCACCATAATCAGGGCCACTACCCTCTGGTCCAATTTGTATGCCAGCACCAGCAGTTCCGTCTGCTCCATGAGTTTCGCCAGGTTTACTATAGTAAACTGTAGAGCCTACAGATACACTATCTCTTAAATTAAAATTTTCTGTTTTAGAAACAAATTTTACACTTGTTGGAAAGGTGGGCTGAATTCCTTTGGTTAAGTCAACAAACGTTAGAATACCCTCTTCACTATAATAAAAAGTAAAACCAAGTATATTTCCCCAAGAACTTAAAACAGATCTAAGCGTTCCAACTATTTCTTTGTAAATAGGATTTGTACCTCTTCTAGCCCTTTCTGCAATAGTCTCATGTCCCGATTTATTGATATCTATACTTTCTATTAACTCATCAAAAGTATATAAATATTCTCCAACCTGCCTAACATCATTTGTTTCTGTAGATCTGTTTAATAATATAGAAGTACTGCCTTGTGGTTGTTCAATTTTGTAATATTTTTGACCAATTGCTATAATACTAGAGCTACTATTCNCAAAGTGTTTNCCTTTTAANGCTACAATTTTTTTATCTAAAACTAAAAATGATTTATCATAATATATTACCGTTAGAACTTTACCATTGCTGTTACTTTCAATATTGTATTCAACTGGAACCATAGAAAGAATCTTTTTTCCTAAAGATATCCTGTCTGTATTAAATACATTTAAACTGTCTTTATTTATTGAGTATGTCCCATCTTCACTAACAAATGTTAAAGTAGCTTGAGTTATAGCACTTCCAAATCCTATAGAATAAGAAGCCCTGGTTATAAATCCACCATAACCTTTTTGACTTCCATTTAAAAGCACCCTATCTGATTTCCTAATTGCCATAAAAATATTTACACTTTAATTGAAAAATCCGCTTGCTCCAGTTAAGTAATTTGATTCTACACCCGTTGAGGATACTAAATTATCATAATAGTTTGTTCCATCAATGGTTGATGTTTTAAACATAGGCTCTACTCCACTTGGAACCAATCCTTCTTTATTTGCTAATAAATCAGATCTTAAACTAGTTTCCATATATTTTGATTTATCTAGTCTAATTCTACCTAAATAATTTTGAGAAGTTCCTCTGAAAAATTTACTTGTCAGTTCACCAACAAAGCCAGTTTGTAGTTGACCTGAATTTGTTCTAAATGGAACAGCCAAAATATTATCTTTTGGCTTAACTTCATTTATACCAGAAAAATTATCATTAGAGATTGCTATGTAATCTATTCCAGAAACCAGCTTATATCCACTTCTAAAAAATATTTTATTATGCACACTAAGATCGTGCAAAAAAGTTGGCACTGGAACACCAGTNAANCCAGTTCTAGANTTNATAGANTTTGCATCGAATAAATTAGTTTCTGCTGGTATTCCACCACTTAAAATAATTTTTCCTGGCTCTCCTTGACCAGATAAATAAAAATCATTAGCCTTTGGATTTATTAATCCGCTAGTAAATCTTAAAAGTCCATTAGCGTAAAAATCAATTCCAGTTAAATCAAAGGATTGATCTATTTCAAAACCTATATCATCAGATGATTCTAAAGAATCTACACCAATAAAGTTATAATCTATAAAATTATTTGTCGCATCATTTACATCATCAACTAAACCATAAGATTCTAAAGCATTCATTCCTGATCCTGGCGTTGGCGTGCCAAAGGGATTAAGTAGAACATTATGCATTTTATCTGTATATATAACTCCACCCATTCCATATTCACTGAGCCTAGTTCTATTTCCAGTCATGATATTATCAAAACCCGAAATGTCGCTTTCTCCTGTATTAAAAACGGGAATAGAGGCTAAACCACTAGAAATAAATCCAGTTAGTCCAGAAGTTTCATAAATCAATGATGGGCTAGTTAATCCAGTTATGTCTGTCCCAGAAAATTTTCTAACAACACCAGTTACACCAGTAACTTCGCTCGTCCTAGTTGTCTCTCTATAAACTGGTATATCATCTATCTCTTGTATTTTTTTGGGCAAGTTTCCTATAAACTCTAAAAATGTTTCTTGAGTTCCCAATAGTCCAGTTTGAATTTCGTATTCATAGATATCTAAACTCCCAGTTTCAAAGCCAGTTCCTACTAAAACATTTTCTTGAGAAATAACACCAGTTGCACCAGTTATAAAACTATCATAACCACTAATGCCTCCAGTCACTCCACTTTGAATAAGAGTAAAATTACCGCTTATATTATCTGCCCAAAATCCAGACCCTAATATCGATAAATCTGTATTAGATATTGGTTGTTTTATATAAACCAATTGATCCATAAATCCTGAATAATCTTTAGAATTTTCTCCGCTACCTACAAAAAAAGTATTAGATGGTAATATGTTTTGAGAATTTATTGTTTTATAATCAGATAAAAATCTTTTTCTTCCATTGTCATATAACAAAAAATATAAATCATTATCAGTTTTTTTAAAACCCATAATATTTTTATCAGATAACCTCAAAGAACTAGTTTTTACAGTAAAATGATCAGTATCATTATTAAAATATTCAAAATACATTCTATTAGCATCATTTATCCCAAAAGTATATCCACTAGTTTGACTTCCATAATTTAAACAAGAAAATATAGACCCGTTACCAGATATCCCAGTTTGTTCTTGTGAAACTAAAAAAGTAAAATCTTCTGCAAAAAGATCTACTCCTGTTATTCTTAAACTACCGTGGGCAAAATTTCCAGAATTGCCATTTCCAGTAAAATTATCGACTTCAGGATCGCCCCCAAAATTTAATGGTATTATTTCTGCATACTTATTGCTTATAAGATTTTTATCTTGATCCTGATAAAATTTAGCAAAATTAACAGAATGATATAATCCAGTGTTAAGGTTTTCTGGAGCCGCTGTATTGAAATCAAGGTACAGGGGCATATCTCCTGTTTCTAACGCCAGAATACCCGAATAAATATGATTTATACCTGCCAATCCCATAGTATGGGTATACACTTATTTTTCTATAGCTTGAGCAAATTGGCGAGATCTATCTTTCAATTTTATACCCATTTTTTCCGCTTCTTTGTGAGTCATTCCAACCACATCTAAGTCTTTACCATCTGATGATGATTCTAATTCAGCCCTAGAATTTGCTAGTCTGATAATTTCATNAGGTTCGTTACTTTTTATATTTGGATATCTTTCATATATATTTGAAAAAATCTTTGCATAAAAGGCTAAATTAGATTGATGAAATGATAATCTACAGATTGGTTTGCCAAAATATTCGTGAGCATTATTACATATTCTCCATCCCAGGGTAAAAAATTCTGCTATAGCTATATACTTTATATTTTCTGTTGTTATATGTTTGTAACAATTATTGTTTATCAATTGGTATTTAGTAACATCCAGAGAAATATCATTTTTTTCTTCGTACGTTAAAAGAGGTTCTTCAAATTTTTTATCTTTGTATAAATTTTTTAAAAGATAATATTCATTCATTTTTTTATTAGCCATACTTTCACAAGAATGAGTTAAAAAAGAATTTTTTTTATCAATTAATAAATTTAATTCTTCTTTTAGCTCTTTAAGATAATCTTCTTGAGCCTTTTTTTGAGCTTCAAGAATAAGCTTTTGGCTATTTTCTTGTACAGTTTGAATTATATTTTTTAAATCTTCTATTCTATATTGGTCATTTTGAGACCATAAATCTCTTTTGATAGCCTGTTCAATTAATTCTTCATTATTTAGAACCTTCTTTTTACGTAGATTTTCGTAAAAATTATCGTACTTTAATTCGTAATCAACGTAATCCTCTAGAGTTAAATGCTTAAGATAAAAGCCCTCCTTTTCATAAAAACAAAAACCGTTTATTATGTCAGATAACGCAGAGCGTAACTGAGACTCTTTTTTCAATTACTGCTCCTTTTCTTCTTCAGGCTTTTCTTCTTCAAGTTTTTCTTCTTCAGGCTCTTCTGGATTTAAAACCTTTGATTGAAAATAAGATTCATAATAAGTTTNAAATTCTTTTTCTTCATTAGCCAANTCCATNTACCATANAGTAAACATAAATACTAATCTATCTACTACAGAATCCCAAAAATCAGAATCTTCTCCACTCTTTAAATCATCAAGTAGCTCATATTGTTTTATAGCTCTTTTTTGAAAATCTTCTTCTTCTACATCAAATAACTTTTCACCATTTTTGCAAGAAAAATTTAACATACAAAAATCTATAGTTTTATCTCTAGCTTTTACTTCTGCCGTATTNTCGTATATAACAGAATAATAAGAAGTAAACTTACGCATNTTTTCTTGCGCTTCCGNTATNTTTATGTACAACTCTAATTTTTTATCTGTATCGTTACCAACTCTTATAATTTCTTCTTGGTAAGAAGCCAGTTTTTTTTGCAAATCATAATAATAAGATTGATCTTTTTTTGGCAAAGCTGAATCTCCATTATCTGAATAATACTTGTCTACAGANGCNTTTGTTTGAACACCCATGTTCATNAACTTAGATAACATAGATGCATAATATATTTCTATGTCCTCTTTTTCACTTCTGTTGGGTCTTACTAATGAAAACTCAATTTCTTCGCCATTGAGCTTATCCTTAAAACTAAACATTTGTTTCATCTTTTTCCTTTATTTTCTCCACTTGATAATAATTTTCTACTTGATCTTGAAAAAAACGAATTGTATCGTTGCCCTTATCAAGCACACGGTTTCTAATTCTATTGAAATCTTCTTCTTCAATNGAATACTTATCAGNNATATCCTCTAATTGATACAAAAAATCTTTAAACAAAAATTTAACAGACCTTTCAACCAAAAATTCCAAATAACTACAATCCTTTTTCCTCATTCCTAAGTGTTAATACATTTAAATTAACATTTTGGGAACGATTTAAACTTCAAATGTTNCGACTTGATTGTAATTTNNACCAANAAAAACTGTATTTTGGCTGTCAAAAGAATATTTAGATGAAAGAGACAAACTTTCGGCTTCTCCAGTATTATTAGAAACTGATTCAAGATTCAAAGAATTTAAATTGCCAAATTTGTTCAACAAGCTGTTAGAAGTATTTTCTAAAGTACTTAATATATCACTCGCATTAAATCCAGTTTGTGGCACTGCTCTTAGAGAAATTCCTAAAGACGCTTTTTTTGTAGATTCTAAATCAATAACATCGTATGTGCCATTTTCTTCTGGCAACTCAAATGCTGTTACCCTTTTTATAGCGGGCGAAAATGATAGAACTGTCTTAATTTCTTTAATACCTTCTTCTGGCTTATCTTTNTTATCAAAGTCTCTACTAAATCTTATAGAATAATTTTTAGAATCTCTCGAAAAAGATTGACCAACGGGAGTTGAATTAAGTCCTCTAGATGGATTATTTTTGTAAAAGTAGCTATATTCTCCATTAGCTAAATCAAAAAAATCTATACCATTAAATGCATTTTCAATTAATCCAGACCTCAGATGTTTGGGCGCTGAAGATGTTATTGATCCATTTACACTTACTGTTGTCACCGAATATCCGCTATTTACAGATATTGTCAAATCTGTTTTTGTTTGTTCTCTTTCGGTGTCATCAAAAGCATAAGAAAAATNTATTTTTTTATTAATTAGATCTTCTGATATAGATTTAGATACAGGCTCTTTGCTTATTGAACTTGTAAAATTAATTTGTTCAATAAAATCATTGGCAGCACCATAAACATTGAAATCCAAAAATCTGCCTCTTACGCCACTCATTGACGCTTGCTTGTTACCTACGACTTGTCCTTGAACACGAATTTGCAAACTNTCNCTACCTTCAGAATCAATAGATGCGTTATATCTTAAATAACCATTAATATTTTTTAAGTCTTTTGTATAATTTTCAGTTATAGAATAAAANCCACGTATTCTATCCGTTGATTCGTTAACCGATTCTAGATATAAATTGTCATATGAAATATTTTTCGCACCNGACATAAAGTATGGNNAAANTANANTAGANAATCCCGTTTTTCCGTTTACAAAATTTTGAGCNTTTTCAAATGCCAAAGANTTNTTGTATGANCCAGTTTCAAATCCTCTTGCAGATATTGTATGGGTAGCTGATAGTATATCATCATTAGATTGAACAAAAGACCATTCATCTTCAGGATCAATTACGCCATAATTTTCATTAAAGTAATCTGATGGATAACAAGTTAAATTTATATTGTAACTTAATCTTTTCTTATAAGAGTTCGAAGGAAAATCTACAGAGTTTACTTTAACTCCAGTTTTAGATAATATATCGGTGAATATCGTTGCTCCTGCTTCTTGCTCTAATAATAAATCATCAAGATCTTCAGATAACATCTTACTAGAATTTTCTAGTAAGATATTGCTACTAACAACAGAATCTTCTCTGATATCTTGTATTTTAAAAACACCAAAATCTTTTGCAAATCCAGTTATTATCTCTTTTTGAAATGATCTTAAGNCATCAAAATNTTTACCAGTTATTTCTCCATTTAAATTAAATGTTTGAACACTTCCAAAGTTTTCACCGTATTTAATAAAAGATTCGTCTTTCGTAATAAAAGGAGTTGGTTGATTTTGAAAATCAAAACCATTATAAGATATTTTTGTTATGCCCGTCATAAATATTTACTACTCCTTTTTGATAAATTATAATAATATTGTAAATTAACAGATAAATTTTTTTCTTCTACATTAAAATCATATTTGCAATCATTTATAAATACATCATTACCACCTGGTATGTGATTATTAGCTATTGATTTTGCTTCTGTTAAAAGGATCGACAAGCTATCATCTTCTTTTCCATCAATATCTATCCTTAGATCTGTAAGTCCTTGTGTAGTAGTATTTACCTCTTGCACAAAATCTTTTTCACCTATAGCAGAATAACTTGCAAACTTGTTTACAGGTATTGTATTTGATGTTGTTANATTAACTCTCCTGCCATTAATAATCTTTGCATCATCAGAAAATNTAAATGAATAGGAAATTGTAGCTTTTTTTCTATCTTTGGTATAACTACTAGACTCTAAATTAAATATAGATCCATCAGTTGGTCCACCATTATCAAGATAAAATTGTTTAGATCTAGCTTTTGCATTAGCAGATTCTGATTCATATCCTGCAATAGCATTGGCTAGTTTTCTAGACTCTGAACTACCTCTACCTTCTATACTTGCAGACTCTGTTATTGTAGTAATATTATTATTTACCGAAAGATCATGAGATAAATTAAAATAATAATTGGCATTATCATTTATTTCAGAATCTGTATATTCTATTGTAAAAGTAGCTTGTTTAGAAAAATTATCTATTGTTCTTCTTATAGAAGTTGAATTTGTTTTTAAAGATCCTTGATCAACATAGGACTGGTAAACATCATTACATCTACCGTAAGAAGTACCTATTTCTTGTTTTAAAGCATTTTTTATATTTCTTAACGCAGATGAATTTAATTTTATCGTAGTGGTTTCTGATACAGTTACATCTCCATTTGTATCTTTATTAAATTCGTGAGATCTAGTAACAAAATATTTATTGTTTTCATTAATTGGATTTAACGTGCTTACATTTCTTGTAAATGTTGCAGATTGATTTATGACATCATAAACTTCTTCAAAAGTTTCATTTAAAACTCCAGTAAAAAAATTAATTCCACTTAAAGAATCTGCTAATTCAAAGGGTGGTGCGGGATCATTAAATATTTTAGCTCCCATTCCTTTTGCTCTTTCAATTGGTGATATTGTCAATCCATCTCCGCTTGCATAATTAAACTGCAATGTATGCTGAAAAGAAAAATTATTATCTCCTCTATTAAAAGAAAAATTTTCTGAAAAATCCCTTAAAAGATTTGGAGCTTCTATTATACCTGAGCCAGTATTAAAAAATTCTATACCAGTATAATACTTACCAGTNAAAGTTTCTAAATTACCNCTTTCATAACCCTCTATAGTNAGATTNTAAGTNCTATATTTTAATGATACGTCTTCATTGGTTGTAAAATTAAGNACTNTACCTTTTCCAAAATCATTTCCGTTTATAGTAATTGGTTGATAATCTTTAAGACCAGTTCTAAAAGTCTCTGACGCATCTACTAAACCACTTACTCCAAGGTCATTTTGTAAATCTAAAAAGTATCCCTGTATTTCGCATGTAAAGTCTGTTCCGAATCTAAACTCAGAATCAAAGAATTTGTTGTTCCTATTTAAAGATAGTAGATTTGCGTTTGTAAAATCCATTTGCCTTGCCCTTTTTATTCCTTGTTCACTGGGATTAATTGGATAATTGATCTATTACTGCATTTAATTGTTGTCTCACAGATTCTACAGTCTCTTCTACACTACCTAATCTTGTAACTGTGTCTTCTCCTAATTCCAACCTTACAGCTACATTTTGCTCAATAATGTTTTTAATACCACCAGCCAAAGTACTATTTAATTGTTCAGCTATACCTTTAAATTCTTCTAATGAGGTTGCACTCTTTAAGAAATTATCAGAAGCTGTTTTTATAGCTAATTGAGCGGCTATAGCTTCTTCTTCAGCAAGCCTTTCGTTTTTAATAGTATTTGTTAATTCGCTCACAACAGTTGCAAAATCTTGAGCTACGTCTCCTCCAACAGATTCTGGGACTTTAGTACCTGGTCTAGGAATTGAGGGTTCTAAATTACCTGTTTGTAATCCTGCTAATCCAGAAGAAAAATCTTCAAATGTGCCAAGAAGATCTGATATATCTCGTTTAATAAAATCTAATACAGTAGTTTGCTCTTTTGAAACTGGATCAGTAAATGTTGTATCTAAATTTGTAAATCCAGCTTGTGATATGTTGTTTAAAATTTCTGCAATTCTACCCGATGCATCAAATAATTGTGTTGGATCGTTTGCAATATCAGCACGGGTTTGTTGATCTCTTATTGTGCGATCTACAATAGATTGAATTTTTCTAGCCTCTGTAGGAGATGTAATTGAGTCATCTGATAAAACTTGATTTAAAAGGCCACTGAATTGTTCAAAAACACCACCAATTGCTTNANNNTCTGGCCCCTCTCCTGAAGCTAATCNTCTTTCAAATCCGCTTCTGGTAGATACTCCAGGAAATTCTGTAACCAAGTCTCGTCTTTCTTGCAGTCCTACTCTAAGCCTTTCTGATTGGCTAGTTGTTATTTGATCTCTTCCAAACAACTGTTTGCANATCCTGACCAACAATAGCTTTAAAATCATTTAATGACGCTTTTACATCTCTTTGTTCTATACGCAAATTTTCTTGTGCCGTTGTACTAGCTAAGAGGGCGTTTGTATTTTCACTTAATTTTCCTTGATTAGTAAGCAATTCTGTTTTCAATGCAATCAAGTCTCTTTTTATATCTAGATCATCACCGAATGCTCCTTGCAAAATCTCCAAACCCTCAGCCGTAACTCCTTCTTGTACACTGGTATCTAATATTTTATTCAGTAAAGCCCTTTGATTAACTTGTTCTCCATCTATGGTTACTGTATCAGCAGCGCCTATTTTTTTATCTTTGAATATATCTAAAAGATTACCTCTTAAACCCAAACTTATATCTTTTACGCCTCTGTCAAAATCTGTTGTAATTTTTTTTATATCAGCATCAAAGGTTTCTCCTGCAACATTAGCACCAAGCGAAGCTCTAAAATTTAATCTTGATCTTGATGTAGTAGTTGCAAGATCTTCTGCACTTCTTGCACCTATTCTTCTAATGTCGCCTCTTCCAGATTCTAAATTAAATAAATTTCTTAGTGAATCTTGTATTCTAAAAGATGCTTGTTCAACTCTAAAATTAAATTTTGATAACTCAGCGTT
>FUFK010038482.1_pt1 | contig 25401 bp, 8 predicted proteins | sample 1021851 | NCBI WGS metagenome assembly FUFK01 (sample SAMEA51879418, study PRJEB19060) | metagenome | reverse complement strand
AACATCACTAGCAAATACCAATTCCACACAACCCAAGTTATCTATATAACCAATTTTATCAACCCAACGGCTTTTATAATGGCCTAGCTCCCCTGACTCCTCATCTCTCTTGCTGTAAGCAAAGCCTGCCTCATACAGTCCTTCTACTGCCCTTTTCATAGCTTCATATGCAGTATGCTTTTCTACATTGAATTGCTTTTCATAGCTTTTCGCATAGATACGTAATGACTTACCAACATTGATAAGTTTATTCTGCTCTCTTGCTTCGATAATAGCTAAGAATATGAGCCTTTGCTCCGCCACACCCAAACTATAAGTGGCACTAATTAAGTTATTATCTTTCACTACCATCTGTTTTTTTGTCATAGTATTTAACTACTCTAATTAACTAAAAGTAGTTAATACTACTAAATATAAAATTAGTAGTCAAATAGTCGTAAAAGGTAGTCTTATGGGTCGTAAAAGGTAGTCTTATGGGTCGTAAAAGGTAGTCTTATGGGTCGTAAAAGGTAGTCTTATATAGGCTGAAAGCCTTATATGACAAGCATTACAAAGGACTTAAAAGCTTTTAAAAACATTAAAAACATTAAAAACATTTTTTTTTGATATAAATTCAAAAGAAGCTATTACTAATATAATTTTTTATTAACCTAAACCTTAGAAAAACATCTAGTAAGGTTAATTAGGAGATTAGATTACCTTTAGTATTTTCAGCTAGCGTCACTGCTAAAAGTAGTGACGCTAGCTGTATATGTCTCAGAATGTAGCCTTTCGTAAATTACTATGGATGATGGTTGCGTGACTAACGTGATCAGGCTAGGATGAAAGCTCTTCTATAAATTTTTCATATTTCTTCTTCACTGCCCTTACTCTCTAGCTTCTAGCAGTTTAAACAATGGATATTAGAGCTTAGTTATCACTCAATACTCACATCATACATGCTGGGATACCTACGTAGATAACTAACAACAGAACAAGAATTTTGCACAACTGAGCCATAAAAACTATCAAATTTTCATTTGATACTGCTCAAAAACACTTACCAATCATGCAAAGTTATGAATAAATTAGAATACGGGTTTAATCACATCTTAGAACGTAACAGGGATGGCTCTTACGCGACTCAATCGAATCGTAGGAGAATGCTATCAATGTTTGCTGATCAGCTGAAAAAATCAGGCTATAAAACGAATGAGATGCGCCCTTCAGACATAAAAGGAAGGCACATAAATGCACTTATTCGCCAATGGAAGATTGACGGTATATCAGCAGGTACAATGAAAAATCGTATGTCTAATATAAGGTGGTTAGCTGAAAAAATTGGCAAAGCTGACATGATAAAAAGTAATGCCACTTATGGTATCGAGGAACGGCAGTACATAACAAACAAGGATAAATCACTCCGAACCGACAACCTAGATTTAGACAAACTATCCTCTTATGTACGGCAATCAATCGAGCTGCAAAAACATTTCGGTCTAAGGCGAGAAGAAGCAATGAAATTTTCGCCTGAGTATGCTCTTGGCGGCTACGATCCCTACAGTGCGCCTGTCCTAAAGATAAAACCCAGCTGGGCAAAGGGTGGTAGGGCGAGAGAAATCCCTATTATTACAGATGCTCAACGTGATGCGCTTATGAGTGCGTTAACTCTTGCAGGTGACGGCTCACTCATACCAGCGAACCGATCGTACAAAGAACATTTGGGACATTTTGAGCGCGAAACATCAGCGATTGGGCTTGGTCAAACGCATGGTCTACGACATTTATACGCCCAAAATCGTTATAAGGAGCTGGTTGGAATCGACTGCCCAGCTGTAGGCGGTGTGATTGATTTAAATGAGGAACAAAAAGCGCTTGATTTGTCAGCTCGTCAGACAATCAGCAGCGAGTTAGGGCATAACAGGCTAAGCGTAACAGGTATATATCTTGGTAGCTGGAGCTGTAAATAATGAATTTAGGATCAGAGATTAGGGCGAATTTGCCAGAATGTGGAGACTGCATAAATTGCAAATTGATTGTTTGGGGTAATAAGGCAGATAAAAAAGAATTACGTTCTCAAAGTTCTCTGACGTTATCTGATGAAAACCGCTATTACTTTACAGTGCGGTGCAACTGGCTAAAAACAGTCGTTCAGGAGTCGTTACATCTGCAAAAATGCGAGGGTAAGAAGCCGAACAGTTCACGCGATTAGTTTAATAACAATAAAAAGGATTTTAATGTGTCTACGCCTGTAATGGTAATCGTTGCTGTTTTTATTGTAGCCTTTGCTGCTATCTACATTTGGTTTGCTTTTTTTAACGAGCCAAAGAAGTCAGGTTTTATTTATGAACGTAATATTAATGATAAAGAAGAGTTATTCAGCGTTTTGAATAACAATAATGATGGTGGCGAGCCTTTAATTGCTTATGCGAATGTCAGCAATAAGAAGTTAAACGATGATCCATGGCGTAATAATTTGCCCATATTTACTGTGCCATGTGAGGAGCGAGGACTGGTTTTAGGGGTCTCTCGTAGTGGCAAAACTAACTATCTACTCGCGCAATTGATCAGCTGGATGCGCTCGGGCAAGTCTTTTGTAGCTAGCGATGTTAAACCGGAGTTATGGGGGATATTAAAATGGAATGGTGTGTTTGAATATTACGGCTATGATGATGTAGTGTTTAATCCAACTGATCCGTTATCTCAAACATACAACATGTTTGATGATTTAGGCGCAGATGCTGATACTGAGATCCTTGAGCTTATTGAGATTTTAATACCTGCTCACGATGCGTTCTCAGACTCAGCAAGACGAATTCTACGCGCTGTTATGTCGCATCTACGTACTGTTAACGGTTCTGTGTCACTGCTACAGGCTAGAAACTATATTGATAAATATATAGACGTTGAAGATATGATGGATGAGTTATTAGAATCACCTAGTGATATCGCTGTAACTAACGCAAAAGCGGTTAAGCGTTCTTCTGGGGGTGATCGCTTTATTGCATCAGCAACTAACGCTTTATCTTCTGCTTTGCAGTTTCTAGATAACAAGACCATAGCGAAAAATATTGATAGTTCTGATTTTTCATTACGTGAGCGTTTGCAGCAACCTAGACAAGCTATTTTCTTACAGTTCGATAAGCAGTATCAGCAAACGACGAGAGAACTATTTGGTGCTACTTTATCGCATACGTTACGTTTGCTAGAAGTTGACTATGCTAATCGTGATGATGTTTTTGTGGCACTTGATGAGCTTATTAATGCGGCTCCCATTCCAAATTTAACTAAAAAACTAAACGTTATAGGATCGTCCAAAATGCCGCTTTTCATGTATGTTCAAGCGTTGGACGGTTTAACTGAGGTCTATGGCGATCAGGCTGCAAATCTTATTATGAGTAGCTGTACGTTAAAAGTTTGCTACAGAGTCAATGATTTCAATACAGCTCAGACGTTCAGTAACATGATCGGTAATATTGACGTAAAAAATTGGTCAGTCACTGAAACGCCTCGCGTTAATGAGGCTGGCAGAAGTTATAAGGATACAAGTACAACTGAGTCGATCAGTCGTCTCCCACTTGTAGAACCGGCTGAATTACAAGCATTAGATAAAAACCAAGCTATAGTGCTGTATCAAGGTCGCTCAGCTAAGATGAAAATGCCAACGTACTACGAAGATACACCAGCTTATGAGCGCGCAAAATATGTGAGTCCATCTGCGTTAGCTGCTTATTTAGAAAATGCTGATGCGGTTGAGTATTAGATCTTTTTTGCTTATCGCACTTTAAATAAATATTTGCAGCCCTACATCCATCTTGAGGGGCATTAACTTTATCTGAAAGGATCTCAAAAAATGATTAAGAAAGTAACAGGTCTGTTTTCAAAGAAAACAGACGATAAGAAAGGTATCGATAAAACAACATTAGATACTGTTATCAATATCGCTAAAAGAGATAAAGGTAATGTATTGATTCTTTTTACCGATGATTCGTATAAAGACTATACGTACAGTAGAGATGAGGTGAAATTTCAACTTTCTGAAAATATCCAGGGTATGCCATCCAAGCAAAGAATCAATGGTATGGATATGTCGTATTCTAGTGATAGCGAGCTTACTATACGTAACACCGTTAGAAATATTAAAAACGATTTTAAAGCTGCGGCTGAAGAAACTAAGTACTTTGATCGCTTGTTCAAATCAGTATTTACAAGATCAAGAGCTGAGCTAAATGAAGTAGCGATTCAGTGTTTAGCCTTAGAAGACGTTAACGTTTATATCATTTAGATACTTACTATTATTTAAAAAAAGACTGCGGCAATTACTGCCGCAGTCTTTTTTATTGGTTGAAAATACTATTCCAGCCATTCTTTGTTGATATAGGGCGCTCAATATTCTCTATAAAAGAAGCTAGTTCATCAATAATAGCTCCAAGCTGTTCTGTTGTTAACATTGCTACTAAGGTTAGTGTAAAGCTTCTCAAATCAATAAAATTGAATGCCTTTCCTTTGTAGCTATAAGTCCCTTCTGTTAATTCGCCCAACGTACTAGTATCTTGAGGTAATCGGCATATAAAGTGAATATTGCTATCCATCATATCCATATCATGAAGAGCATGAAGACTATCGTTAAGTCTCTTGTCATCAACCTTTTTTACGGTAATTTCATATAAATTGACAGGCTTACCATCTTCTTCGACCCATATATCAGCGGCTTTTTTAGATGTTGTGTTTGTACCGAAGACACTTTCTTCGCCACCAACGACAGTAAATGAGGATTTCTCATAGATAGCTTTGAACAGCAAAGACACAACATACTGAGGTGTGGTTCCGCTCTCAGGGTATCTATATATGAAATCCGCTAAACGATGACCTATTTCTTGTTGAGATATCTTATCGTTGTCTGGAACATTAATATCTATAGCTTTTACTTTTTCTGCATATTCAACTAAACGAAAAAAATAAAAATCAATTAGTGTTGCTCTGCTTTGTGGGCTATCCATTACTGCTTTTAAAAAATATACAGCTGCGAGTGCAGCTGATTCAGGTCGTTTTCCAGCAGCCCATTCTTCATTGAGTACATACTGGTTTTTAGCAACGTTTAACGGATCGGATTTTCCGCAAGGTATCTGACCCTGAAAAGCGAAGAAAATACCATTTTCAAATATAGAACGTGGATTGCACGCATAGAAATTATTTAGAGGGTCGAAATTAGGGTCTAGATGTAAGCCTGTAAGAGCGGTTGCGACTACACCTCTGAATCCTTTGCTTGTTGTATCTATTAAAGAAGTTAGCAATAAGGAGACTTCTTTATAATTAGGCAAGCTTAAAAAATCGCTTTCATTCTTTTTACGTGCTCTTTTTATTTGTTCTGTTACATATATTTTTGCACGTTCGTTACGGTTGGGGCTACTCATAATTTGTATTCAACTCTAAAAAATTATTGACCAGGTGCCTTAATTTTTTGTTATGTTGAACACGGTAGACGGTTAACAATAATCTAAATTCATTAATATCTATACGTCTTTCACATGACTCTATTTTAGATATTTCTGATTGAGTCATACCAATTTGGCTGGCTACTTCCAGCTGTGACAATCCGAGCCTCTTGCGCTCAGAGCACAAGGACTGTATAAAGTCGCAGTATTCTTCATTGTATATCGTCTTGGCTCTATTCATAACAGAGCCATAGTGATACACTTTTTAGAATATGCGAAAATCCAATATTTTGAAGGTGAATATGTCTTATAAGGTAGTTTCTTTATTCTCAGGTGCAGGGGGGATGGATGTAGGTATGGAAAAAGCAGGTTTTGAAATAATTGCAGCATCAGAGTTAGATGCTCATGCTTCAAATACCTATAAACATAATCATCCATCTGTTAGTTTAGTCGAAGGTGATATAGAAGATCCTACAAACTTTAATAAGATAATAAGCTATGAGGGCGTAGATTTAGTTGTAGGGGGCCCGCCATGTCAGGGGTTTTCTGTAGCTGGGAAAATGGATAAAGACGACCCAAGATCTAAATTAGTATTCACTTATTGCTCTGTCGTTGAACAACTGCAACCTAAAGCATTCATTATGGAAAACGTAAAATCTCTTGCTAGTCTCTCTAAGTTTCAAGATATAAGGGATGAGATTATTCACCGCATGACAAATGCTGGCTATCAAGTAACCATGCAAGTATTAAATGCTAAAGATTTTGGTGTACCTCAATCGCGTGAACGAGTTTTCTTTATAGGAACAAAAACTGGCTTTCCAACAGTGGATATAATTGATTTTGAGAAATATAAGAAAGAAGCGATATCATTAAGAGAAGCTATAGGTCATTTAGGTAGAGCTGGAACTAAAAACAACCCTAGAGTAACTAACGCAAAAATAACTTTGGCCAAAAAACCAGTCCTTCGTAAATCACCATATTCAGGAATGCTGTTCAATGGACAAGGTAGACCGCTTAACCCTGATGCTTGGTCTAGTACTCTACCAGCGAGTATGGGTGGTAATCGGACACCAATTATTGATGAAGACCATTTATATGATAATAAGGAAAGCTGGATTGAACAGCATCATGCGGCACTATTGAACGGAGAAAAGCAAACAGAATACGGCAATGCGCCTAGTCGCTTAAGAAGACTGACCATAGATGAAGCTGCTATCTTGCAGACATTCCCTATAGATTATGAATTCTTGGGCCCACCATCAAAAATATTTAATCAAATAGGTAATGCTGTTCCTTGTCAGCTCGCAGAAGTAGTAGGTAGGGTTGTGTTTTCTGCCATATCCAACCCTAGTTAATGTAATGAGGGCAAAGTGAAAGGATTTATCATTCTAGATACTCCCTAATTGGGCGTTTTTTAAACCGCGATGCGTCTGTTTTGAGACGATTGACCATCTCAAACTCCCATGCATTTACGTCTTGTCCTGCTGGGCTAGTGGAACTAACCAAATGGTTGTAATCTGCCATAAAAATAGGGTTGCGAGCAATACGTCTTAACTGGGCATCGTTCAATCCTTCAACTTTAAACATATCGCCTGTATTCGTATCTCGTTTTTTGTTTTCTGCCGTAATTCTCTCTTTGTCTTTCTTTAATTTAAATTTGAACGTGAAGCCTGTAATTACCCGACCATTCTTGTGTTGTTCATAGTTGGCTGTAATATCTGTATACTTATTGATCTGCGTAATAGCTAGATCCAATACCTTTGCTTTAAAATTACACATCTTTTTATATTGTTCAGGGTTAACTCCAAGCATCGTTCGCAAATCCTCGAGCAATATTTTGTTTGTCTTGCCAATCGACTTCCACTGTATAATTAGTTCATACAGCCTTATAGCATATTCACTCTGTAAGCTACTGACCTGCTTTAGCTCATATTCAGTGTAACGCTTTTCCAGTCTTGTAATTAGAGGAACAACATCACTAGCAAATACCAATTCCACACAACCCAAGTTATCTATATAACCAATTTTATCAACCCAACGGCTTTTATAATGGCCTAGCTCCCCTGACTCCTCATCTCTCTTGCTGTAAGCAAAGCCTGCCTCATACAGTCCTTCTACTGCCCTTTTCATAGCTTCATATGCAGTATGCTTTTCTACATTGAATTGCTTTTCATAGCTTTTCGCATAGATACGTAATGACTTACCAACATTGATAAGTTTATTCTGCTCTCTTGCTTCGATAATAGCTAAGAATATGAGCCTTTGCTCCGCCACACCCAAACTATAAGTGGCACTAATTAAGTTATTATCTTTCACTACCATCTGTTTTTTTGTCATAGTATTTAACTACTCTAATTAACTAAAAGTAGTTAATACTACTAAATATAAAATTAGTAGTCAAATAGTCGTAAAAGGTAGTCTTATGGGTCGTAAAAGGTAGTCTTATGGGTCGTAAAAGGTAGTCTTATGGGTCGTAAAAGGTAGTCTTATATAGGCTGAAAGCCTTATATGACAAGCATTACAAAGGACTTAAAAGCTTTTAAAAACATTAAAAACATTAAAAACATTTTTTTTTGATATAAATTCAAAAGAAGCTATTACTAATATAATTTTTTATTAACCTAAACCTTAGAAAAACATCTAGTAAGGTTAATTAGGAGATTAGATTACCTTTAGTATTTTCAGCTAGCGTCACTGCTAAAAGTAGTGACGCTAGCTGTATATGTCTCAGAATGTAGCCTTTCGTAAATTACTATGGATGATGGTTGCGTGACTAACGTGATCAGGCTAGGATGAAAGCTCTTCTATAAATTTTTCATATTTCTTCTTCACTGCCCTTACTCTCTAGCTTCTAGCAGTTTAAACAATGGATATTAGAGCTTAGTTATCACTCAATACTCACATCATACATGCTGGGATACCTACGTAGATAACTAACAACAGAACAAGAATTTTGCACAACTGAGCCATAAAAACTATCAAATTTTCATTTGATACTGCTCAAAAACACTTACCAATCATGCAAAGTTATGAATAAATTAGAATACGGGTTTAATCACATCTTAGAACGTAACAGGGATGGCTCTTACGCGACTCAATCGAATCGTAGGAGAATGCTATCAATGTTTGCTGATCAGCTGAAAAAATCAGGCTATAAAACGAATGAGATGCGCCCTTCAGACATAAAAGGAAGGCACATAAATGCACTTATTCGCCAATGGAAGATTGACGGTATATCAGCAGGTACAATGAAAAATCGTATGTCTAATATAAGGTGGTTAGCTGAAAAAATTGGCAAAGCTGACATGATAAAAAGTAATGCCACTTATGGTATCGAGGAACGGCAGTACATAACAAACAAGGATAAATCACTCCGAACCGACAACCTAGATTTAGACAAACTATCCTCTTATGTACGGCAATCAATCGAGCTGCAAAAACATTTCGGTCTAAGGCGAGAAGAAGCAATGAAATTTTCGCCTGAGTATGCTCTTGGCGGCTACGATCCCTACAGTGCGCCTGTCCTAAAGATAAAACCCAGCTGGGCAAAGGGTGGTAGGGCGAGAGAAATCCCTATTATTACAGATGCTCAACGTGATGCGCTTATGAGTGCGTTAACTCTTGCAGGTGACGGCTCACTCATACCAGCGAACCGATCGTACAAAGAACATTTGGGACATTTTGAGCGCGAAACATCAGCGATTGGGCTTGGTCAAACGCATGGTCTACGACATTTATACGCCCAAAATCGTTATAAGGAGCTGGTTGGAATCGACTGCCCAGCTGTAGGCGGTGTGATTGATTTAAATGAGGAACAAAAAGCGCTTGATTTGTCAGCTCGTCAGACAATCAGCAGCGAGTTAGGGCATAACAGGCTAAGCGTAACAGGTATATATCTTGGTAGCTGGAGCTGTAAATAATGAATTTAGGATCAGAGATTAGGGCGAATTTGCCAGAATGTGGAGACTGCATAAATTGCAAATTGATTGTTTGGGGTAATAAGGCAGATAAAAAAGAATTACGTTCTCAAAGTTCTCTGACGTTATCTGATGAAAACCGCTATTACTTTACAGTGCGGTGCAACTGGCTAAAAACAGTCGTTCAGGAGTCGTTACATCTGCAAAAATGCGAGGGTAAGAAGCCGAACAGTTCACGCGATTAGTTTAATAACAATAAAAAGGATTTTAATGTGTCTACGCCTGTAATGGTAATCGTTGCTGTTTTTATTGTAGCCTTTGCTGCTATCTACATTTGGTTTGCTTTTTTTAACGAGCCAAAGAAGTCAGGTTTTATTTATGAACGTAATATTAATGATAAAGAAGAGTTATTCAGCGTTTTGAATAACAATAATGATGGTGGCGAGCCTTTAATTGCTTATGCGAATGTCAGCAATAAGAAGTTAAACGATGATCCATGGCGTAATAATTTGCCCATATTTACTGTGCCATGTGAGGAGCGAGGACTGGTTTTAGGGGTCTCTCGTAGTGGCAAAACTAACTATCTACTCGCGCAATTGATCAGCTGGATGCGCTCGGGCAAGTCTTTTGTAGCTAGCGATGTTAAACCGGAGTTATGGGGGATATTAAAATGGAATGGTGTGTTTGAATATTACGGCTATGATGATGTAGTGTTTAATCCAACTGATCCGTTATCTCAAACATACAACATGTTTGATGATTTAGGCGCAGATGCTGATACTGAGATCCTTGAGCTTATTGAGATTTTAATACCTGCTCACGATGCGTTCTCAGACTCAGCAAGACGAATTCTACGCGCTGTTATGTCGCATCTACGTACTGTTAACGGTTCTGTGTCACTGCTACAGGCTAGAAACTATATTGATAAATATATAGACGTTGAAGATATGATGGATGAGTTATTAGAATCACCTAGTGATATCGCTGTAACTAACGCAAAAGCGGTTAAGCGTTCTTCTGGGGGTGATCGCTTTATTGCATCAGCAACTAACGCTTTATCTTCTGCTTTGCAGTTTCTAGATAACAAGACCATAGCGAAAAATATTGATAGTTCTGATTTTTCATTACGTGAGCGTTTGCAGCAACCTAGACAAGCTATTTTCTTACAGTTCGATAAGCAGTATCAGCAAACGACGAGAGAACTATTTGGTGCTACTTTATCGCATACGTTACGTTTGCTAGAAGTTGACTATGCTAATCGTGATGATGTTTTTGTGGCACTTGATGAGCTTATTAATGCGGCTCCCATTCCAAATTTAACTAAAAAACTAAACGTTATAGGATCGTCCAAAATGCCGCTTTTCATGTATGTTCAAGCGTTGGACGGTTTAACTGAGGTCTATGGCGATCAGGCTGCAAATCTTATTATGAGTAGCTGTACGTTAAAAGTTTGCTACAGAGTCAATGATTTCAATACAGCTCAGACGTTCAGTAACATGATCGGTAATATTGACGTAAAAAATTGGTCAGTCACTGAAACGCCTCGCGTTAATGAGGCTGGCAGAAGTTATAAGGATACAAGTACAACTGAGTCGATCAGTCGTCTCCCACTTGTAGAACCGGCTGAATTACAAGCATTAGATAAAAACCAAGCTATAGTGCTGTATCAAGGTCGCTCAGCTAAGATGAAAATGCCAACGTACTACGAAGATACACCAGCTTATGAGCGCGCAAAATATGTGAGTCCATCTGCGTTAGCTGCTTATTTAGAAAATGCTGATGCGGTTGAGTATTAGATCTTTTTTGCTTATCGCACTTTAAATAAATATTTGCAGCCCTACATCCATCTTGAGGGGCATTAACTTTATCTGAAAGGATCTCAAAAAATGATTAAGAAAGTAACAGGTCTGTTTTCAAAGAAAACAGACGATAAGAAAGGTATCGATAAAACAACATTAGATACTGTTATCAATATCGCTAAAAGAGATAAAGGTAATGTATTGATTCTTTTTACCGATGATTCGTATAAAGACTATACGTACAGTAGAGATGAGGTGAAATTTCAACTTTCTGAAAATATCCAGGGTATGCCATCCAAGCAAAGAATCAATGGTATGGATATGTCGTATTCTAGTGATAGCGAGCTTACTATACGTAACACCGTTAGAAATATTAAAAACGATTTTAAAGCTGCGGCTGAAGAAACTAAGTACTTTGATCGCTTGTTCAAATCAGTATTTACAAGATCAAGAGCTGAGCTAAATGAAGTAGCGATTCAGTGTTTAGCCTTAGAAGACGTTAACGTTTATATCATTTAGATACTTACTATTATTTAAAAAAAGACTGCGGCAATTACTGCCGCAGTCTTTTTTATTGGTTGAAAATACTATTCCAGCCATTCTTTGTTGATATAGGGCGCTCAATATTCTCTATAAAAGAAGCTAGTTCATCAATAATAGCTCCAAGCTGTTCTGTTGTTAACATTGCTACTAAGGTTAGTGTAAAGCTTCTCAAATCAATAAAATTGAATGCCTTTCCTTTGTAGCTATAAGTCCCTTCTGTTAATTCGCCCAACGTACTAGTATCTTGAGGTAATCGGCATATAAAGTGAATATTGCTATCCATCATATCCATATCATGAAGAGCATGAAGACTATCGTTAAGTCTCTTGTCATCAACCTTTTTTACGGTAATTTCATATAAATTGACAGGCTTACCATCTTCTTCGACCCATATATCAGCGGCTTTTTTAGATGTTGTGTTTGTACCGAAGACACTTTCTTCGCCACCAACGACAGTAAATGAGGATTTCTCATAGATAGCTTTGAACAGCAAAGACACAACATACTGAGGTGTGGTTCCGCTCTCAGGGTATCTATATATGAAATCCGCTAAACGATGACCTATTTCTTGTTGAGATATCTTATCGTTGTCTGGAACATTAATATCTATAGCTTTTACTTTTTCTGCATATTCAACTAAACGAAAAAAATAAAAATCAATTAGTGTTGCTCTGCTTTGTGGGCTATCCATTACTGCTTTTAAAAAATATACAGCTGCGAGTGCAGCTGATTCAGGTCGTTTTCCAGCAGCCCATTCTTCATTGAGTACATACTGGTTTTTAGCAACGTTTAACGGATCGGATTTTCCGCAAGGTATCTGACCCTGAAAAGCGAAGAAAATACCATTTTCAAATATAGAACGTGGATTGCACGCATAGAAATTATTTAGAGGGTCGAAATTAGGGTCTAGATGTAAGCCTGTAAGAGCGGTTGCGACTACACCTCTGAATCCTTTGCTTGTTGTATCTATTAAAGAAGTTAGCAATAAGGAGACTTCTTTATAATTAGGCAAGCTTAAAAAATCGCTTTCATTCTTTTTACGTGCTCTTTTTATTTGTTCTGTTACATATATTTTTGCACGTTCGTTACGGTTGGGGCTACTCATAATTTGTATTCAACTCTAAAAAATTATTGACCAGGTGCCTTAATTTTTTGTTATGTTGAACACGGTAGACGGTTAACAATAATCTAAATTCATTAATATCTATACGTCTTTCACATGACTCTATTTTAGATATTTCTGATTGAGTCATACCAATTTGGCTGGCTACTTCCAGCTGTGACAATCCGAGCCTCTTGCGCTCAGAGCACAAGGACTGTATAAAGTCGCAGTATTCTTCATTGTATATCGTCTTGGCTCTATTCATAACAGAGCCATAGTGATACACTTTTTAGAATATGCGAAAATCCAATATTTTGAAGGTGAATATGTCTTATAAGGTAGTTTCTTTATTCTCAGGTGCAGGGGGGATGGATGTAGGTATGGAAAAAGCAGGTTTTGAAATAATTGCAGCATCAGAGTTAGATGCTCATGCTTCAAATACCTATAAACATAATCATCCATCTGTTAGTTTAGTCGAAGGTGATATAGAAGATCCTACAAACTTTAATAAGATAATAAGCTATGAGGGCGTAGATTTAGTTGTAGGGGGCCCGCCATGTCAGGGGTTTTCTGTAGCTGGGAAAATGGATAAAGACGACCCAAGATCTAAATTAGTATTCACTTATTGCTCTGTCGTTGAACAACTGCAACCTAAAGCATTCATTATGGAAAACGTAAAATCTCTTGCTAGTCTCTCTAAGTTTCAAGATATAAGGGATGAGATTATTCACCGCATGACAAATGCTGGCTATCAAGTAACCATGCAAGTATTAAATGCTAAAGATTTTGGTGTACCTCAATCGCGTGAACGAGTTTTCTTTATAGGAACAAAAACTGGCTTTCCAACAGTGGATATAATTGATTTTGAGAAATATAAGAAAGAAGCGATATCATTAAGAGAAGCTATAGGTCATTTAGGTAGAGCTGGAACTAAAAACAACCCTAGAGTAACTAACGCAAAAATAACTTTGGCCAAAAAACCAGTCCTTCGTAAATCACCATATTCAGGAATGCTGTTCAATGGACAAGGTAGACCGCTTAACCCTGATGCTTGGTCTAGTACTCTACCAGCGAGTATGGGTGGTAATCGGACACCAATTATTGATGAAGACCATTTATATGATAATAAGGAAAGCTGGATTGAACAGCATCATGCGGCACTATTGAACGGAGAAAAGCAAACAGAATACGGCAATGCGCCTAGTCGCTTAAGAAGACTGACCATAGATGAAGCTGCTATCTTGCAGACATTCCCTATAGATTATGAATTCTTGGGCCCACCATCAAAAATATTTAATCAAATAGGTAATGCTGTTCCTTGTCAGCTCGCAGAAGTAGTAGGTAGGGTTGTGTTTTCTGCCATATCCAACCCTAGTTAATGTAATGAGGGCAAAGTGAAAGGATTTATCATTCTAGATACTCCCTAATTGGGCGTTTTTTAAACCGCGATGCGTCTGTTTTGAGACGATTGACCATCTCAAACTCCCATGCATTTACGTCTTGTCCTGCTGGGCTAGTGGAACTAACCAAATGGTTGTAATCTGCCATAAAAATAGGGTTGCGAGCAATACGTCTTAACTGGGCATCGTTCAATCCTTCAACTTTAAACATATCGCCTGTATTCGTATCTCGTTTTTTGTTTTCTGCCGTAATTCTCTCTTTGTCTTTCTTTAATTTAAATTTGAACGTGAAGCCTGTAATTACCCGACCATTCTTGTGTTGTTCATAGTTGGCTGTAATATCTGTATACTTATTGATCTGCGTAATAGCTAGATCCAATACCTTTGCTTTAAAATTACACATCTTTTTATATTGTTCAGGGTTAACTCCAAGCATCGTTCGCAAATCCTCGAGCAATATTTTGTTTGTCTTGCCAATCGACTTCCACTGTATAATTAGTTCATACAGCCTTATAGCATATTCACTCTGTAAGCTACTGACCTGCTTTAGCTCATATTCAGTGTAACGCTTTTCCAGTCTTGTAATTAGAGGAACAACATCACTAGCAAATACCAATTCCACACAACCCAAGTTATCTATATAACCAATTTTATCAACCCAACGGCTTTTATAATGGCCTAGCTCCCCTGACTCCTCATCTCTCTTGCTGTAAGCAAAGCCTGCCTCATACAGTCCTTCTACTGCCCTTTTCATAGCTTCATATGCAGTATGCTTTTCTACATTGAATTGCTTTTCATAGCTTTTCGCATAGATACGTAATGACTTACCAACATTGATAAGTTTATTCTGCTCTCTTGCTTCGATAATAGCTAAGAATATGAGCCTTTGCTCCGCCACACCCAAACTATAAGTGGCACTAATTAAGTTATTATCTTTCACTACCATCTGTTTTTTTGTCATAGTATTTAACTACTCTAATTAACTAAAAGTAGTTAATACTACTAAATATAAAATTAGTAGTCAAATAGTCGTAAAAGGTAGTCTTATGGGTCGTAAAAGGTAGTCTTATGGGTCGTAAAAGGTAGTCTTATGGGTCGTAAAAGGTAGTCTTATATAGGCTGAAAGCCTTATATGACAAGCATTACAAAGGACTTAAAAGCTTTTAAAAACATTAAAAACATTAAAAACATTTTTTTTTGATATAAATTCAAAAGAAGCTATTACTAATATAATTTTTTATTAACCTAAACCTTAGAAAAACATCTAGTAAGGTTAATTAGGAGATTAGATTACCTTTAGTATTTTCAGCTAGCGTCACTGCTAAAAGTAGTGACGCTAGCTGTATATGTCTCAGAATGTAGCCTTTCGTAAATTACTATGGATGATGGTTGCGTGACTAACGTGATCAGGCTAGGATGAAAGCTCTTCTATAAATTTTTCATATTTCTTCTTCACTGCCCTTACTCTCTAGCTTCTAGCAGTTTAAACAATGGATATTAGAGCTTAGTTATCACTCAATACTCACATCATACATGCTGGGATACCTACGTAGATAACTAACAACAGAACAAGAATTTTGCACAACTGAGCCATAAAAACTATCAAATTTTCATTTGATACTGCTCAAAAACACTTACCAATCATGCAAAGTTATGAATAAATTAGAATACGGGTTTAATCACATCTTAGAACGTAACAGGGATGGCTCTTACGCGACTCAATCGAATCGTAGGAGAATGCTATCAATGTTTGCTGATCAGCTGAAAAAATCAGGCTATAAAACGAATGAGATGCGCCCTTCAGACATAAAAGGAAGGCACATAAATGCACTTATTCGCCAATGGAAGATTGACGGTATATCAGCAGGTACAATGAAAAATCGTATGTCTAATATAAGGTGGTTAGCTGAAAAAATTGGCAAAGCTGACATGATAAAAAGTAATGCCACTTATGGTATCGAGGAACGGCAGTACATAACAAACAAGGATAAATCACTCCGAACCGACAACCTAGATTTAGACAAACTATCCTCTTATGTACGGCAATCAATCGAGCTGCAAAAACATTTCGGTCTAAGGCGAGAAGAAGCAATGAAATTTTCGCCTGAGTATGCTCTTGGCGGCTACGATCCCTACAGTGCGCCTGTCCTAAAGATAAAACCCAGCTGGGCAAAGGGTGGTAGGGCGAGAGAAATCCCTATTATTACAGATGCTCAACGTGATGCGCTTATGAGTGCGTTAACTCTTGCAGGTGACGGCTCACTCATACCAGCGAACCGATCGTACAAAGAACATTTGGGACATTTTGAGCGCGAAACATCAGCGATTGGGCTTGGTCAAACGCATGGTCTACGACATTTATACGCCCAAAATCGTTATAAGGAGCTGGTTGGAATCGACTGCCCAGCTGTAGGCGGTGTGATTGATTTAAATGAGGAACAAAAAGCGCTTGATTTGTCAGCTCGTCAGACAATCAGCAGCGAGTTAGGGCATAACAGGCTAAGCGTAACAGGTATATATCTTGGTAGCTGGAGCTGTAAATAATGAATTTAGGATCAGAGATTAGGGCGAATTTGCCAGAATGTGGAGACTGCATAAATTGCAAATTGATTGTTTGGGGTAATAAGGCAGATAAAAAAGAATTACGTTCTCAAAGTTCTCTGACGTTATCTGATGAAAACCGCTATTACTTTACAGTGCGGTGCAACTGGCTAAAAACAGTCGTTCAGGAGTCGTTACATCTGCAAAAATGCGAGGGTAAGAAGCCGAACAGTTCACGCGATTAGTTTAATAACAATAAAAAGGATTTTAATGTGTCTACGCCTGTAATGGTAATCGTTGCTGTTTTTATTGTAGCCTTTGCTGCTATCTACATTTGGTTTGCTTTTTTTAACGAGCCAAAGAAGTCAGGTTTTATTTATGAACGTAATATTAATGATAAAGAAGAGTTATTCAGCGTTTTGAATAACAATAATGATGGTGGCGAGCCTTTAATTGCTTATGCGAATGTCAGCAATAAGAAGTTAAACGATGATCCATGGCGTAATAATTTGCCCATATTTACTGTGCCATGTGAGGAGCGAGGACTGGTTTTAGGGGTCTCTCGTAGTGGCAAAACTAACTATCTACTCGCGCAATTGATCAGCTGGATGCGCTCGGGCAAGTCTTTTGTAGCTAGCGATGTTAAACCGGAGTTATGGGGGATATTAAAATGGAATGGTGTGTTTGAATATTACGGCTATGATGATGTAGTGTTTAATCCAACTGATCCGTTATCTCAAACATACAACATGTTTGATGATTTAGGCGCAGATGCTGATACTGAGATCCTTGAGCTTATTGAGATTTTAATACCTGCTCACGATGCGTTCTCAGACTCAGCAAGACGAATTCTACGCGCTGTTATGTCGCATCTACGTACTGTTAACGGTTCTGTGTCACTGCTACAGGCTAGAAACTATATTGATAAATATATAGACGTTGAAGATATGATGGATGAGTTATTAGAATCACCTAGTGATATCGCTGTAACTAACGCAAAAGCGGTTAAGCGTTCTTCTGGGGGTGATCGCTTTATTGCATCAGCAACTAACGCTTTATCTTCTGCTTTGCAGTTTCTAGATAACAAGACCATAGCGAAAAATATTGATAGTTCTGATTTTTCATTACGTGAGCGTTTGCAGCAACCTAGACAAGCTATTTTCTTACAGTTCGATAAGCAGTATCAGCAAACGACGAGAGAACTATTTGGTGCTACTTTATCGCATACGTTACGTTTGCTAGAAGTTGACTATGCTAATCGTGATGATGTTTTTGTGGCACTTGATGAGCTTATTAATGCGGCTCCCATTCCAAATTTAACTAAAAAACTAAACGTTATAGGATCGTCCAAAATGCCGCTTTTCATGTATGTTCAAGCGTTGGACGGTTTAACTGAGGTCTATGGCGATCAGGCTGCAAATCTTATTATGAGTAGCTGTACGTTAAAAGTTTGCTACAGAGTCAATGATTTCAATACAGCTCAGACGTTCAGTAACATGATCGGTAATATTGACGTAAAAAATTGGTCAGTCACTGAAACGCCTCGCGTTAATGAGGCTGGCAGAAGTTATAAGGATACAAGTACAACTGAGTCGATCAGTCGTCTCCCACTTGTAGAACCGGCTGAATTACAAGCATTAGATAAAAACCAAGCTATAGTGCTGTATCAAGGTCGCTCAGCTAAGATGAAAATGCCAACGTACTACGAAGATACACCAGCTTATGAGCGCGCAAAATATGTGAGTCCATCTGCGTTAGCTGCTTATTTAGAAAATGCTGATGCGGTTGAGTATTAGATCTTTTTTGCTTATCGCACTTTAAATAAATATTTGCAGCCCTACATCCATCTTGAGGGGCATTAACTTTATCTGAAAGGATCTCAAAAAATGATTAAGAAAGTAACAGGTCTGTTTTCAAAGAAAACAGACGATAAGAAAGGTATCGATAAAACAACATTAGATACTGTTATCAATATCGCTAAAAGAGATAAAGGTAATGTATTGATTCTTTTTACCGATGATTCGTATAAAGACTATACGTACAGTAGAGATGAGGTGAAATTTCAACTTTCTGAAAATATCCAGGGTATGCCATCCAAGCAAAGAATCAATGGTATGGATATGTCGTATTCTAGTGATAGCGAGCTTACTATACGTAACACCGTTAGAAATATTAAAAACGATTTTAAAGCTGCGGCTGAAGAAACTAAGTACTTTGATCGCTTGTTCAAATCAGTATTTACAAGATCAAGAGCTGAGCTAAATGAAGTAGCGATTCAGTGTTTAGCCTTAGAAGACGTTAACGTTTATATCATTTAGATACTTACTATTATTTAAAAAAAGACTGCGGCAATTACTGCCGCAGTCTTTTTTATTGGTTGAAAATACTATTCCAGCCATTCTTTGTTGATATAGGGCGCTCAATATTCTCTATAAAAGAAGCTAGTTCATCAATAATAGCTCCAAGCTGTTCTGTTGTTAACATTGCTACTAAGGTTAGTGTAAAGCTTCTCAAATCAATAAAATTGAATGCCTTTCCTTTGTAGCTATAAGTCCCTTCTGTTAATTCGCCCAACGTACTAGTATCTTGAGGTAATCGGCATATAAAGTGAATATTGCTATCCATCATATCCATATCATGAAGAGCATGAAGACTATCGTTAAGTCTCTTGTCATCAACCTTTTTTACGGTAATTTCATATAAATTGACAGGCTTACCATCTTCTTCGACCCATATATCAGCGGCTTTTTTAGATGTTGTGTTTGTACCGAAGACACTTTCTTCGCCACCAACGACAGTAAATGAGGATTTCTCATAGATAGCTTTGAACAGCAAAGACACAACATACTGAGGTGTGGTTCCGCTCTCAGGGTATCTATATATGAAATCCGCTAAACGATGACCTATTTCTTGTTGAGATATCTTATCGTTGTCTGGAACATTAATATCTATAGCTTTTACTTTTTCTGCATATTCAACTAAACGAAAAAAATAAAAATCAATTAGTGTTGCTCTGCTTTGTGGGCTATCCATTACTGCTTTTAAAAAATATACAGCTGCGAGTGCAGCTGATTCAGGTCGTTTTCCAGCAGCCCATTCTTCATTGAGTACATACTGGTTTTTAGCAACGTTTAACGGATCGGATTTTCCGCAAGGTATCTGACCCTGAAAAGCGAAGAAAATACCATTTTCAAATATAGAACGTGGATTGCACGCATAGAAATTATTTAGAGGGTCGAAATTAGGGTCTAGATGTAAGCCTGTAAGAGCGGTTGCGACTACACCTCTGAATCCTTTGCTTGTTGTATCTATTAAAGAAGTTAGCAATAAGGAGACTTCTTTATAATTAGGCAAGCTTAAAAAATCGCTTTCATTCTTTTTACGTGCTCTTTTTATTTGTTCTGTTACATATATTTTTGCACGTTCGTTACGGTTGGGGCTACTCATAATTTGTATTCAACTCTAAAAAATTATTGACCAGGTGCCTTAATTTTTTGTTATGTTGAACACGGTAGACGGTTAACAATAATCTAAATTCATTAATATCTATACGTCTTTCACATGACTCTATTTTAGATATTTCTGATTGAGTCATACCAATTTGGCTGGCTACTTCCAGCTGTGACAATCCGAGCCTCTTGCGCTCAGAGCACAAGGACTGTATAAAGTCGCAGTATTCTTCATTGTATATCGTCTTGGCTCTATTCATAACAGAGCCATAGTGATACACTTTTTAGAATATGCGAAAATCCAATATTTTGAAGGTGAATATGTCTTATAAGGTAGTTTCTTTATTCTCAGGTGCAGGGGGGATGGATGTAGGTATGGAAAAAGCAGGTTTTGAAATAATTGCAGCATCAGAGTTAGATGCTCATGCTTCAAATACCTATAAACATAATCATCCATCTGTTAGTTTAGTCGAAGGTGATATAGAAGATCCTACAAACTTTAATAAGATAATAAGCTATGAGGGCGTAGATTTAGTTGTAGGGGGCCCGCCATGTCAGGGGTTTTCTGTAGCTGGGAAAATGGATAAAGACGACCCAAGATCTAAATTAGTATTCACTTATTGCTCTGTCGTTGAACAACTGCAACCTAAAGCATTCATTATGGAAAACGTAAAATCTCTTGCTAGTCTCTCTAAGTTTCAAGATATAAGGGATGAGATTATTCACCGCATGACAAATGCTGGCTATCAAGTAACCATGCAAGTATTAAATGCTAAAGATTTTGGTGTACCTCAATCGCGTGAACGAGTTTTCTTTATAGGAACAAAAACTGGCTTTCCAACAGTGGATATAATTGATTTTGAGAAATATAAGAAAGAAGCGATATCATTAAGAGAAGCTATAGGTCATTTAGGTAGAGCTGGAACTAAAAACAACCCTAGAGTAACTAACGCAAAAATAACTTTGGCCAAAAAACCAGTCCTTCGTAAATCACCATATTCAGGAATGCTGTTCAATGGACAAGGTAGACCGCTTAACCCTGATGCTTGGTCTAGTACTCTACCAGCGAGTATGGGTGGTAATCGGACACCAATTATTGATGAAGACCATTTATATGATAATAAGGAAAGCTGGATTGAACAGCATCATGCGGCACTATTGAACGGAGAAAAGCAAACAGAATACGGCAATGCGCCTAGTCGCTTAAGAAGACTGACCATAGATGAAGCTGCTATCTTGCAGACATTCCCTATAGATTATGAATTCTTGGGCCCACCATCAAAAATATTTAATCAAATAGGTAATGCTGTTCCTTGTCAGCTCGCAGAAGTAGTAGGTAGGGTTGTGTTTTCTGCCATATCCAACCCTAGTTAATGTAATGAGGGCAAAGTGAAAGGATTTATCATTCTAGATACTCCCTAATTGGGCGTTTTTTAAACCGCGATGCGTCTGTTTTGAGACGATTGACCATCTCAAACTCCCATGCATTTACGTCTTGTCCTGCTGGGCTAGTGGAACTAACCAAATGGTTGTAATCTGCCATAAAAATAGGGTTGCGAGCAATACGTCTTAACTGGGCATCGTTCAATCCTTCAACTTTAAACATATCGCCTGTATTCGTATCTCGTTTTTTGTTTTCTGCCGTAATTCTCTCTTTGTCTTTCTTTAATTTAAATTTGAACGTGAAGCCTGTAATTACCCGACCATTCTTGTGTTGTTCATAGTTGGCTGTAATATCTGTATACTTATTGATCTGCGTAATAGCTAGATCCAATACCTTTGCTTTAAAATTACACATCTTTTTATATTGTTCAGGGTTAACTCCAAGCATCGTTCGCAAATCCTCGAGCAATATTTTGTTTGTCTTGCCAATCGACTTCCACTGTATAATTAGTTCATACAGCCTTATAGCATATTCACTCTGTAAGCTACTGACCTGCTTTAGCTCATATTCAGTGTAACGCTTTTCCAGTCTTGTAATTAGAGGAACAACATCACTAGCAAATACCAATTCCACACAACCCAAGTTATCTATATAACCAATTTTATCAACCCAACGGCTTTTATAATGGCCTAGCTCCCCTGACTCCTCATCTCTCTTGCTGTAAGCAAAGCCTGCCTCATACAGTCCTTCTACTGCCCTTTTCATAGCTTCATATGCAGTATGCTTTTCTACATTGAATTGCTTTTCATAGCTTTTCGCATAGATACGTAATGACTTACCAACATTGATAAGTTTATTCTGCTCTCTTGCTTCGATAATAGCTAAGAATATGAGCCTTTGCTCCGCCACACCCAAACTATAAGTGGCACTAATTAAGTTATTATCTTTCACTACCATCTGTTTTTTTGTCATAGTATTTAACTACTCTAATTAACTAAAAGTAGTTAATACTACTAAATATAAAATTAGTAGTCAAATAGTCGTAAAAGGTAGTCTTATGGGTCGTAAAAGGTAGTCTTATGGGTCGTAAAAGGTAGTCTTATGGGTCGTAAAAGGTAGTCTTATATAGGCTGAAAGCCTTATATGACAAGCATTACAAAGGACTTAAAAGCTTTTAAAAACATTAAAAACATTAAAAACATTTTTTTTTGATATAAATTCAAAAGAAGCTATTACTAATATAATTTTTTATTAACCTAAACCTTAGAAAAACATCTAGTAAGGTTAATTAGGAGATTAGATTACCTTTAGTATTTTCAGCTAGCGTCACTGCTAAAAGTAGTGACGCTAGCTGTATATGTCTCAGAATGTAGCCTTTCGTAAATTACTATGGATGATGGTTGCGTGACTAACGTGATCAGGCTAGGATGAAAGCTCTTCTATAAATTTTTCATATTTCTTCTTCACTGCCCTTACTCTCTAGCTTCTAGCAGTTTAAACAATGGATATTAGAGCTTAGTTATCACTCAATACTCACATCATACATGCTGGGATACCTACGTAGATAACTAACAACAGAACAAGAATTTTGCACAACTGAGCCATAAAAACTATCAAATTTTCATTTGATACTGCTCAAAAACACTTACCAATCATGCAAAGTTATGAATAAATTAGAATACGGGTTTAATCACATCTTAGAACGTAACAGGGATGGCTCTTACGCGACTCAATCGAATCGTAGGAGAATGCTATCAATGTTTGCTGATCAGCTGAAAAAATCAGGCTATAAAACGAATGAGATGCGCCCTTCAGACATAAAAGGAAGGCACATAAATGCACTTATTCGCCAATGGAAGATTGACGGTATATCAGCAGGTACAATGAAAAATCGTATGTCTAATATAAGGTGGTTAGCTGAAAAAATTGGCAAAGCTGACATGATAAAAAGTAATGCCACTTATGGTATCGAGGAACGGCAGTACATAACAAACAAGGATAAATCACTCCGAACCGACAACCTAGATTTAGACAAACTATCCTCTTATGTACGGCAATCAATCGAGCTGCAAAAACATTTCGGTCTAAGGCGAGAAGAAGCAATGAAATTTTCGCCTGAGTATGCTCTTGGCGGCTACGATCCCTACAGTGCGCCTGTCCTAAAGATAAAACCCAGCTGGGCAAAGGGTGGTAGGGCGAGAGAAATCCCTATTATTACAGATGCTCAACGTGATGCGCTTATGAGTGCGTTAACTCTTGCAGGTGACGGCTCACTCATACCAGCGAACCGATCGTACAAAGAACATTTGGGACATTTTGAGCGCGAAACATCAGCGATTGGGCTTGGTCAAACGCATGGTCTACGACATTTATACGCCCAAAATCGTTATAAGGAGCTGGTTGGAATCGACTGCCCAGCTGTAGGCGGTGTGATTGATTTAAATGAGGAACAAAAAGCGCTTGATTTGTCAGCTCGTCAGACAATCAGCAGCGAGTTAGGGCATAACAGGCTAAGCGTAACAGGTATATATCTTGGTAGCTGGAGCTGTAAATAATGAATTTAGGATCAGAGATTAGGGCGAATTTGCCAGAATGTGGAGACTGCATAAATTGCAAATTGATTGTTTGGGGTAATAAGGCAGATAAAAAAGAATTACGTTCTCAAAGTTCTCTGACGTTATCTGATGAAAACCGCTATTACTTTACAGTGCGGTGCAACTGGCTAAAAACAGTCGTTCAGGAGTCGTTACATCTGCAAAAATGCGAGGGTAAGAAGCCGAACAGTTCACGCGATTAGTTTAATAACAATAAAAAGGATTTTAATGTGTCTACGCCTGTAATGGTAATCGTTGCTGTTTTTATTGTAGCCTTTGCTGCTATCTACATTTGGTTTGCTTTTTTTAACGAGCCAAAGAAGTCAGGTTTTATTTATGAACGTAATATTAATGATAAAGAAGAGTTATTCAGCGTTTTGAATAACAATAATGATGGTGGCGAGCCTTTAATTGCTTATGCGAATGTCAGCAATAAGAAGTTAAACGATGATCCATGGCGTAATAATTTGCCCATATTTACTGTGCCATGTGAGGAGCGAGGACTGGTTTTAGGGGTCTCTCGTAGTGGCAAAACTAACTATCTACTCGCGCAATTGATCAGCTGGATGCGCTCGGGCAAGTCTTTTGTAGCTAGCGATGTTAAACCGGAGTTATGGGGGATATTAAAATGGAATGGTGTGTTTGAATATTACGGCTATGATGATGTAGTGTTTAATCCAACTGATCCGTTATCTCAAACATACAACATGTTTGATGATTTAGGCGCAGATGCTGATACTGAGATCCTTGAGCTTATTGAGATTTTAATACCTGCTCACGATGCGTTCTCAGACTCAGCAAGACGAATTCTACGCGCTGTTATGTCGCATCTACGTACTGTTAACGGTTCTGTGTCACTGCTACAGGCTAGAAACTATATTGATAAATATATAGACGTTGAAGATATGATGGATGAGTTATTAGAATCACCTAGTGATATCGCTGTAACTAACGCAAAAGCGGTTAAGCGTTCTTCTGGGGGTGATCGCTTTATTGCATCAGCAACTAACGCTTTATCTTCTGCTTTGCAGTTTCTAGATAACAAGACCATAGCGAAAAATATTGATAGTTCTGATTTTTCATTACGTGAGCGTTTGCAGCAACCTAGACAAGCTATTTTCTTACAGTTCGATAAGCAGTATCAGCAAACGACGAGAGAACTATTTGGTGCTACTTTATCGCATACGTTACGTTTGCTAGAAGTTGACTATGCTAATCGTGATGATGTTTTTGTGGCACTTGATGAGCTTATTAATGC
>FUFK010053161.1_pt1 | contig 25424 bp, 25 predicted proteins | sample 1021851 | NCBI WGS metagenome assembly FUFK01 (sample SAMEA51879418, study PRJEB19060) | metagenome | reverse complement strand
TTCTTATGTTCATGGTTGTCTTTTTCGGCAGTCATGTGCTTTACGAATGGACCCATACTCCTTTTCTTCATCATGGTGAAGCAGTCAAGCAGGGNTGGCTNAATTTGCCTTTCTTCATNAGCAGGAATGTTTTTTGGNTGCTNTTGATTTATGGNATTTCCTACTGGTTTATCAAAACTTCGATCAAACCTGATATTGCCCTGGCCAGAAGACTGATTGGGAGCGAATGGGGAGGTAAGTTTGCTGATTGGGTTCTTGANGATTANGGAGAACANGAGACCGAAGTGATTCGTCTTGAAAAACTCTCTCGAAAGATTGCNCCNGNNCTGGCATTNGTTTATTCCATTGGAGGCTCATTCCTGGCCTGGGATTTCGTTATGACCCTNGANCAAACNTGGTTNAGTACNCTTTTTGGNGTCTTCGTCATGATNGGAAANATGCACGCTTTTCTGGGACTGATGCTTGTTGTNGCTGTGACNGTCCGNNAAAAGTTCGGNATTGAAGANTATATCAGNATCAACCGTCTGCACGATTTGGCAAAGATGACATTTGCCTTTTCTCTTCTTTGGACCTATATGGGATATTCTCAATATATAGTAATTTGGTATGCTGATCTGCCTGAAGAAACTCCGTACCTTATTATTCGTTCTATGAATGCCCCATGGAATACGCTTTTTTTAGTCATCATNCTTTGGGTNTTTGTCAGTGTATTTNTNGGNCTTCTACCACGAACTCTATGCCGAATACCGAATTATATCCGCTTGATGGGGATCTGGGTCATGCTAGGTCAACTACTTTCAGTATACATAATGGTCGTTCCCTCTTTACAGCATGATGGACACTATCANATTTTTATGGGGATGCATGAGTTGCTGATCACATTAGGATTCGTTGGAGCCTTTTTCCTTTGTTACTTAGCATTTCTTGGAAAGCTTCCTATACTTCCCATTTCAGATAAACATCTCTGCCGAACCTGGCACGGTCACTGATTTCTNAGGATTACTTNTCCAATNCTNAATATNCTGTNTTTTGCTCNGGATNGAATTGCNCAGAAGTCAGACTTTGNCATTATTTTATTGGCTCAAGGGATGAGAATGAAGTTTTACGATTTTTAACCATGCGCCTCGCCCCTTTTAAATCATTTGGGCGACTTTACATCCTNATTTATTTCCTCATTTTTCTACAACCAGTCTATTCCCAATCAGAACTACCCATTGATGAAGATCCATATTTAGACCCTGATGGAGTAGAGTCAGTAAACAAAAACCAAAGATTTAAAGATGATCAAGGTTTTTTGATTGGTTTTTTGTATGGACTCCATACAGCACTTGTCTTCTCCCCAGCACTCAGCCTGGCTTATTATAAAGAATCATTTACATTAGGAATAGAAGTATCCGACTCTGACAAACTTGAATTCTGGTCAAAACAAAAAAAAGATTGGTTAGGTCCTTCACGTTTTGGCGGAACGAATTACTTTGCAAAATATTTTTTTGGAAAAAATGTCTATATTTTAGGAGCCTATGAAAAAAGATTCGCTCAACTATACAACAGATCCTATGACCGAACTCAAAAACCTAAAGAGCAAGACGATAACACTTTCAAAAAAAAGGTTGCAAAAGCAAGATTTAATATTGATGCGGAAACAACTGTTGGTTCAGTGGGTATAGGTTATATGAATGTTGGTCGGTTGGGTTTTATGTCAATCGACATTATAAGATATAGTTTTTTAATTAATCAAAGAGCTGATGTAGAAGTACTTTGGGAGACTTGGTCATCTCCCGAGATTGACAGATATGAAGATTTACAGAAAAACATCCAATCCCGTAAGGAAGACTGGTATGACACCCTTGATTCTCCTTCTACCCTTCTAATCACTGTCGGGTTATTTTTTTAAGAACGACTGATTTTCAAACAATTTATTTTACTGCAGAAATACCATAGGATTTAACTGATCAAAGGATTACTCGATGAATGAATGGATGCAGCAATATTGGACATTTTATCATGCGGGAGTGTTTATTTTTCTAGTTGCAGGACTGGCATTAATTTTCCGATTCCTCATTTTACGAAAAAAGAAAAAACAACCCGGAGAAACCAAGCTTTCTTTCAAACACTGGAACGAACGTTTCAACAAGGATTTTGAGCAACTAGAACTAGAAATGAGAAAATTTCCTCATCTTCCTAAAGAAGCAGTGAAGTTGTTNAAAAAAGCTTATAAAAAGGAGCAAAAAAAGGAAAAGAAAGAGGATAGCCTTAAAGAGAACGAGGCCGTAAAAAAAATTCGTGAAGAATTAGCAAAAGGAACTTCTACNGAGGATGTGCTCAAGCATCATTCAAACCGTGTTTATGTGCTCAATTTCTCTGGAAACATCATGGCATCCCAGGTTGAACAACTTCGTGATGAAATCTCTTTTCTGCTTCAAGTCGCACAACCTACGGATGAAGTCGTAATACGGCTAACAAGTCCTGGAGGAGCTGTACCAAACTACGGACTGGCAAGTTCTCAAATAGCCCGGCTTCGGCAGCATGATCTAAAGTGCACCGTTTGTGTTGATCTGATTGCTGCAAGTGGTGGCTACATGATGGCCGCCGTTGCCGATAAAATCGTCGCCGCCCCCTTTGCTATCATTGGTTCCATTGGAGTAGTTGCAGGATTACCCAATTTCCATAGGGTTCTAAAGAAACATGAGGTTGACTATTACCTCTTCACCGCTGGCAAATACAAACGGACTGTCACTCCTCTAGGAGAAGTGACCGAGGAAGGGCAGGAAAAAATGCAGCAGGATCTGGAAGCAATTCATCATTCCTTCAANAAACTAATCGTTGATCATCGAAAAGAAATTGATATCGAAGAAGTCGCAACCGGTGANTTCTGGCTTGCTGAGGAAGCCAAGGAAAAGGGACTGGTCGACGAAATCCTGACCAGCGACGATTATCTCTTTGACAAAATGAAAGATTTCGAGATTATTGAAATTACTACAGAGGATTCAAGAAACAGGATAGAAAAACTNCTCCAAGGAGGTATTGAATTGTTTAAGTCTTTTGGCAGAAGGACCTCACTTGAGGATTCTGAAATCCCAGGGTTAATTCGCTAAGACGAATTTTTCAATAACCACGAATCTGGAATAAGGCCCGGTCAACCGCATCCCTGATCCTCTCGCTTGAATGCTGACTTAAGGATTCTAGACTCTCCACTGCTCTCGGATCCTTCAGTTCTCCAAGAATTTTAATAATGTTTTCCATGACTGGGATATTCGATTCTTTTTCTTTCATCTGGTCAAGAGCTTCAATCGTCGCATTGACTGCTCCCGATCCTAAACGGCCAATGGCTTCTACGACCTGTGAAGCAACTTCCTCATCTTCAAGGAAGGGTAACATCAATCTTGCCACGCGCGGATTTTTAACGCGAACCAAGATATCGAAGTTTTCACGATTTTCGAAAAAAGACCTGCCCTTGAGTATTCCGATGATTGAAGGCGCAACATCAGGCCCGATTTGAATCAATAAGGCTTTGAAAGCTCCCCGATTTGAAGTTTCGGTAGGAGAATCATAACGAGTTACCAACCGGTCGATTCCTTCTTTGCCAAAACTTCGGAAACTTGAAGCCAAGGCACGGATTTGTGCCTCATCTGCAGTAACCGCCANATCAAGAAGACCNTCAAGGGCGGGTTCATATTTAAGTTGCCCCAGAGTTACAATGATCTCACGCTGCACTTTACTGTCTGAATCATTAAGATGCTTAAGCAGGGTTGAACCAGCACTTTTTTCTCCGATTTTGCCTATCAATTTTACAGCTCGCAAACGAACAGCCGGTTCATCTTTATCCATCANNGAAATAGCCATTTCAAGAGCCGCCTGTTTGTCTCCCTCCCGATAAAGAGATTCNGCTTTATCGATGCTGGAGCACCCTGATGTAAAAAACACCAGGATTAAACTAAAAATCAGNAAAATTTGATATTTCAACATAACTGTTCTCTTCAATAGATTGTAATNGCTANCTTTCATCNGGTATTCGGACAAATACCAAATCAGTCAATTCTGGTGCAACGATCGGTTCCTTAGAATTGATTCCTGAATCATCGAGCAGGATCATGATTTTGTCTGCCAATCTCTCAAGGCTGTCAGAGTAACGCACTCGGACAGTCACGATGGTAGGCACACTGTTATCATAACCAATATAACGGAAATCATCTGTTTGTCCCTGGTCCAGCTTTCGGCGCAAGCTACGGATTTCCTTGGACCCAAAATCACGGAAAACCAGTTCATATGAAGTCAGGCGTTTTCCTCCTACTGAAATCGTCGACATTTCCTTGATCACCTGAGGAATGAATTCTGATTCCATCTCAGCATAGGAATCCTTGACCAGTCCAGTAATCATTGCAGAAGCAATGGTATTGGTTCCTCCGCGTCGGGCGACGTTGACGACCGAATTGGCAAATGCCCCTCCTCTGCCGGTTGAGATGTTTTTTGCAGTCACATTCAATGAAAGCGCAATGTCACCCTGGACATTTCCACTGACCGAAAAAATGTTCACCTCAACCACCACTTTTGCCATTTGCTGAAGAAGGCTTAGTCCTGTGGAATAAAATTCTTCGGAATTCTGAATTTGCTTGTCGAGCAATGCTCGGTCTGCAGGGCTTCCGGAAACTATTGCCATGAATTGTTCTTTTGAAATTTTAGCAAATTCTTTTTTCAGTTTTTCATCTGTCTGCATCGAAGTTACTGCATTCCGGAAATCCATAGCACGTAAACCTCGCTGGTTGAGGTCGGTCTGGATCTGGTTCATCATCGCATCTTCGATATCACTGAAGGTGAAGCCGGATGCTGAAAGATCCAGATCCTTTTTGCTCGTGATCACTGTCACTAGGGTGTTTGAACTGGTATTGATCAACTTGAGATCTTTCTGAAGTGCAACCAACACCTGCTGTCGATTGACTTTGACCGCGCTGTCAATACCATAATAAGTACCTCCGAATATCTTCTTTTCATCGTTGACTTCCGTATCGACCACATACTTCTGGACATTCGAGGATATATATTTTTCAATGATTTCAAATTTATTGTTGTAAGTTTCAGGTGGAAGCAATTCCTGGATCATCATGTCAACAGCCTGAATATTTGCATTTTCAATGGCTTTTGCCTTGGCAGCACGGATGTCGTTACGTTTGATGAAGGCCTTGTTTTTAACCCGAAGTACTCTCACATCAGGAGAATCTTCCTGAAGAGTGACTCTCCCGGTCAGATCTGCCAGGGTCAAAAATTCTTCTGGTTTCGGCTTTTGAGGCTCAGGTCCAAAACAAGCGTTCAAAAAGAATGTTAGACCCAGAAAGATGATGGGGGTGATTTTGATTACCCGCATGGTATCTCCTATTNTTTTATGTATTGTTNANGAAATTNNCNATNAGAAATAAACTCAACTTTACTAGTTAATCTAACACCGCTCACATTGAATGAAAAGTTCATTGTCTGCTCAAGCTGATACATGAAAAATTTAGAAAGCTTCCACATAAAAAATAAGTTTTTGANAATTCNANTTCTNATTTTAATTCCTCTTCTGGTGTTTTTACCAAAGACAGGTTCCGCATTCTTCCCTCTGAATTGGTCGGATCTTAATTTTCAGATGCGCTATCAGGCTCAATGGTATCGTGTGAGGCTGGAAAACAGGATTGAGATTTTTGATCCCTTTGNAAATAAAATGGGGGAAGTGGGTAAGAAAAATCCTAAATTCATGCCGGAACGGGATTATGTCCAGATCATCAACTGGAAACGGGATCAGGTTCTGGTGATAGAAACGCGTGATGATGAGGGNCAANTGATGCATCTTTATTATGAGAATGGAGATCAAACCGTCCAAAAACAAATCGANCCGATTCGTTTTTTCAATCTGAANGAAATCATGCCGCATTATTTACGTTTTCTTACCAAAAAATCCGAACACCGTGAACAGGCTCTCAGAGAATTCAACATCGAAGATTTTCTGGTCAGCCAGACATGGCATGAAAATCAAATCTTTTACAGGATTGGAATTCAAGGATCGGATCATTATGCTCTTATTGATCCGAAAACCTTTTTTCTCCAATCACTTCATAGTTCCATTCAGCGTGCTAACGGTTCGAAATGGAAATTGGAGGTNAAATTCAGCAAATTTAAAAAATACAACAGGCAGGAATACCCTCAAATAACCGAATATTTTCTGGATGGGAACCTTTTCAAACGAGTCAGCCTCATAAAGGCAAAAATCCTTTCCAGGTTACCGATCAAAGAACTCAAAGAGATGGCAATGACTCGGGTTGAAACTCTTCCCGCAACATGGACGGTCGATTATGCTCGTTAAACTAAAGAAAACCTCCCTCCTGCTCCTGATCCTCTTTGGTGGAGGATTTATTCCAGTTGGAGCAGAGACTTTCAGAATCGATGGGATTTACCTTGTCGTCAACAACCAGATGTTGACACGAAGTGAAGCTATCGATACCTCCAAAACACTTAAAACCCGAATTGAGCAATCCAATCTTTCTGCTGGAGAAAAATCAAAGAGATTGGCAGAACTCAAAAATGATTTACTGAAATCCCTGGTCCAGGAACTCCTTTTATTAGACAGAGCAGATGCTCTCGGACTCGAACCGACTGAAAAAGAAATTGAAGGACGTCTGGATCAAATCGCGGAAAATCAACCTGAGGTTTTTAATGCGTATGGAGAAAAGGAACTTCAGGAGCAGCTAATCCGGGATTTTAAAAAACAAAGGGTCATCTCCTACGAAATTGAATCAAGAATCCGGACCGATGAAGAAGAACTTGAACAGTATTGTATAGAAGAAAGTAAACGCCTTAGAAAAATCGGATTGAGCCAGATTCTCTTTCGCGGAGATGCGGATGAGGCTCGGAAAAAAGCATTGGAAGTGAAAAAAGCGTTTGAGGAAGGAAATGATTTCGGCAGTCTGGCAGAAAAATATTCTGAGGACCCCTCAGCAGCAAAAAACAAAGGGAAACTCGGATTTTTCAGCCAGGGTGAACTACTCCAGTCCATTAATGATGCCGCATTCCTCCTAAACCCAGGAGAGATGAGTCCCTTGGTTAATTCAGAATTCGGTTTTCACCTGTTGTATGTTTTTGATGAAGAATTTCCTGAAAACATCAACTGTAAAAAACTAACTCTTGACCAGAAAAACCGTTATGCGGATATCGTTTACGGTCAAGAGAAAGATCTGTTACTTCAGGATTATATTCAAGATCTCTGGGCCTGCGCCAGAATCGAAGTTAAAGACCCTTTAGAAAGTGGGTTGCCNAGNATCGAAAGCCTTCCAAATGTTAGAGATGCCAGCAACCCATGTAGGGTTAGAATGGGTGCCATTCGTGAGAGGGCTATGGAAAAAGCTTCCAGTCAGAACAAAAAACAGTCTTCTCGTTGATTAAATCAAATTGGGGTAGGCTTCTAAATTAAGATCGTCCTTTAACCCTGCTTCAAATCTGAAAGAAGCCAAGCAGGCCACCATTGCTGCGTTATCAGTGCACAAACCTGGTGAAGGATAATGTAAGTCGATTCCTCTCTGAAGGGATTCGCTGGTAAATACTTCCTTTAACTTTCGACTGGCAGCCAATCCTCCCGAAACAGATATTCGGTTGAGTCCCAGTGATTCTGCAGCAGAAAAGGTTTTCTCCACAAGAACTTCACAAACGCTTTTAAAAAAAGCCGCAAGTATAGGTCCTTCCTGATCCAGTATATCAGGATTTTGTTGACGGAATCTGAGCATCGCTGTTTTCAATCCACTGAAAGAAAAATCAAACCCTTTCTGCTTCAGCAAAGGTTTTGGAAATTCGAAATCCTCACCTGAAAACTGCATCGCATAACCGTCAACTACCGGACCACCAGGCATTGGATGTCCAAACATTTTTGCAACTTTATCGACACACTCTCCTGCAGCATCGTCCAAACTTCGCCCTACAATTTGATAATCGAAATGATTCCTGGCATGCATCAACAAGGTATGACCACCTGCAACAACAAGATGAAGACAGGGAAAAGTCAACTCGGCCCCACTTAGAAAACAGGCATAAGGATGAGATTCGACATGGTTGATGCCAATGATGGGTTTGTCCAGGGAATAGGCCAGGCTTTTGGCAACTGTTACCCCCACAAGAAGCGAGCCCAAAAGACCTGGATAATGGGAGACCGCAAAATAGTCGATTTCTTGAAAAGTCAATCCACTCTGCTTTATAGATTCTGAAATTAGAGGATGGATAACCTCCAGATGCTTGCGTGATGCACGTTCCGGAACAACTCCTCCAAAAGCTTCATGGTCCTTGAACTGAGAGAGTGTGAGATTTGCAAGGACTTCATTATGACCTTTCAAAATGGCTACGGAGGTATCATCAAAAGTGGTGTCGATTGCGAGGCAAATTGGTTGCATTAAAATTAATTNNCTAGATTGGGNTTAGTNATGAAGGCNATTCAAAAAATATGAACCATTTGAATTCTGTTNCTCATCCCATTNTCATCTAAGCAAGGCTGATTTATCAAGTATACAGTCATCATGTTTCGCCGCCTTATTATTTTTTCAGGATTGTTACTTTTTCTATTGATAGCAGCCGCTGCATGGAATATCCGCCAAGCCGGTAAACCGATGAACGCTGATGAAATCCCGCAATGGGAATTAGTTCAAGAGACTCAGGATTCCATTCTTTTGCAATCAGTCGCAGAACCGGAACGGAAAACAGAAGCATTCCTTGCAGGTCCATCCGACCGTTTCGGTTGTGATACCCTGATCATGTTAGCGGGTGCTGAGACAGGACCTGATTTTTTTCAACTCAGTCCTGAAATCGTTGAAAAAGCAAACACGATTTTATTGATTCAACCGTTTCAGAATTTTGCCAAATACCTCGAAAAACCTGAAGACATCAATGGATGGGGTATCTTTGATTGGTGGAATCTCCCTCATCGATTCCGAAAAGAATACCTCCAAAATCTTGGAGCAATGAAAGCCCTCATTGACTATATCCAATCCAAGGCTTCTGCTGGCCGTTCCCGTTTTTCAGGAAGGGTCGTTCTTGCCGGAGGAAGTGCTGGGGCACCTGTGCCCGCAATGATCACCGGATTTTATCCTGAAAAAGTTTCCGGTTTAATGATCATCTTCGGATTCACCAACATAAAGGCAGTCATCAACAATGAAATCTATCGGCAAGGTCTTATCCGGCTCAAAATTACAGATTCTGAGGAGGGATTACAGTTCAGCATCCAACGAGGCTTCCTGAAATTCCTCGGCACCGTATTTTCAGTGATTCTGGGAAACATGTTGAAATACGGAGATATTGAGCTATATTTATCGGGTATAAAAAATACTCCCATACACTTTATCAATGGAGATCACGATCATCTCATCAGCGATGAAACTTACCTTCCAATGTGGGAGGCTGCCCCGGAACCAAAAAGTGAAACCTGGCTTAAGGGCGGGCATATAGACCCAAGTAATCCCAAAGAAGTGAAAAGGATTATAAACTTAATGGATCAATGGGCGGAAAGTAAAAATCTTAGATTATGTCAAAATTAGCCCACTAGAAAACCATCTAAAATGACAAATCCTGAAGTTTTTGAAAAATCAGATTCTCTGAAAAGTGGAAATTTTTATGCGGTCAATGCCATTCAACGTTGCTACCGAATTAATGAGCCTGATCATTTTCTGAAGGATATGGAAACCAGTTTAGTTGGTTATTTTGATAAGGAAGAGCAATTTCATCATTTCAATCGCCTGCAAAGTCGTCAGGCTGCAAAAACTTCTTTGTATACATTGTTATCTCTCAATGATTTGAAAAGTCTCGAATTTTATCAATTGAGAGATCATCTGTTGGAAGAAATAAATAATGATTCATTGGAACTTCGTTCTGTTCCTGAATCCGAGAGAGCAACCGTAGAAATGGTTAAAAAAACGGTTGCGTCTTTTTTAGAGCGATGTGAGTCAGACCGCGGAATAATTCATTCCGTTGAGGAATTGAAAAGGAAGCATCTTAAAGAATATCTCGCACCACCGGACTTAGCGCATTAAATCACAAGGGGTTCAATCTCTGGGTTCAAGAACGAACCCATAAGTGAGCGAATATTTCTCCCCACGGTGTGAAACATTGCGTTTTCGCGAGGCTTCAACAAGCTTTCTTATTTCCTCCCTTTGCAGATCCCTTATTTCGGTTGGGGATACTTCTTTTTCAAGACGGGCAGCCGCTTGGGACTCTAAAATAGCCTTACGCTGCTCAGCACGTTCTCTGGCACGTTCCAGCATACCGCTGAAACGAGAATTGAAACAACGGTAACGTGCTTCTGCAGATGAGTAACAAGACTGTGTTTCTGAATTAACTGCCTGAGCTTGAAGGTGCTGATTGGAATAAATTACAAAAACTATACTGATAACTGCAAAATAACGAAACATGCTGAATAAGTCTTTCCAAGTATTTTTTAAGGGAACAGGTCTTTTCATCCTTATCTTACTCTTCCATTTCAAAATTAACGCACAAAATTTCAACGAGACTGATGGTCGAAATGCTAATACCATTGCGGTTGAATCATCCCAGGGTGAAAGCAAAAAAAACACCCAACAGGCAATCAACCCGGGAACTGGAACTTCACAATCGGAAGTACAAATCCGGGAATCCGCAAAAAATCTTGCTATCGAGTCATCAAAAAAACCGAAAATCCTGCTTCCGAATCAGAACAATTCAACTGAATCTCCAGGAACAGTATCCAAAGATCCGAGTCGGGAAGCTTCTGAGTTGGCAGAAATTCAAAGTAGGGGTGGTAAATCTGAACAGCAAATTCAAACCAAAGTCACCAAGGCTCGTCAAACCGGAGAAGAAATACGCTCTCAGGCTCTTTCTCAGAAATCTGCCGTTACCACAGATCCAAAACAAATCCAGCTTGAAGCAAAATTGGCACGAAAAGCTGAAATAAAAAAACAACGTGATGATTATGAGAGTATGATCAAAGCAAACTACAACCGTTTCCAAAAAATCAGATATCGGCAGATGCATTACAACGGGATGAGTTTTGATTATACCGCTTTCAATCAATTGTTCACGCCGATCAAGAAACGCAAATAGAGCTTCATTTCACTCATCTTCAATTTTTTAGAATCCAAAGAATATGGCCCGGATTGCAATTGCAATGAGNGGAGGGGTGGACTCCTCGGTTGCCGCCTTATTNCTTAAAAANGAGGGGCACCAACTTCTTGGACTGCATATGAAACTTCATCATGGAGAAGGGCATGAACGGATTCGAAAACGCTGCTGTTCGCTGGATGAAGCCCTTGATGCAAGAGCCATTTGCCGCAAACTCGACATCCCCTTTTATGTCTTGGATTTTCAGAAAGAGTTCAGGGAGACGGTGATTGATTATTTTATTCGTGATTATCAAAAAGGGAAAACTCCCAACCCCTGTGTGATGTGTAACAGGAAAATCAAGAGTGGGCCTCTTATCCAAAAATCTATGGAACTGGAATGTGATTTCCTAGCCACAGGACATTATGCCTCAGTCCAAAAAAGTGCAGACGGAAAATCACTCCAATTGATTCGTCCTCAGGACAAGGAAAAGGATCAGACTTATTTCCTGCATGGAATCTCAAGTTTTGAACTAAAAAAGATGGTCTTTCCTCTGGCAAATTTGAATAAGAATGAGGTACGTCAATTGGCAAGAGATCATGGGCTGGTTTCAGCTGATAAAGAGGAAAGTCAGGAAATATGTTTTGTTCCCAAAGACTACAGGCAATTTCTTGAAAAGAAGGTTAGTCGACCTCAAACCCGAGGAAGGTTTGTTGATTCCTCAGGCAATGACCTTGGGGAACATCAGGGACTCATGTATTACACAATCGGCCAAAGAAAAGGTTTGGGGATCAGTGATTCNACTCCCTATTATGTCGTAAGTTTGAATGAAGCCAAGAATGAAGTTGTACTGGGGAAAGCAGATGAACTTTTTTGCAGCGAAGTCATGGTGGCTGATGTGAACTGGATTTCAATAAAACCTCCCCAACATCCTTTTTCGGCAAAGGTAAAACTACGCTATTCGCATCAGGAGACTCTTTCAACGATCAAACCGATCAATGATCATCAGGTTCGGATCGCATTGAAACAACCACAAAAATCTGTTGCTCCAGGACAAGCAGCTGTTTTTTATGACCAGGATGTAGTTCTTGGAGGAGGATGGATTGTTTCGACTAAACCTATCGAAAATTCATTTTTAGAAAATGAGATGGAAGTGCCGGCATGATGCCAACATTTCCTCAAAGGTTGACCATTCAAAATGAACATCCTTCTTACTGGTTTCATGGGAGCAGGAAAAACAACGGTGGGAAAGAAACTTTCCAAGCGTCTGGGTTATTTTTTCATCGACACCGACCGTGAAATTGAAAAAGAACAAGGATGCACCATCAGTGAAATTTTTAAATATGGCGGAGAGATTTGTTTCAGGGACCTTGAAACCAATATGCTTCAACAACTTCAATCAAAACAAAATCTCGTGATTGCCACCGGTGGTGGGATGGTTATGCGTCAAGAAAATAGAAATTTGATGCAAAACCTTGGAACGAGGGTATACCTGAAGGTGGGACTGGAAGAACTGATTCGACGTTTGAAAAAAGACAAAAAACGACCTTTGCTCCAGGAAGCCAGGCCCATTGAAAGAATTACTGAAATGCTGGAGCAAAGAAAAAGTATTTACGAGGAAGCCGAATGTATTGTGGATACAACCGATCTTTCGCCTCAACAAATGGTCTCCGAAATCATTCGTAAGTTATGAAAGAAACAGAAAAGGAAANTACCTTCGAGGAAGCCTTGCAAAAACTGGAACGTGCCGTGGAGAAACTTGATGAAGGATCCCTGAGTCTGGAAGAAGCTCTCAGCACCTTTGAAGACGGAGTCCGCTGGAGCAGGGAATGTCATCAGTTTTTGGAAAAAGCAGAAGAACGTGTGGGGATTATATTGAAAAATGAGAATGGCGACTATGAAACAAAACCATTCGAAACAGAAGATAACTGAGCACTTTGCTTTAAAGCCACATTAAGGCTTTGAAAAGGGTGCTAAAAAGAATTATTTGCATTCTTGATAGGAACNAAATCGGGATAGCTCGATACAGGATATAAGTTTTTTGGAAACTTAAGTCCTTCTTGAAGGATAAAGGAATCAGCTTTTAACCAATTGTTTTGGTAGGCTTGCTGAAAAGCCAACAGACCTTATTTCTTGGANNCAAACANGGTNAATCTANCCAAAGGTTTCATGATTCTGTTGGAAACATATCGTGTCTCTCTCCTTCGGTTTATCCGGATCTTCTATTTAAGTGCAAANAATTGAAACCTTAAAAGAGAATTCCATTGGAAGATAACGAAAAGAAAATACTGATTAATGTCGAGGATGATGAAACGCGTATCGCAGTAGTGGATAATGCAACCCTTGACAACCTTTACATAGAGCAAACTCATCGCACTCAAATACTAGGAAACATCTACTTTGGCAAGGTGGTCAAAATCCAGCCTTCCTTTCAGGCTGCATTTGTCGACTACGGTGCCGACCGCCACGGATTTTTGGCGATTTCCGACATCAATTCACAACTCTTCAAACCAAACCGAGCAACCAGAGGAAGGCCCTCGATCAATCAACTTCTGAAAACTGGCCAGCAGATCATGGTTCAGGTGATTAAAGATGAAGTCGGACACAAAGGCGCCACTCTCAGTACAAATATTAGTTTACCCGGCAGGTTCCTTGTCTTCATGCCTGACAGTGAACGGGGAGGGGTTTCCCGTAAAATTGANGATGAAGAACAGCGTGCCCGGCTCAAGCATCTGCTGAAAGGGTTAGGGAGTGAAGACGCTTCGGCAATTATCCGGACGGCAGGAGTTGATCGATCCCTTTCCGAACTCAAACGGGATTTCATGAACCTGAGGAGAATCTGGAACCAGATCAAGCAGAAGTTTGAGGAATTCGAGAANCCNGGCCTGATTTATCAGGAAGAAGAAGCAACGACCCGGATGATCCGGGATTACTTCACTGAAGATGTGGGACAAGTGATCATCGATGATGCCAATGCCTTTCAGCGCACACTGGAATTCTTCCAGGCCAACATGCCAAGCCANCAAAATCGACTTCAGCTATATCTTGGGGAGAAGACACTCTTTGCTTCGTACGGAATCGAAGCCCAGGTGGAATGTCTTTACAGGAATCAAGTCCCTCTTCCGTCAGGAGGGAGTTTGGTGATTGTTCCTACCGAGGCTTTGGTTGCCATCGACGTCAATTCCGGACGTTCCACCAAGGGCAAAAACATTGAAGAAACTGCTTTGGGAACCAACCTTGAAGCGGCAGAAGAAGCCGCACGCCAGCTCCGTCTTAGAAATCTTGGTGGTTTGATTGTGATCGATTTCATCGACATGGATCTGGTAAAAAACCGAAGAGCCGTTGAAGAGAAACTGGCTGATGCCCTGAAAACCGATAAAGCCCGCTGCACCCTCGGAGAAATCTCTCAGTTCGGACTGTTGGAATTGAGTCGTCAAAGGATTGCAGGAAGCATTTCCCGCAATTCTCCGGAACTGACCATGGCCAACCTGATTCTCCGAAAAATTCAGGATCTGGCCTTTGAACAGAAGGTCAGTGAAATCTTCATGAAATTGCCAATCAAACTGGCAACCCATCTGCTGAACGTCAAACGCAGACAATTGAGCCAGCTTGAAATGGATTATGAACTGAGGGTTGAAATTAAACCGGACCCGACTCTTGAGTTGGAAGAACTTCCTGAGATGGAAGTCGTCCACAAAACGACTCATGGAGAAATGCGGAGTTCCATCCCAATCCATGCTGCGGAACTTTATGAAGAAGGCAAAAATAAATCTTCAAGAAAGCGGGGACGAAAGAAGAAACAAACTGAAGANGAATCTGTTTTAGAAAATAAAGATTCTGAAGTTTCGGCCATTAAACAGGATACGGGTGATATTCCAACTGAAGAATCGAAAGAAATTACACACGAAAAAGAAAAATTAACGCTGACCGATGAACTTCCTCAATCCGATCTGAACCAAGTCAAAGAAATTGAAAGTAATTCAGAAGTTTCATCCGATGCTGCAAGCCCTGAATCAAAACCCCAAGAAAAAGAAGAGATTTCTGCAGGATTGTTGTTCAGCAGTGTTCACGAAAACAATGAAAAGTTAGAAGACCAGGAATGGAGTCCCCCAACCGTTTCNGAATGGCGGCTGAAATTGCAGCAAGCCCCCGATCATTCCACCATTTACAGCAGTTCTCACGAATCCCTTAATTCAGAAGGACTTACTGAAAACCAATCAGAAACAAACGAGGACTCAAACAAAACTTCCGAGATCCAAAAACCATCGTTAATTCAAGAAAGTTCTGAAACTTCGGAATCTTCGGAAGGTTCCCAAACAGATGCACTGGTTTCATCTAAACCAAAGAAAAAACCTGCATCTCGANGAAGGAGCCGCAATAANTCCAACCAAACTGGAAAAAGCGATCAAAACGAAGAAAAGGTTGAGGAAAAACAGGACTCATCTTCAAAAACTCCTGCAAAAAAGACTGCCAGTCGTTCTCGTTCCAAAACCCNAAAGTCTAAGAAAGCAATAGATACTTCTGAATTAAATGAGAAGGCAGAAAAGGCTTCCATAAAGAAATCTGATGCTGATTCNNCGTCAGAATCAGAAAAAGATTCCAAGAAAGAGGAANTTCTTTCAGCCACTCCAAAAGCACCTGAGAAGAAGAGAACGAGAAAAAAACCTTCATCAAAAACTCCTGAAAAGGCTGCGGAGCAATCTGGNGNTGATGANGTTNCATCTGCGACAACGAAAAAACCTCCACGCTCACGTTCCAGAAAGAAAAAATCNCCCTCTGCAGAAGGTGCAGATGAAACATAAAATGATGTAAAATCAAGATTGATGAACTGATTTTTCATTGTGGGAAAGATTATGGGCAGCAGCATTTTCCAGTTTCTTCCATCTATCCAGGAAATAGACGCCTTTTTGTTAGACCAGGGAAAGCCCTCGGGCCGCAAGGTACGAAACCTTGTGCAGAATGCCCTGGTTCAGCTCCGTCATCAGATTGCCAACAAGACTCTTGAACCCGATCTCCTGGATTCGCCATCCAGGGAGTCTTTTCTTCAATGGATTCTCGAAAACTTGAAAGATTATGCGCCGGTCCAAAAAGTGATCAATGCCACAGGGGTGGTGGTTCATACCAATCTCGGACGTGCTCCACTTCCAAAGGATCTTTTTGAAAACCTTCTTCCACGTTTGTGTTCGTATTCCAACCTNGAATTTGAACTGGAAACCGGAAAACGCGGATCACGGGATTCGGTCCTCAGAAATCTGTTGAGGAACCTCTCAGGAGCGGAAGAAGCAATGGTTGTNAATAACAACGCTTCTGCCGTTTTCCTAATGCTCCGAGCCCTTACTGCAGGNAAAGAGGTGATTGTTTCAAGAGGAGAATTGGTAGAAATTGGNGGTTCTTTCCGTATTCCGGACATCATGCGCGAGTCCGGAGCAACGCTGGTTGAAGTGGGCACCACCAACCGGACTCGACTTTCTGATTATGAGCAGGCCATTTCTGAAAATACAGCNGCCATTCTNAAAGTTCATCCATCCAATTATATCATTGAAGGTTTTACCGAATCAGTTGAGATCCCGAAACTTGTGGAACTTGCAAAAAGCCATGGGCTCTATTGTTTTCANGANTGGGGAAGCGGCACCTTTTACCAGTTTGCACAAAAAGGATTAAGAAGTTANCCCACTGCCCAACAGGAAATACAGAAAGGTATCGACATTCTCTGTTTCAGCGCTGACAAACTTCTGGGCTCCGTTCAGGGGGGAATCATTCTAGGTCGTAAAAATCCGGTCGAGAAGATGCGAAAGCATCCTCTTTATCGTGCACTCAGGGCTGATAAGGTCACCCTGGGGCTCTTAGAGTCGGTCCTTGGAGCTTACTTTGAACCTGAGAGCCTGAAAGAAAAGGTTACAGGAATCAGGTTACTCGAGAGAAGTAAGGATGAGATTCGGGATCAGGCGAATCGAATGATGGATGAAATCCATCCTGAATCCAATTCAGAATGGAAGGTGAAGATCGAAGAAACCGACTCCAGAACCGGAGGAGGTGCTCTGCCGGAACTGCCTCTACCTTCCTGCGCCTTGGTGATTAGTCACCCAGAATACAAGGCACAGCATATTCAGGATTGGCTNNGGTCAGAGCCCATTCCCATCATTGTCAGAGTTCAGGAAGAAAGNGTGTGGCTGGATTTCCGAACCGTTTTTGAAGAAGACGAAGAAANTTTAAAAAATTCCCTCCACCTCCTGTTCAAGTCTTCTTTCAAGAGTGAAAANCANGTTTCCTGAAAATAGAATCAAATTAAGTTCGTCAAATTTAAGGCTGGNTGCCTGCGTGTTTGAGGATGATGTTGAATTCATCTTCCTGAACCGGCTGGATGGAAAGACGCATCCCTTTCCGAAGCAGGAGCATGTTTTCCAGNCCTTTGATCTCACGTAATTCTGGCAGCATGATGGGTTTCTCAAATTCGTGTTCGAATTNAATATCCACCATCAGCCACCGAGGGTTTTCAGGAGTGCTTTTCGGATCAAAATAGTTACTCTCTGGATCCCATGCTGTGTAATCAGGATAGACTTCCTTGACCACCTTTGCAGTCCCTACCACACTGGGATTGATGACACTGTGATAAAATAGGACACGGTCTCCAATTTTCATTTCATCCCGCATGAAATTACGGGCCTGATAATTCCTGATACCGTCCCAGCATTCTGTGCCGTTTTTCGCATTTTTCAGATCCTCCAGCGAAAATGCATTCGGTTCAGATTTCATCAGCCAGTATTTCATGGATTCTCTTCGTTGGNTTCTTTAACAGNNTCNCCCACTCTCATCGGCTTCATACACATTGCCGGACTCCCCCGCCTGATCCAGATTCGAGTTTGTTCGACGGTAACTCCGTCAGGTTTACTGAGACTGGTTAGTTCTTCGGCAAAAAGGACATCTTCCAAACGAAATTCATAAATTTCGCTTCCGGGATCCAGAGGGTTGGTTCGCAGAAGCACCATGTTCGGATTGTAATGGGGACGCAGGGAACCGGCGTAGGACACTGCTTGATCTTCAAGATCATCGCGGTGTCCAGGGCTCCGCTGGATTTCGTAAAAATGACCTTCTTCAAGCAGCTTGAGCAAAGTCATTTCTCCCGTCTAGAGGTTCTCAGGCCTTAGTGGTCGAAGTTGACGCCCTGCCTGCCACATTTCCTGATTGTTGACGGCTTCAAGTTCCTGCTCCAGTTTTTCNCGGTAATCGGCTTTCGAATTCGATTCAATCGAAATCTGAGCCTCTTTCCCACTGGTGACACTGCTGTAACATTCTGCAATGACAGGTTTGAGTGCCTTATGAAATTTTGGAGCCCAGTCGAGTGCCCCACGCTGAGCCGTGGTGGAACAGTTGGAATACATCCAGTCCATTCCTTTTTCTGAGACAAGAGGATAAAGGCTTTCCAAAGCTTCCTCGATGGTTTCGTTGTAAGCCTCCGAGGGGGAATGTCCGTTTTCTCGGAGCACTTCATATTGTGCCAGAAAAGCCCCCTGAAGCATGCCCATCAAAACACATCGTTCACCAGTCAGATCACTGTGAACTTCCCTTTCAAAAGTGGTTTCAAAAAGATGTCCTGAGCCAATAGCGAANGCGGTGGCAATACATCGATCACGCGCGCGTCCTGTTGCGTCATGATGGATCGCATACGATGAATTGATTCCCCTACCTGCCTGAAAGTGGGTTCTGACCGTCAATCCACTNCCNTTGGGAGCAACAAGAATNACATCAACATTGGGAGGCGGAACGATTTGGGTGTGTTCATGAAAGACGATTCCGAAACCATGGGAAAAATAAAGAGCATCCGAAGATTTTAGATTTGCCTTCACCATGGGCCACATCTGAATCTGACCTGCATCGGAAAGAAGGTATTGGATGATCGTTCCGCGGCTTGCAGCTTCTTCTGTTTCGAAGAGTGTCTCTCCTTCAACCCAACCGTCTTCCAGGGCACGATCCCAACTCCTCCCTTTGCGGAGTCCGATGATCACCTTAAACCCCTGGTCCCGCATGTTCAACCCTTGCCCCTTACCCTGAGGGCCATAACCAAGGATGGCTGTAGTCTCGTCCTTCAAGATCTCCCTGCAGCGTTCAATTGGGTAATCGGTTCTCTCGATAATGGTTTCTTTGATGTTATTGATTTCAATTTCTTTCATAAAGGCTCCTGAAGGCTAATAAGCTGTGATAAGATTTAAATTGATCGGGGTTTTCCCGTCNTGCTTCCAAAAGTAGTTGAGGTGNTGATGAGCGAACCTGAGAGGNTCCCTTNTTTTNCTCAAACCCTTGAAAATATTGTCATTGCAGACGTGTAAAACAAGCAAAGCACTATAAAATCAAGGCTGGAAATGTCAATTCAATCAAGTAAATTACCATCAAAATCTTTACCCCATTTTTTCTTCATTGATGACAGAANNAACNAACTTCAGTAGCCGTTTCACAAGGATGGAATCGTTCATCCAACAACTGCAGGATGAGATCTGTCAAGCACTAGAAAAAAAAGACTCCCGAAAATTCCAAGAAGACTGCTGGAAACGTAAAGAAGGCGGTGGAGGGCGAACCCGAGTCTTGGAAAATGGTAGTTTTNTGGAAAAAGGAGGGGTCAATATTTCNAGTGTACATGGTCCAATGTCTGATGAATTAGCGAAACAATTGGGCACGAAAGCATCTTTTTTTGGAGCATGTGGCATATCCCTGGTGTTACACCCAAGATCTCCAAAAATACCAACGGTCCATATGAATCTCCGATATTTCGAAACTCTCTCAGGGGATTGCTGGTATGGTGGAGGTATCGACCTGACTCCCTATTTCCCTTATCCAGAGGATTTCCGTCATTTTCACCAAACCCTTCAGCAAGTATGCGAAAGATGTATTCCAGATTCATACGAAGAATACAAGAAAAACTGTGATGAGTATTTTTGCCTCCCTCACCGTCAGGAAATGAGGGGAATTGGTGGGATATTTTTCGATCATCTGAATGGTTCAGAAGAAAAATATTTCAATCTGGTTCATGAAGTGGGTGAAGAATTTCTGAATGCCTATCTGCCGCTGGTTGATCGAAGAATTAATGAAGAATGGAACGACGAGGATGTTGAATTTCAACATTACCGAAGAGGTAGATACGTCGAATTCAACCTGATTTATGACAGGGGCACACTTTTTGGAATTAAATCTAATGGAAGGATTGAATCAATCTTCATGTCTTTACCTCCAAAAGTCGATTTCCGTTATAATTGGGAACCAAGAAAAAATAGTCCGCACCACGAAATGAATGGTTTTTATCAACCGCAAAATTGGTGTTAAACCTATTATCATGCAAAGAAAACAGATTTTGATGAAATGAAAAGCCAACACATTCTAAAAAGAAATTTTTCTGCGATTATTTTGATGTTGTTCTTCATCCAACTGAGTCCTTTTTTACTCAAAGCTAAATCATTTGAGAAATACCACTCATTTCACCAAGCATCCATTTTGGCAGATGCGGATAATGGAAGAATCTTAAGAAATTACCGGAGTCAAAAAACGATCTATCCGGCATCCCTTGTAAAAATGATGGTGGCATTAATCACTCTTGAAGAAATCAACAAAGGGAACATTCATTTAAGTGATTCCATCAAAGTTTCTTCCTGGGCGAGTCGTATTGGAGGCAGGCAGGTTTATTTGAAGCAGGGAGAAGTCTTTCCTCTTTCGGAAATGATGAAAGCCATGGTGATCACCTCTGCCAATGATGTCACAGTTGCTATTGCAGAACACATTGCTAAAGACGTCGATACTTTCATCAGACTCATGAACCAAAGGGCCCAGGAACTCGGCATGACCGATACCGAGTTCCATTCGGTCCATGGTCTTCCTCCCGGACGAGGTCAACATTTTGACCGTTCCACTGCAAGAGACTTACTAAAACTCGCTTTGGAACTCCTAAACCATCCGGAATATCTTGATTGGGCTTCGGTACGACTGGATAGTTTCAGGAATGGAACTTTCCAGTTATTGAATACTAATCACAGGCTGATGAGAAATTACAAGGGGATGGACGGCATGAAAACCGGTTATCACCGAAAGGGCGGATTTAGTCTGGTCGCGACTGCCAAAAGAAACGAACGCCGATTTGTTTCAATCGTGATGGGAGTCAAAAGTTCCCGTTTAAGAAGCAAATTAACCCGGATGTTACTTGACGAAGGATTTCAAAAATATAAACAGGTGAGCCTCGATGTCCAACTTGGGATGAGTCCACTTTCTATAGAAGTAGATAAAGGAATGGAATCAAGCCTGCGTTTAAAAACTGCTCATCCCCTTAGAGTCATTTTGAAGGAAAATGAACGCATGAAAATTTCTCATCACTTCTTTCTTAAGGACCGCATTATCGCTCCTGTGGAAGAGGGTCAGAAGCTTGGAGATTTGGAATATAGGTTAGGAAGTGTTTCTCTGGGCAAGGTCCCTTTGATTGCAGAATTTGGTGTTGAAAAAGCAGGATTTTTTGCAAACTTCGCAAATACCCTGTTCAATTAAACCAGAACCACTATTTCTCTAAGCAATTCCTAATTTCCTGATGAAGTTCATGGGCAGCATGTCTTGAACTGGAAATACAATCCTTTGAGGAAAACTCTTGAGTCTCCTTAAATTCATTAAAAACTACGGATTTTTCAGGATAAAGAATGCTGCGTGAGGCATTGATCAAGCAAGGCACCCTCGTCCCGTCCTGAACTGCTTCCAAAGTCTTCTCCAATGCTCCTCCCTGAGCCCCGATTCCTGGAATAAGGAAAGGCATCGGCCCTGATTTTTCCCGGATCGCTAAGACCCTTTCCGGATGAGTTGCACCTACCACCAAACTTAGATTCGAATGAACATTCCATTCCCTGACTTTTTCAGCTACCTGCAAATAAAGATTAGGTACTTGAAAATCATTTGCTCCTGAATTGGATGTCAAACACAAAACGAAGATCCCCTTATCTTTATAATTCAGGAAGGGTTCTATGCTGTCATAGCCCATATAAGGATTGACTGTAATGGCATCACATCCAAACTGTTCCAAGAGTGCATAAGCGTATTTTTTGGAGGATGGACCAATATCTCCTCTTTTNGCATCTGCAATAANNGGAATATCTTCAGGAATGGTTTTTAGTACCTTTTCAAAAAGCCTNATGCCCTCCAAACCCAATGCTTCAAAATACGCCAGGTTAGGTTTTAGTGCCAAAGCATATTCTGATGTNGCTTCAATCACTTCNTCCAAAAAATGGAAAATTTGATCTGGCGTCTTACCAAAAGGTTCAGGAATTTTTTGAGGGTCCGGATCCAGACCTATGCACAAATGACTGTTAGTCCGTAAAAATCGATTGNTGATTTTTTCTAAGAAATTCATCCAGAAGTTGATGTAATGAAATTCAATTCTTGAATTTCAATTAGGAANTCATATAAGAATCTTCAGTTCAATATTTTAAATCATTCCGAGTTGATCCAATCATCNGATTNCAAAGATTGTGTTCAAATCAAAAGAGGGACATTTGCTCTATTTCTTTTTTCGGAGGTTGAGGTTTCCAGTTAACTTCCACTGTCTTGATACCAGAGCGTGAGTCATAATGAAGTTTCCCATGCTCAAGAGCATAGAGATGCACGTCACGTGTGACTTCAACATCAATCTTGCAATATTCGATAATTTTGTCGTACTGACCTTCTCGATACCATTTCAGGGCCTGAAGACCGTCTGCAGATTTTCCTGTTCCAAGTGTGGACCTTGCTACCGATTCAAGTTTTAACCTGTGCCCCAAAACTTTTTTNAGTTCCACGAGCATGTCCAGGTTATTTAAGCCAGCAAGTTCGGTATGAAGTCTTGATCGCATTTGAGCTTCAGCATGACAGGCTCCAGCCAAAACCCTATAATCGAATCCAACATGATTGAAACCAACGATTTGATCCGAGCGNTTACAATGTTCCACCAGTTCATTGGTCTGATGATCAAGGTAAACCGAAAATTGCTGATCCACTGAATCCCAGATTACTCCAACCGACATCCCCATATCTTCAATGTTTTCCCAACCCCCGACTTCTTCAGCGGAGTATTTTGTTTCAAGATCAAAATAAATAATTCGTTCCATGAAATTCCATTGATTTAAAGGGATGATTGATTATTACAAGATTTTAAATGTTCCTCAGGATGCCTCTCAGGATTTGATTCGCAAAGCATTTCGCAAATCAGCAAAACACACTCATCCTGACCTTTTTCCAGGTGACACTCCAGCAGAGAAGAAAAAAAGACAGGTTCTTTTTGTACAATTAACTCAAGCCTATGAAATCCTTTCGGATGAAAAGAGACGAACAGAATATGATAGGCAAAAATTACAACATTCAAAAAAATCTACGAAATCAAAAAATCAAACTCGAAAGGCAAGCACAAGTTCTTCATACCAAAAACAATCTGAACCATTCAAAAAACAGAAAAAGTCTTCTGAGTCCATTAATCAACCAGAAGAAGCTGTTCAAGAACTCCTAAGAGATGTTGAAAACCTTTTGCAAGATTTAGGACTGGGACTTCAGGACCCACTCGAAATGTTGATGAACTGGGCAAAAAAAGTCTTCCAAGAAACATTTGATGATGAAACATATGCTAAATCAGGAAGTAAAAGTCCATCAGAAGCATCAAAAGAAACCGGATCATCAAAATCACGCGCTAATGATTCATCAAAAGATATGTGGTATGAATTGCAAGAAGAATTAGAGCGAATCAAAAAAACTGCAAAGTCAGAAAACCCTTCTTCCGCATCTATTCACAGAAAAAATAAATCCAAGATCAAAGTCAAGGACACAGAAATAGAAAAGGAACTTGAATTTCTTAAAAAGAAATATCGTCGGTTTTAATGTATCTCAAAAATGTCTTAACATTAGTTAAACATATTTTCCAAANAACCTATTCCCATCCGAATGATCATTTTTGGTTTAAGAAATTAAACAGATGAATTATTTTCAAATTAAATTTCCATTGATTTCTAACATTCTTTGGACACATATTCGAAATATTTATTCTATTTTATTGGAAGTACTTCAATTTTATTTAGTTTTCATCCTTCTTTTCCAGACCTTCAGAATACTGATTTATNTTAATTATTCTGATTTATTTACTAATTTGCATTTTTTTGAATTCACTCGATCAATTTTTCTAGGGTTAAGATTTGACTTGTCGTCCATTTCAGCAATTCTATTTATTCCAATCGTATTNTATATAATCCCATTTAATTATTCTAATTCTTTAATNTATCGAAGAATAATTTCCAGTATTATTTATATTCAATTATGTGCTACGATGATTTTTCTTACAGCTGATTTTTTTTATTTCAGTTTTGTAAAGAGACATATCACGAATGAAGTTCTTTTTTTATTAAATGATTCAAAATATTTATTGAGTGAAGTAGCATCACACATTGGCCTTCTTATAACCTATTGTGTACTCTTTCTTGTTTTTTATTTTTTCTTTATTAGAAAAACTGCACCAATCACACATCATGGGAAACGATCCATTCCAGCATTTATTATAATTATACTTTCAATGATAACTATTGGACGTGGGGGGATACAAATCAAACCCATTGCAATCATTGATGCTTATCAACACGGATCAGCCAATCTTGGACATTTAATTTTAAATGGTTTTTTCACTGCATCTCATTACAGTTTTGCCGGTAATTTCATAGAAAGACCCAAAATTGATGAAACATTTGCACTCAACATTATAGATTTACCTAAAACAAATAATCCGCAATATCCTCTAGAAAAAAATTACACCAAAAAAGAAACTGAGAAAAAGAAGAATGTTGTGGTCATCATCGTTGAAAGTTTGACCTATAAGTACATTGATTATCTCAATNAAGGAAAAAAATATGGAGTAACACCTAACATCGATAAGATTGCTTCGGAGGGATTGATCTTCTCAAATTTTTTTGCAAATGGACAGAGAAGTATCGAAGGGGCCCAAGCGATACTGACTGGAATCCCACCTCTTCCAGGAATTCCCGACATAATATCTTTNAGNGTTAACTATTCCNGACTTGGAGAATTAGCAAAAGCAAACNATTANCGTACGATTTTTGTGACAAGTACNTTGAAAGAATCCTTTTCTTTAGATTTGATGGTATACGCTTCCGGGATTGAAGAATATTATGGAAGGGAAGATTACAATCTTCTTTTAAATTATCCTGAAGCCAGAGAAAGGACACTTGGATGGGATTACGAAACCTTCATGCTTTTATCGGATAAATTGGGTGGACATAGCCAACCATTCATAGCATTTGTTAACGCCAGCTCAGACCACACCCCCTTTCCCAGAATGCAGGAACCCTTCACAAAATATA
>FUFK010038816.1_pt1 | contig 25425 bp, 23 predicted proteins | sample 1021851 | NCBI WGS metagenome assembly FUFK01 (sample SAMEA51879418, study PRJEB19060) | metagenome | reverse complement strand
GTGCGCGCCGCGTCCAGCAGCGGGTTGCCGCCGAGCGCGATCGCGGTCGCCTGCTCGGCGGAACCGGGCAACCCCGGCAGCGGCGCCGGATAGGCGAGCTGGCCGGGTACCAGCCCGACGAAGCGGATGTAATTCTCGCGGCTCGCGATCAGCTGGGCCTGCGCCGCCTGGAGCTGCCCACGCGCCAGCGACAGGCGTGCCTCGGACTGCGCGACATCGGTGCGGGTCAGGTCCCCGACCTCGAACCGGTCGCGCGACGCCTGGAGGTTGGTCGCGAGCACCGTGACGTTGCGCGTGTTGAGCTGGACGATCGCCTCGTCGCGCAGCACGTCCATATAAACCGAGACGATCGCGTTGAAGACGTCCGCCTCGGTCGCGCGCAGATTCGAGCGTCCCGATTCGACCCGGGCATCGGCGGCGCGGATCGAATTGGCGACGCGCCCGCCCTGGAACAACGGGAACGACAGATTGCCGTTGGCGGCAAAGGCACGGCTCGGCGCCGACAGGCTGTTGGCCGAGGTCAGCACATATTCCTGATAATCGGCGGTCGCGCTGAGCGTCGGCCGCGCCGCCGCCTTGGCGATCGGGACCCCTTCGTCGATCGCGCGCAGCCCGGCGCGCGCGGCGGTAAGCCCGGGATTGGTGCGATAGGCATGGCGCAGTGCCGCGCGCAGCGTGGTGACCGGGCCGGAATCCGCGGCGGGCGGCGCGTCCTGGGCGTGAGCGACAGACGCGGGAAGGACGGTCGCGACACACGCGGCCAAGGCAACGAAACGGTGCATGGGATCAATCTCCTGAGCGATGGGAAAGCCGCGCGGGAGCGGCGTCGTACATCGTCAGGCGATCGGCGGTCGCAGCGCTCTGGACGGGACCTCGCCGTGCACGCGGAAGTCATAGCGGGCACAGCCCGGGCTGCGCGACTGTATCACCGGCGTCAGCGTGACGTCGGCGAACACCCCGGCATGGTGATGGTGACAGAGATGTAAATGGGCTGGCAGCTCGCGGCGCTGCCCGTCGGCCTCACGCTGGTCCTGCGTCGCCGACACCCCTTCCTCGGCGCAGCGATCAGTCGCGATCGTCGTCGCAACCGGCATCGGCTCAACGCCGTGCAGCGCCGACTCGCCTACCATGGTCATACCGAGAAGAATTGCGATCAGCAGGCGGGGCATCGTTCCTCGTCCCGGGAAACGTCGGTAATGCGTCGCGGCGCCGCGTGCGATGCGCAGTATGACGCGGCTCCCATTGCAACATTCCTTGCGATCAAACAGGTTCTACTTCAAGATCAAATTCGCACGATCATGTTGAGACATGATATCAGTTGGAAAAATGATGTAAAGTAACAACTTCCATTCTACTTGCGATCGTCATGGCACGAATCGTTCTTGGAATAGAATTGATATATTATATCAACAATTGTGCTTGGGCCAACCTTCATCTGCCTGATTTTACTGGGGTGACAAGCACCTCGCACTGCGATATGGGCACTGTTCAATGCATCGTTTCCTCCTCCTGCTCCTGTGTGCGCTCGCAGCCCTGTCGATGGGCACGGGGGCGGTTGCGCATGCGGCGGAGCGCAGCGTCTGCGCCGAGCAGGCCTCGGACAAGGCCGAGGTCCATTCGGGAAATGAGGAGCCGGGCAAGCCCGCCTCCGACCAGGGCTATGGGCATCAGCATGGTTGCCATGGCCACCACCTCATGGCGATCATGCCCGAGAAGTCGGCCGTCAGCCACGCCCTGCCCTCGACTGCGCCGTTCGTGCGAATGGCGCCGGCGCTGTATGCCGCGCGCAGCGATCCCGCGTTGAGACCACCGCAAGCCTGACAACCACTCGGCCGCGCCTGCGCGGCATGGCTTGGTTTGTCAGGAGTATTTACATGCATCGTATCCTCGCGGCCCTTCTGGCCGCGGTGTCCTGCGCGGGAATCGCGCAGGCGCAGACGTCGCCACCGGCCTCGGCCGGCGACGTCCTCACGATCGACGACGCGCTCGCCCAGGCAGGTGCTGTGTCCCCAACCGGCGACGTTGCCGAAGCTGGGATTCGTGCGGCTGAGGCGGGCCGCGTCGTCGCGGGACTGAGGCCCAATCCCACCGTTACCACCGACGTCGAGAACATTCTCGGCACCGGACCCTATCGTGGCCTCGACGAATCCGAGACGACGGTCAATTTCGCGCTACCGATCGAGCTTGGCGGCAAGCGTTCGGCGCGCATCGCCGTCTCCGAGGCCGAAATCACCCGCGCGCGAATACAGACCTTGGTGGCGGGTGCCGACCTGCGGCTGGGCGTAGTCCAAGCCTATGTCCAGGCCATCGCCAGCGAGCGCCGCCGCGCGATCGCCGAAAGCCAGATTACGGTGACCACGGAAAATCTTCGGATCGCACGCGACCGGGTTGAGGCGGGCGCCAACTCGCCGATCGACGAGCAACGCGCCCAGCTCCAGCAGGTGAATGCCGAGACCGAGCTCGCCCAGGCGCAGCGCGCGGCCGAAGCGGCGCGTGCAACGCTTGAGCGCTATCTCGGCCGGCCGTTGAACGAAAGTCTCGACGCCGCCTGGTATGAGCGCGTCGGCGGCTACGGCCCACAAGAGCCGGTCCGCGCCGACGGCACGCTCGCGTTGGCGATCGCCCGCGCCGACGTATCGGCAGCCGAAGCACGGGTGCGGCTGGCGCGCAGCCAGCGTGTGCCCGACCTCACGGTGAGTGCGGGTACGCGGCGGCTGACCGCGACCAAGGATCAGGCTATGGTGTTCAGCGTATCGGTGCCGTTGCCGATCTTCAATAATGGCCGGGCCAGCGTGAACCAGGCGCTGGCCGAGCGCGACCGGGTCGATGCGCAGCGCCGCGTCGCCTTGTTCGAGGCGGAGCAGGCGATCACCGCAGCGCGCGCCGACCGCGATCGCGCGGCGGCCGCAGTGCGCGCATCGGGACCCGCGCTCGCCGCCGCGACCGAATCCGCGCGCATCGCGCGCCTCGGCTATGGCGAGGGCAAGTTCGACCAGATTGTGCTGCTCGATGCCGAGCGGACCCTGCTCGACACGCGCCGCGCCGCGGTCGACGCGCTCGCCCAATATCACGACGCCGAGGCCCGTCTGGCCCGGCTCACCGCGCCGGCGCCCGTGCCGGCGGCAACAGGGAATTGACGATGAACAAGCTCATCATTGGAGGCGCGACTCCGCTCGCGCTGGCGTTGCTGCTCGCCGGATGCGGCGGCGGCGACCCCGCCGCCAACAACAGCACCGAGGCCGGCCATGCCGAGGGCGAGGCGGGGCACAAGGAAGGCGAAGCCGGGCACAGCGAGGCCGAGGGCGCACACAAGAAAGGCGAGAGCGAAGGCGGCGGCGAGGAGGGCACGATCACGCTCACCGCGCAGCAGATCCGCGCCGCAGGCATTGAGATTGTGCGTCCGGTGTCGCGCGGCGGCGGCACGCTGCAGTTGCCCGCAACGATCGAGGGCGACCCGCAGGGAACGCAGGTCGTCTCGGCGGCGATCGGCGGGCGCGTCGTCGCGCTCAACTATAATCTCGGTCAGCCGGTCACGCGCGGTCAGGTCGTCGCGGTGATCGAGAGCCGCGAGGCCGCCACGATCCGCGCCGAGGTCGAGGCGGCGCAGGCGCGCAGCGCGCTCGCCCAGTCCAACCTCGCGCGCGAGGAGCGGCTGTTCAAGCTGCGCGTCTCGCCCGAGCGCGACGTGATCGCCGCGCGCACCGCCGCCACCGAGGCAAGCATCGCGCTGCGGCTCGCCCGACAGCAGGTTTCGGTCGCCGGGGTCAGCGGCGGCGCGCTCAACCGCATCGGCGTGACCGCGCCAATCGCGGGGCGCATCACCGCGCGCCCGGTGGTCCTCGGGCAGACCGTGGCCGCGGACGCCGAGCTGTTCCGCGTCTCCAACCTGTCGCGGGTCGCGGTGACCGTGTCGTTGTCGCCCGCCGATGCCGCACGCGTCGCGGTCGGCGCGCCGGTCGAGATCAGCTCGGGCGGACGCCGTTCGGCGGCGCAGGTGAGCTTCGTCTCGCCGGTACTCGACGAGACCACCCGGCTCGTCACCGTAATCGCGCTGATCGACAACAGCGCCGGCCAGTGGCGCGTCGGCGAGCCGGTCACCGCGGTGGTGCAACTGCCCGGTCAGGGCGGCGGCGCCGTCAGCGTGCCCGCCTCGGCGCTCCAGACCGTCGAGAATCGTCAGGTCGTGTTCGTACGCACATCGAGTGGGTTCCGGGCCGTGCCCGTGACCGTCGGTGCGCACAGCTCCGGCTCGGTCGTCGTGACCTCAGGCCTCACCGGCCGCGAAGAGATCGCCGGTACCGGCAGCTTCACCCTCAAGGCCGAGCTCGGAAAGGGCGAGGCGGAGCACGGACACTAAGCCATGATCGAACGTATTGTCACCTTTGCGGTCGAGCGGCGCTGGTTCGTCCTGCTCATGACCCTCATCGCCACCGTCATCGGCGCCGTCTCGTTGAGCCGGCTACCGATCGATGCGGTTCCCGACATCACCAACAACCAAGTCCAGATCAATATCCGCGCGCCCGCGCTCTCACCCGAGTTGGTCGAGAAGCAGGTCGCCTTCCCGATCGAGACCGCGCTCGCCGGCGTGCCCGGTCTCGAACATACCCGCTCGCTCAGCCGCAACGGCTTCGCGCAGGTGACCGCAGTGTTCACCGATTCCACCAACATCTATTTCGCACGCCAGCAGGTCGCGGAGCGGCTGCGCACCGCGGAGGAAAGCCTGCCTGCGGGTGCGACACCAGAAATGGGTCCGATCGCCACGGGTCTTGGTGAAGTCTATATGTGGACCGTCCACATGGCCCACCGGCCCGAGGACAAGCACAAGCCCGGCGAACCGGGTATCCAGCCCGACGGGAGCTACCTGACGCCTGAGGGTGAACGGCTGGTGAGCGAAGCCGACAAAGCAACCTATCTGCGCACGACGCAGGACTGGATCGTCGCGCCGCTGCTCAAATCCGTTCCGGGCCTTGCCGGCGTCGATTCGATCGGCGGCTATGTCAAGCAGTTCCAGGTCGTCCCTGACGTGCAGCGGCTGACCGCACTGAAGCTCAGCCTCGGAGACCTCGCGACCGCGCTCGAGGAGAACAACAGCGCGGTCGGCGCGGGCACGGTCGACCGCAACGGCGAGGGTCTGGCGGTGCGTTCGGATGCGCGCATCGCCAACGCCGACCAGCTCGGACGCACCGTCATCGCCACCCGCGAAGGTGTGCCGATCCTGCTCAATCAGGTCGCGACTGTGCGCACCGGCCAGGCGATCCGCATGGGTTCGGCCTCGGAAAATGCCCAGGAAGTCGTCGTCGGCACCGCGATCATGCGGATCGGGGAGAACAGCCGTAACGTCGCCTCGGCCGTCGCCACGCGGCTCGACGAGGTCAACGCCTCGCTGCCGACCGACATCGTCATCCAGCCGGTGCTCGACCGCACCGGGCTGGTCAATTCGACGATCAAGACGGTGGCGAAGAACCTCTCCGAAGGCGCGCTGCTGGTCATCGTCGTGCTGTTCCTGCTGCTCGGCAATTTCCGCGCGGCGCTGATCGCGGCGCTGGTGATCCCGGTCACCATGCTGATGACCAGCTTCGGCATGTTGCGCGGCGGCGTTTCGGCCAATCTGATGAGCCTTGGCGCGTTGGACTTCGGCCTGATCGTCGACGGCGCGGTGATCATCGTCGAGAATGCGCTGAGACGCATCGCCGAACGTCAGCACCATATCGGCCGCACGCTCGACAAGGGGGAACGGCTGTCGGTAGTGGCGGGCGCGGCGCGCGAGATGATCCGGCCCTCGGTCTATGGCCAGGCGATCATCATCCTCGTCTATGTGCCGCTGCTCACCCTGACCGGGGTCGAGGGCAAGACCTTCACGCCGATGGCACTGACCGTCATCCTCGCGCTGGCCTTCGCCTTCGTGCTCTCGTTGACCTTCGTGCCGGCGATGCTCGCGATCTGGCTGTCCAAGCCGGTCGAGGAGAAGGAGGGCCGGATCATGTCCTGGCTCAAGCGCCGCTATGAACCCGGTCTCGACCGGGCGATGGCGCGGCCGCGTGTCACGATCCTCGCGGGCGTCGGCGCTTTCCTGCTCGCGATCCTCGCCTTCATGACCCTGGGTCAGGAGTTTCTGCCTCAGCTCGACGAAGGCGACGCGACCGTCCAGGTGTTACGTGTCCCGGGTACCTCGGTCGAGCAGAGCCAGGCGATGCAGTTCCAGGTCGAAAAGGCGATCTCGAGCATTCCCGAGGTCAAATTCGTCTTCTCAAAGACCGGCACCGCCGAGCTCGCCTCGGATCCGATGCCGCCCAACATCTCCGACACTTTCGTCATCATGAAGAAGCACGCGGACTGGCCCGACCCCAGCCTCACCAAGGCCGAGGTCGTCGCCAAGATCGAGAAGGCGCTGGAGGGGCTTCCCGGCAACGCGTTCGAGATCAGCCAGCCGATCCAGATGCGGTTCAACGANCTNATCGCNGGCGTNCGCGGCGACATCGCGGTCAAGGTGTTCGGCGANGACACCGANNCGATGAACGANACCGCNAACAANATCGCCGGCATNCTGCGCNNNGTGNANGGNGCTACCGACGTCCGCGTCGAACAGACCGAGGGACTACCGATGCTCGACATCCGCCCCAATCGAGATGCCATGGCGCGGCTCGGAATCACCGCGCGGGTCATGCAGGATACCGTCGCCGCCGCGATCGGCGGGCGCGACGCCGGCATGATCTTCGAAGGTGACCGGCGCTTCGCGGTGACCATCCGGCTGACCGATGCCGCGCGCGCCGACCTCCAGACATTGGGGCAGGTACCGGTGCCGACTCCCGACGGGGCGTTCGTCCCGCTCGAGAGCGTCGCCGATATCGCGGTGACCTCCGGTCCCAACCAGATCAGCCGCGAGAATGGCAAGCGCCGCGTGGTGGTTCAGGCCAATGTCCGCGGCCGCGATGTGGCCGGGGTGGTCGAAGATGCGCGGGCGGCGATCGCGCGCGACGTTCGCCTGCCCGCCGGCCAGTATCTCGAATGGGGCGGCCAGTTCGAGAATCTCCAATCGGCTAGCGCCCGGCTCATGCTCGTGGTCCCGGCCTGCTTCGCGCTCATCATCCTGCTGCTCTACGGGGCATTGGGAAGCGTACGCGACGCAGCGATCGTGTTCACCGGCGTGCCGCTCGCGTTGGTTGGCGGGGTACTCGCCTTGTTCCTGAGGGGTATGCCCTTCTCGATCTCGGCAGCCGTTGGCTTCATCGCCCTGTCTGGCATCGCGGTTTTGAACGGGCTGGTCATGGTCACCTCGATCCAGGACCTGATGGCGCGCGGCGTCAGCCGGGCCGAGGCGGCCTATCAAGGTGCGCTCGCGCGGTTGCGGCCGGTAGTGATGACCGCGTTGGTCGCCTCGCTTGGCTTCGTGCCGATGGCGATCGCCACCGGATCGGGCGCCGAGGTGCAGAAGCCGCTCGCCACCGTGGTGATCGGCGGCCTGATCTCGGCGACGTTGCTCACCCTGTTCGTCCTACCGACGCTATACGCCCGCTACGGACGTCGCGAGACCGATGTTAGTGAAGTCGAGACGCCGTCGTCGCAGGGAGGAACGCCGCTCCCCGCCCACTAAGGTAACCCGGACCCGCCGCCGCGTGCGGCGGCGGGTCTCCGATCCGGAATGCTGGACCATGGCTCAACCGCAAGCCGACGACCGCCGCGAACGCCGCACCTTATGGTGGGTTCTGGCACTCAACGTGATGCTGGCGGGCGGTTTTCTCGGCGCCGGGCTCGTCGGCGATTCGAGCGCACTAATCGCCAACGGCCTCGACAATCTCTCTGATGCGGCGGTCTATGCGTTGAGCCTCGTGGCGCTCAGCCACGGACTGGCGTGGAAGCGCCGCGCAGCCAATGTGTCAGGCGCAATGCTGCTGCTGTTCGCGGTCGGTATCCTCATCGATGTCGGCCGGCGCTATGTCCAGGGCAGCGAGCCGATCGGCGCCACCATGATGATCATGGCCGCGATCGCCGCCGCCGTGAATTATCTGTGCCTGCGCCTGTTACAGCGGCTCGAGGCGCCTGATGTCAATCTTCGCGCCGCGACCACTTTCAGCTTCAACGACTTCATTTCCAATGGCGGGATCCTCGTCGCCGGCCTCCTTGTGCTGTGGCTCGGCAGCAACTGGCCCGACCTCGTCGTCGGCCTGCTCACCGCGCTGATCGCGATCAAGGGCGGCATCGAGATTCTGCGCGATACCCATCGGCAATCCCATCGCGACCGGGAGGAGACATCATGACCGAGATACTGCGCATTGATATCCCTGTAGTGCTGCCCGAGGTCGCCGACGCGGCCGACGCCTGTGTCGCGCGATTGACCGCTGAACTTGCCGGCCGTCGCGGCATCGCAGAAGCGCATGTCGTTCCTGCGGCCGGCGAGGCGCCCGCGCATCTGTGCGTCCATTACGATCCGGACATCGTCTCGCTGGTGCGGATCCGCGAGCTCGCTACCGCCGCCGGCGCGAACATCACCGAGCGCTTCGGCCATCTTCGCTGGGACGTCGAGGGGATCAGCCATCAGCGCCGCGCGCGCAGCATTGCCGAACAGCTTCAGCGCGTGAACGGGGTGATCGAGGCAGAGGCGAGCGCATCGGGCACGCTGCGGATCGAGTTCGACCGCACGCTGACCTCCGAAGCGGCGTTGCGCAGCTTCCTCGACCAGCTCGGGGTGCATGAGCGCAAGACGCCCGCCAACGCACCCGCTGTCACGCCGGACAGAGGCGCCGGCGACGATCACGCCGGGCATGATCATGGCGAGGGCGAACACGGCCATGCCCATGGCGGCCTGCTCGGCCCCAACACCGAGTTGTTCTTCGCGCTGGCCTGCGGCGCACTGCTCGGCATCGGCTTCCTGCTCGAAACTCTGGCCGCCGTTCCCGAATGGCTGCCACTCGCACTCTATATCGGCGCCTATGGCTTTGGCGGCTGGTTCACACTGCGCGAGGCGATCGACAATCTGCGCCTCAAGAAATTCGAAATCGACACGCTGATGCTGGTCGCCGCGGCCGGCGCGGCGGCGCTTGGCGCTTGGGCAGAAGGGGCGCTGCTCCTGTTCCTGTTCAGCCTCGGCCATGCACTCGAACATTATGCCATGGGCCGCGCCAAGCGCGCGATCGAGGCGCTGGCCGAACTCGCGCCGCAGACTGCGCTCGTCCGCCGCGGCGAAGCGCTCGTCGAGCTGCCGGTCGAGGACCTCGTGATCGGTGACACCGTGGTCGTCAAGCCCGATGAGCGCCTCCCCGCCGACGGGTTCCTCGTCAAGGGCACGAGCAGCGTCAACCAGGCGCCGGTCACCGGCGAAAGCATGCCGGTCGACAAGCGTCCCGTGCCTGATGAAGCTGCAGCGCGCGCGCAGCCCGAAGCGCTCGAAGCCGCCTATCGCGTGTTCGCCGGCACGATCAACGGCAGCGGGCTGATTGAGGTCGAGGTCACCCGCAAGTCGACAGAATCCGCGCTCGCTCGCGTCGTCCAGCTGGTCAGCGAGGCCGAGACCCAGAAGTCGCCGACCCAGCGCTTCACCGAACGCTTCGAGCGGGTGTTCGTGCCTGCTGTGCTCGGGCTGACCGTGCTGTTGCTGTTCGCCTGGGTGGTTGTCGACGAGCCGTTCCGCGATAGCTTCTATCGGGCGATGGCGGTGCTGGTCGCGGCCAGCCCCTGCGCGCTCGCTATCGCCACACCGAGCGCGGTGCTCTCGGGTGTCGCGCGCGCGGCGCGCGGCGGTGTGCTGATCAAGGGAGGTGGGCCGCTGGAGGAACTGGGTTCGCTGAAGGCGATCGCGTTCGACAAGACCGGCACGCTCACCGAAGGGCGCCCGCGTATCACCGACATCGTGCCGGCCCAGGGCATCGATCCCAGTGAACTGCTCGCCGCCGCGGTCGCGGTCGAGCGGCTAAGTGACCATCCACTCGCCCGCGCGATCGCGCGCGATGGCCAGGATCGGCTCGGCGAACGCGAGGTGCCGCCCGCACATGACCTGATCAGCATCACTGGCCAGGGCGTTCGCGCGACGCTGGACGGCGAGACGGTGCTGATTGGCAAGGCCGAGATGTTCGGGGTCGGGGCCATCGCGCCGCTGTCCGGCGAAATGGCGGGCGCGATCGCCGCGCTGCGCGAGCAGGGCCGGACCACCATGGTGGTCCGGCGCGGGGTGCAGGATCTGGGCGCGATCGGGCTGATGGACACGCCACGCGCTGCGGCGAAGGAAGCGATCGCCCGTATCCACGCGATGGGTATCACCCGGATGATCATGATCTCGGGCGATCATCAGAAGGTCGCCGAGTCGATCGCCAAGGAGGTGGGGCTCGACGAGGCCTGGGGCGACCTCATGCCCGAGGACAAGGTCGAGGCGATCCGCAAACTGCGCGCCACCGACAAGGTCGCGATGGTCGGCGACGGCGTCAACGACGCACCGGCGATGGCCAATGCCACCGTCGGCATCGCGATGGGCGCGGCCGGCTCCGATGTCGCGCTTGAGACCGCCGATGTCGCACTGATGGCGGACGATCTCGCGCATCTGCCGTTCGCGGTCGGGCTCAGTCGCGCAACCCGCCGGATCATCCGCCAGAATTTGGTGGTGAGCCTTGGCGTGGTCGCGGTGCTCGTGCCGGCGACGATCTTGGGGCTCGGTATCGGTCCCGCCGTGATGGCGCATGAGGGCTCGACGCTCGTCGTCGTGTTCAATGCACTGCGGCTGCTCGGATACCGCAAATGACCGGGAACGACCCCGCCGGCCGCGCCGGGGCTGCCGCAGTTAACCCCGCGTTCCTCTATATGGATGCGTTACGCGCCGTTCTCGCGCTCGTCGTCGCCTTCGGCCATATCTGGGCGCTGCTGATCGCGGACTACCGGCCGACCGACGACCTTCTCGTCAAGTCTCTCTACCTTGCCGCCGGCTTCGGCCACCCCGCGGTGATCCTGTTCTTCGTGCTCAGCGGCTTCTGGATCACGCGCAGCATCCTGCTCACGCCGCCAGCGCGCTGGACCTGGTCGGGCTATCTCAAGGATCGCCTCGTAAGGCTGCTGCTGGTGGTGGTACCGGCGCTACTGCTCGGCGGCCTGTTCGACTTTGCCGGGGTCGCCACGAGCTCGCCGACCCATCTCGGGCAGACCGGCAGCTATGTCTTGCCGCGCAGCGTCGCGACCTACCTCACCCTTCCCGACTTTCTCGGCAATCTCGTCTTCCTCCAGGGGCTGGTGGTGGCGCCATTCGGCTCTAATGGCCCGTTGTGGAGCCTCGCCTATGAGTTCTGGTTCTATATCTGGTTTCCTGCGCTGTGGTTCGCGCTGACGCAGCGGCGTTTCTCCTTCGCGCTGCTCACCCTCGCGCTCGGCATCGTCTATCCCGACCTGTTCTTCCACTTCCTGAGTTGGCTGTTCGGCACACTGCTCTTCCTCGTCTATCGCTGGTGCGAGGCCAATCGCACCCGAGTCGGCGCCATCCGTGACACGCTCTGGCTGCCCGGCGCGCTCCTGTTCGTGGCAACCCTCGCCTGGGGACGCACAGGCGCGTTTGCCGCCGAGGATCCGGTGCTCGCGTTCAGTTTCGCGATGTTGCTGCTAGGGTTGCTTCTGCGACGCACGCCGGCGCTTCCCGGGATTGCCCACCTCGCGCGCTACGGCCGCGAAACGAGCTTCTCGCTCTACGCGATCCATTTCCCGCTGATGGCGCTGGCGACCGCGGCGCTCATCGCCGCCGAGCGCCTGCCGCCCGACCCGCAAGCGATCGCCTGGGCGCTTGCGATCCTCGCCGCCTCGGCGTTTGCTGCTTGGGGGTTCGCGCGCGGCACTGAATCCCATACCGCAAGGGTGCGCGACTGGCTTGGCCGCGCCACAAGTGCCGGCACCCAAAGGCTCGCCGCGACCGAGAGCGGGATGGTTCTAGGGAGGCGCCGCCATGATCGCCGCTGAGAACGAAATCGCTATTCCTGCCCGCCCCGAAGCGGTCTGGGAGGTGCTGCTCGACTTTGAGCGCTATCCGAGTTGGCACCCCTTCATCGAGCTCGTGGGGGACCCCTCACTCGGCGCGAAGATCGAGTATCGCTACACCGGCAAGATGCTCGGGATGGGGCGGTTGCGCAAGATGCACAGCTTCGCGCGGATCACGGCGCTCGCGGCGCCCATCGAATTCGCATGGCGCATGAGCATGGGCTCGTTCCTGTTCCGGATCGACGAAAGCTACCGCCTTGAGCGGCATCCGACCGGGACCCGGCTTGCGCATCGTGTCGAGTATCGCGGCGTGGTCGCCCGGCTTTGGCGAGCAGGCATCACCAGTCGTGCCCATGTCATGATATGCGAGACCGATACAGCGTTGCGTGCCCGCTTCGTGAAGCGCCCGCCGCCACGCAAGCGAGGGCGTCGATGAACGATCGCGATTCATCCGGCCGACAACGCCATCGCCGCCCGTGGAGCGAGGATGACGACCGCGACCTGCGGCAGATGATCGAGGCGCGCGAGTCCGTGGCGCATATCGCCAGCACTTTGCAACGGACCCAGGACGCGATCCGCGGCCGCGCCGCCCAGTTCAAACTGATCCTGCCATCCGCGTTGCGCCCATGGCGCCGGCATTGGCGTCTCAGGGCGGGCAACGCGTCGCCAGCCACCCATCCGCAGAAAACCCAATCCGGGGACCCGGCCTCGGACGATGGCGGCAAATGAGCCGCAAGCGACATCAGAGCCGCCGTCAGAAGTGCGCTCGCTGTTGCATCCGGGACCAACGGCCGTGGGCCTCACCGGTCTGCTCGAGTACCGGTGATCGCTGCACCGCGACGGGGTCGGCACCTGAGGCTCCTCCTCCCGCGTCGGCTCTCCCGTCACCGCTACATGTTGATGAGGACAAACCCATGCGAGCCCGCACCTTCGCCGCCGCCCTCTTGCTCGCCCCCTTGCTTGTCGGCTGCATGAACGGACGCTTGCTGACCCCGATCATCGAGGCGCCACCACCCCAGCGCTTCGATATCTATTGGGTAAAAGCCTATGCCGCGCGCGATGCGGTCATCGTCACTGGCAAGGTCCGGCGCCCACTCGGACGGACGATGCCGGTGTCCGGGCATCTGCACCTCATTGCCTCATTCGGCGATGGCCAGCCCAAGGCGATTGCCGATACCCGCTGGGGCCCGATCGGCAGCCGCCAACGCAGCGGCAGCTTTTCGGCCCGGATGATAACAACCGACGCCACATCGCTTAGGCGCATCCGCATTGAGTATCGGCCGGGCCCGGCATGCGCGGTCAACCCACGGGCATCGGCCGCGCATCGCCTGCCCCGGCCATGATCGCAGCGATCGGGTTTTGGAGATCTATCATCCTGCGGCCCCCGGCTTTCCGGCAAATATGACCGGCGACGCTGCCGGACCCGACAGCTCGCGCATCGCATGCCGGATGATCTGCGCACCCCCAATGAGGCCGAGTCCAGCCATCACCCCCGCGACAATGAGATCGGGCCACGCGGTACCCGTTCCGAACACGCCTGCCGCGGCAAGCACCACCGCGACATTACCGATCGCGTCGTTGCGCGAGCAGATCCATACCGAGCGCATGTTCGCATCCCCCGTGCGGTAGCGAAACAGCATCAGCGCTACCGCACCATTGGCCACGAGCGCCGCAATACCCACCGCGCCCATCATCTCGGCCTCCGGAAGCGTACCATGCCAGACTGCCCAAAGCGTGGCTACGAGAACATACAGGCCCAGCAGGACGAGCGTGGCACCCTTCAGAAGCGCGGCACGGGCACGCCATGCCAGCGCCATGCCAGCCACGCCGAGACTGATGGCATAGTTGGCGCTGTCGCCCAGGAAATCGAGGGCGTCGGCCTGAAGGGATTTCGATCCGCCGGCGATACCGGCAACCATCTCGACGAGGAACATGGCAGCGTTCACCGCCAGCGCAATCCACAAGGCGCGCCGCCAGTGCGGATCGACCGCTGCCTTCTTGTCGTCGCAGGCGCAGCTCGTGCAGACCATTTCAACCCTATCGAACGAATCGGCTCCGCATTCTATATGCGGACTGTAGCAACTAGAGGGTCAAGCGGTTTTCCCATGCAGATCGGCGAACTGGCACGCATCACCTCGACCAAGGTCGAAACCATTCGTTTCTACGAGAAGATCGGATTGCTTCCCGAGCCCGGGCGCACTGCGGGCAATTACCGCGATTATGGCGGCGACCATCTCGCCCGGCTCTCCTTTATCCGCCGCGCGCGCGACCTGGGCTTCACGCTCGATCAGGTGCGCGAGCTCCTCGCCCTTTCCGACGATCGGGATCGCTCTTGCGGTGCCGTCGACACCGTCGCGCGTGCGCATCTCGCGCAGATCGATCAGAAAATTGCAGATCTCCGCGCACTGCGCCGCGAGCTCGACGAGCTGATCGGCCAATGCCGCCAAGGCGCGATTTCCGACTGCCGGATCATCGAAGCATTGGGACCCGAAACAAGCCATTGACCCTATAGTGACTATAGGGTGCAAAACCTGCTCGCGACTCGCGGAGGTGATGATGAGCGACTGTGGATGTGAGGCCGATACCGAACGTGCGGGCACGGACCCTGCCTATCGGCGGGCGCTATGGATCGTGGTGATCCTCAATGTCGGCTTCGGCGTGCTTGAGCTGGCGGGCGGCTTCATCGCCGGCTCGCAGGCGCTGAAGGCGGATTCGCTCGATTTCATCGGCGACGGATCGATCACGCTCTTCGGGCTGATCGCGCTGGGCTGGGCGGCGGTCGCGCGCAGCCGGGTTGCACTGGTGCAGGGCCTCTTCCTCGCAAGTCTCGGGCTCGGCGTGATCGGCTTTGCCGGGTGGCGCGCGTTCAATGCCATCCCGCCCGAAGCCGGATTGATGGGCGGGATCGGGATCGTCGCGCTCCTCGTCAACATTGCGGCCGCGCTGGTCCTCGCGCGGTTCCGCAACCAGGGGGACGCGCAAGCGCGCGCCATCTGGCTGTTCTCGCGCAACGATGCGCTGGCCAATATCGCCGTGATCGGCGCGGCGGTGCTGGTCGGCTGGACGGGACAGGCCTGGCCCGATCTCCTCGTCGCCGGCGTGATCGCGTTGCTGTTCCTCCATTCGGCCTATGACATCATCCGCGACGCCCGCCGCGAGCTGGCGGAGCATGCGACGAGGGCGCAGGCATGACTGACGGCAGCTACACCCCGCCGCTCGGGACCGGCGACACCGCCGATTACGACCGTGCGATCCGGCGCTGGACCCGCGAAATGCGCTGGCGCTATGCGATGATCGGGTTGCTCGCGGCACGTCCGGGCGAGACCGTCATCGATGTCGGGTGCGGCACCGGCAGCTTTGCCGTGATGCTGAAAGCGGCCGCCCCTGGCATACGGGTCATCGGCATCGACCCCGATGAGGAGGCCTTGGCGATCGCGCGCGCCAAGGGACAGGCGGCGGGCGCGGACATCCAGTGGGAGCGCGGATTTGCCCGCGATATCGGTTCGCGCGCCGCCGATGCGGTGACGTCGAGCCTGATGTTCCATCAGGTCCCGATGGCCGAGAAACGGGCGGGTCTCGCCGCGATGCATGCGGCGCTTCGGCCCGGCGGCAGGCTCGTGATCGCCGATTACGGGCGGCAGCAGGGATTGATGCGGCTGTTATTCCGCCTCACCATCCAGCGGCTCGATGGCGTGACCGACACCCAACCCAATGCCGATGGCGTGCTCCCCGAGCTCGTCCGGGCTGCGGGGTTCGACAATGTCCGGGAGGCGGCCCGCATCCACACGATAACCGGCACGATTGCGTTGATCATCGCGGATCGGCCCGGCTGACGAGGAGCAGCGGATGGTCATCAAGGCAGAGCAGAAGGCGATCCGGAAACAGGCCGTGCCCGCCTTTGCGCTTTGTCTTGCGGTGCTCGCCGGCCGGCTATTCGGCAGTTGAGCCCGGCACGCGGGCGGCGGCCGCGCTGCGCCCACTGTACCAGAAGCCGGCAACCAGCACGCCGATCGCCGCGATCTGCGCAAGCACGGTCTGGGTCGTCGGAAACAGCCCGAGAATCTCGATGCGCGGCACGTTGGCGAGGGGCATCACGCCGAGGATCCCGGCCTCCTGCAGCCCGGCGACGCCCTTGCCGGCGAGCACGACCGCGAGGATCGCGATCAGGATCGCGCTCCACGAGAAGAATTGGGTGATCGGAAGCCGGGCGCTGAACCGGAGCATGACCCAGGCGATCACGGCGAGCAGGCCGGCAGCGGTGGCAGCGCCGGCCAGCATCGCCATATCATTCCCCTCCGCCCAGAGCGCGGCGTAGAACAGGATCGTCTCGAACACCTCGCGATAGACGACGAGGAAGGAAAGCAGGAACAGGAACCAGCCCGACTGGCGCGACAGCGCCGCGGTCACTTTGGCCTTCACATAGCGCTGCCACGCCTCGGCATTGCTCTTGCCGTGCATCCAGATGCCGACGCTGAGCAGGATGATCGCCGCGAACAGCGACCCGAACCCTTCGGTGAGCTCGCGCGATGCGCCGCTCACGCTGATGAAATAGGTCGCGACGAACCAGGTGGCGATCCCGGCGGCGAGCGCGGCGATCCAGCCGCCATGGACGAAGCCGAGCACTTCGGTGCGCTCGGTCTTTCTGAGGAACGCGATCATCGCGATGACGATCAGCAGCGCTTCGAGTCCCTCGCGCAGCAGCACGCCGAACGCGCCGAGGAAGCTCGATGCGCCGCTCGCCCGCTCGGGCGCCAGCGCGGCTTCGGCCTCGCTGAACAGATTTGCCAGCGAACGGTTCGCCACTTCGACTTCGCTGACCGGACGCCCTTGTCCGATCGCCGCGCGAAGCGCGCCCATCGCACCTTCGATCCGCGCCATCAGCGCCGCATCCCGTGCAGCGAGCACCGGCTCGACCGGCTCGAAGCCGTCGAGATAGGCGGACAGCGCGAGATCCGCCGCGGCCTTGCGGTCGCCGGCGCGATAGGCAGCCAGGCTCTGGGCGAGCCGTTCGCGCGTCAGCGCGAGCGAACCATCGACGCGCACGGTCACCGCGTCGGGATGGCGGCGCAGATAGGCAGTGAGCGCGGTCGCTTTTTGCGAACCGATGTCGGCCGCCAAAGCGGCCGGGGTGACGCCGACCAGCGCCGCCAGATTGGGATATCGGGCGCGGATCGCCGCGTCCTCGCGCCACAACCGCTCGCCCTCGCGCGCCGCCGCTTCGGGATAGGCGATTTGGCCGGCATGGAAGGCCAGCGCCCAGCGATCGGCCTCGGGCAGCGCCGCGAAGCTCTGCATCGCCGTGCCGTCGAGGCCCTGGCTGATCACCTGATAGAGGCCGAACAGGCTGCGCTGATCGGCACGCGCCTTGTCGGTGAACGCGATCGGCGGGGGATCGAGCCCGGCTGCGTCGCGTCCATGGCCGTCGCCGTTCGCGCCATGGCAGGATGCGCAATTCTGCGCATACAGCGCGGCAGCGCGCGTGAGCTCGGGCGGAGAACTGGGCGCCAGCGGAACCGGATAGGCCGCGAGCAACGCGGCGGCGAGCGCCCGCGATTGCCCGGCCACCGCTTGCGGCGATTCCCTGGCGGCGATTGCGCTGCGCAGGGCGGCCGATCGACGGAGCAGATCGGTCCTGGCCGAGCCGGGTGCCAGCGTCTGGATACGCGTTTCGACCTGGCCCGCGAATTCGGTCATCTCGGCATATTCGGCGGCGCTGATGACCTTGCCGCCAGAGACCGCGCCCGAATAGTCGACGGCGATATAGTCGAGCAGCCGCCAGGTCGTCTGCACCTCGGCATCGCTGGCCCGCGCCGCGAGCGGCAGCGTCAGCATGGTCAGCGCCAACACCAACCACAGCAACAAGGGTCGGCGCGCATCGGCAGGGGTGGGAGCAGCAAGGTGGCCGGGGCGCATCGACGAGTCCCTTGTTAAGAATCGTTCGCGATCTGCACCCTCTAGCAGGTCGAGGGTCAAGGGCTATTTCCAAATTCGGCGATCGGATCGCCAACGGCTGGCCAGGCTTGGGCTCAAAGCCCTGGATCCGCTCAATGGCGCGCGGACAATGTACTGATCAGCGGGCACCCGACCTGATCGCCGGCGCTGCAGGCCCGAACGGTGTCGGCGAGCACCCGCTCCATGCGCTTCAAATCCACGATTCGCGCGCGAACCTGCTTGAGGTGCGAGGCCGCGATCTCGCGGGCATCGTCACAGGAGACAGTGTCGGCGGTGGCTATGCCGAGCAGCGCGCGGATCTCGTCCAGCGTGAAGCCCAGTTCGCGGGCGCGCCGGACGAAATTGAGCCGCGCGACATCGGCCGTGCCGAAACTGCGATAGCGGCCGCGTCGCGCGGCCTTGGGCAGGAGCCCGATACGCTCATAATAGCGGATCGTCTCGATATTGCAGCGGGTGCGCCGCGACAGCTCCCCGATTGCGATGGTCTCCGATGTCGTCATCTGCTGCTCGAAATTGGGGGTTGAGTCTGTAGCGGCTACAGACGGTAGGGTGCGATTCCGTTGATCGCAAGGAGTCGCCCATCGTGTCCGGACCGCCTGATTCCCGTCCGCCTTCGGGCGCGCGCGGCGCCGCCATTTTTACGGCCGGCGGCATCGCGGCAGCCTTTGGCGTCGCGTCGTGCTGCGCGCTGCCGATGTTGCTCGCCACCGCTGGCCTCGGCGCCGGTTGGCTCGGCGGTATCGCCATGGCTGCCAGCCCGTATCGGACGCTGCTGCTGTGCGTGAGCGCGCTTTTCCTGATCGGCGGCGCGGTCCTGCTCTGGCGGCAGCAGCGCATCGCGAGGGCCTGCGGCCCCGATGGTGCCTGTACGCCGCCTGGCGTGCGGGTGGTCCTCCTCATCGGCCTGCTGCTCGGCGCGATCCTCCTCTGGCTCGGCTATTCCTATGTCTGAGGGCTCGTTCATTCCCCAATCGACGCTCACCTGTCCGCTGTGCGGGGTGGCAAAGACCGAGACAATGCCGACGAGCGCCTGCCAGTATTTCTATGACTGCAGCGGGTGCGGGGCGGTGCTGCGGCCAAAGGCCGGCGATTGCTGCGTCTTCTGTTCCTATGGCACCGAGCCCTGTCCCCCGATCCAACTCGCGGGACCGGACGCCGCCTGCTGCCGCTAGCCGGACGAGGCCGGGGCGGGCCACCGCCTTAGCGGCGGCCCGGGAACAGGGTTTGGAACCGTGCCGGCTATTGCTTTGCGATCGCGGTCACCTCACCGGCATTGCCGCGAACGGTCAGGTCGAAGGCAATTTTGTCCCCGACAGCGACGCCGCCCAGCAGTTCGGGCTTTGCGGTGAACGCCATCGTCATCGCCGGCCANNNGAGCTTCNGGNATCGGGCCGTGNTNGAGCGTGATCNNGCCNGCCGNCTTGTCGANCGCGGTNACGGTGCCGACGCCCTTGCTCGACTTCGCCTCGGCGGGCATCGCCATATTGCCCGACATAGCGTCCGTGCCGCCGGGCGCGTCGGCCGTCGCGGTGTTGGCGGGTGCCGCCGTATCGCTCGCGGGCTTCTCGCCGCAGGCGGCGAGCAGCATGGCGAGGCCGAGTGCCGGGGTCAGGTAGAGTGGGTTCATTGGTCGTCTCCTTGCAGGTTGCGGGTTGAAGCGGGCGTCGCGCCGGGCCGGCGCATCAGGAGGTAGGCGGCGGGGATCACGAACATCGACAGGAGCGGCGCCGTGAGCATGCCGCCGATCATCGGCGCGGCGATCCGGCTCATGACCTCGGAGCCCGCGCCCGAGCCGACCAGGATCGGCAACAGGCCGGCGATGATCACCGCGACCGTCATCGCCTTGGGCCGGACGCGCAGCAGCGCGCCTTCGCGAACCGCGTGCTGGACCTCGTCGGCGGCGGGTTCGGGCCCGCGCGCCTCGAGCGCATGCTTGAGATAGATGAGCATCACCACGCCGAACTCGGCGGCGACCCCGGCCAGGGCGATGAACCCGACCCCGGTTGCGACCGACTGGTGATAGCCGAGCAGGTAGAGCAGCCAGAAGCCTCCCGTCATCGCGAACGGCAAGGTGCCCATGATCAGCGCCGCTTCGCCGACGCGCCGGAAGATCAGGAACAGCAGCAGGAAGATGATCGCCAGCGTGGCAGGCACCACCAGCATCAGCCGGTCGAGCGCGCGCTGCAGATATTCGAACTGTCCCGAATAGGCGATCGACACGCCCGGCGAGAGCTTGACCTGCCGCGCCACCGCCGCTTGCAGGTCGGACACCACCGAAGCGAGGTCGCGCCCGCGCACATCGACATAGACCCAGGTCGAGGGCCGCCCATTCTCGGTCTTGAGCATCGGCGGCCCGTCGGCGATCGCGACCTTGGCGACGGTGCCGAGCGTGATCTGCTGGCCCGAAGGGGTCAGCACCGGTAGCGCCCGCAAAGCCTCGGGGCTGTCGCGCAGCTCGCGCGGATAGCGCACGCTGATCGGATAGCGTGCCAGCCCCTCGACCGTCTGGCCGATCGTCTCGCCGCCGATCGCGCCGGCGACGATCGCCTGCACGTCGGCGATGTTGAGCCCGTATCGGGCCGCTGCGGCGCGATCGATGTCGATATCGACGTAACGCCCGCCGGTCAGTCGTTCGGCGAGTGCCGAGCCGACGCCGGGGACGGCCTTGGCCACGCCCTCGACGTCGCGCGCGATGCGGTCGATCTCGGCAAGGTCGCTTCCCGATACCTTGACGCCGATCGGGCTCTTGATGCCGGTCGCGAGCATGTCGATGCGGTTGCGGATCGGGGGCACCCAGATATTGGCGAGTCCCGGCACCTTCACCGCGCGGTCGAGCTCCTCGACCAGCTTCTCCGGCGTCATGCCCGGCCGCCACTGGTCGCGAGGCTTGAAGCGGATCGTCGTCTCGAACATCTCGAGCGGTGCCGGGTCGGTCGCGCTCTCGGCACGCCCGGCCTTGCCGAACACGCTCTGCACCTCGGGGACGGTCTTGATCATCCGGTCGGTCTGCTGGAGCAGCTCGGACGCCTTGGCCGCCGACAGCCCGGGCAGTGCCGAGGGCATGTAGAGCAGGTCGCCCTCGTTCATCGCGGGCAGGAACTCGCCGCCGAGCCGCGACACCGGCCAGGCGGTGGTCGCGAACACGAGCAGCGCGATCACCAGCACCGTCTTCGGCCGCCGGAGCGTCCAGTCGATCGCGGGGCGGTACGCGGCGGTGAGCGCACGGTTGATCGGATTGGCCTGCTCGGACGGGATGCGGCCGCGGATCAGCCAGCCCATCAGCACGGGGACCAGCGTCACCGACAGGATCGCTGCCGCCGCCATGGTATAGGTCTTGGTGAAGGCGAGCGGCGCGAACAGCCGCCCTTCCTGCGCCTGAAGCGTAAACACGGGCACGAACGACAGCGTGATGATGAGCAGGCTGAAGAACAGTGCCGGCCCGACCTCGATCGCGGCCTGGGTGATCACCCGCCAGCGCTCGGTGCCTTCCAGCCGCTCGCCGGGATGATCATGCTCCCAGCGCTCCAGCGCCTTGTGCGCGTTCTCGATCATCACGATCGCCGCGTCGACCATGGCGCCGATCGCGATCGCGATGCCGCCCAGCGACATGATATTGGCGTTGACGCCCTGGAAGCGCATCACGACGAAGGCCGCGAGGATGCCGAGCGGCAGGGTCACGATCGCGACCAGCGCCGAGCGGACGTGCCAGAGGAACAGCGCGCAAACGAGCGCGACGACGATGAACTCCTCGATGAGCTTGTGGGTGAGGTTGTCGATCGACGCGTCGATCAGCTGCGAACGATCATAGGTCGGGACGATCGCCACCCCGGCAGGCAGGCTCTTCTTCAGTTCCTCGAGCTTGGTTTGCACGGCTGCGATGGTGGCGCGCGCATCGGCGCCCGAGCGCAGGATGACGACGCCGCCCGCCACCTCGCCATCGCCATCGAGCTCGGCGATGCCGCGCCGCATTTCGGGACCGACCTGGATAGTAGCGACTTCGCCCAGCGTCACCGGGACCCCGCCCGCGGCGGTCCTGAGCGGGATCGCGCGGAAATCGTCCAGCGACTTCAGATAGCCCGAGGCGCGGACCATATATTCGGCCTCGGCCAGCTCGACGACGGCGCCGCCGGCCTCCTGATTGGCGCGCTGGATCGCTTCGACGGCCTGGCTGTGGGTGACGCCGTAGCCGGCGAGCTTCACCGGATCGAGCACGACCTGGTACTGCCTGACCATGCCGCCGATGCTCGCGACCTCGGCGACGCCGGGCAGGCTCTTCAGCTCATAGCGCAGGAACCAGTCCTGCAGGGATCGTAGCTGCGACAGGTCATGGCCGCCGGTGCGGTCGACCAGCGCATATTCATAGACCCAGCCGACCCCCGTCGCATCCGGCCCGATCGCGCTCTTCGCCGCCTCGGGCATCCGGCCCTGCACCTGGTTGAGATATTCAAGGACACGGCTGCGCGCCCAATAGAGATCGGTGCCGTCGGCGAAGATCACGTAGACGAAGCTGTCGCCGAAGAAGCTGTAGCCGCGCACGGTCTTTGCACCCGGTACCGACAGCATCGTGGTTGCCAGCGGATAGGTGACCTGGTTCTCGACGATCTGCGGCGCCTGGCCCGGATAGCTGGTGCGGATGATCACCTGGGTGTCGGACAGGTCGGGCAGTGCGTCGATCGGCGTCACCCGCACCGCCCAGAGTCCGGCGGCGACCAGTGCCAGCGCACCCAGCACGACGAACAGCTTGTTCGCGACCGACCATAGGATGATGCGCGCGATCATTGCCCTGCCTCGCGCGTCATGCGGCGCAATGTCGGCCCTTCGGGCGGCTGGTCGAAGCCGAACCGCACCCGGTCGCCGACCTTGAACCCGCGCGCGAGCGCGGGCGAGCCGAGCCGGAACGTCATCGTCATCGCCGGCCATCTGAGCGCCGGTACAGGGCCATGATCGAGCGTCACGCCGCTGGCGTCGATCTTTCCGATCCTGCCGACCGCTTCATACAGCGCGGGCTGCGCGGCGGGTGGCCGAGCGGAACCCCCGATCGGCCGCGCGGGCACGCTCGACAGGCTCGCTTCGGAATCGAGCAGGAACTGGCCCGATGCGACAATCTTCTCGCCGTCGGAGAGACCCGCGAGGATCTCGGTCTTGCCGCCAGCTTCGCTGCCGGCCTGGACCTCGGCCGGCTGATAGCGGCCCCCCGCAAGTGCCAGCATGACGAGCGTGCGCTTGCCGGTACGGATCACCGCTTCGGATGGCACGAGCAGCGCGGAGCGGCTCGCGCCTCCAAAGTCCACGCTCGCGAACATACCCGGGCGCAAGCGTCCGCCGCGATTGGGCAACTCGATCCGTACCGTCAGCGTGCGGCTCTCGGCCTGGATGTCAGGCAGGATCGCGGCGACGCGGCCGGTGAACCGCTCGCCCGGCCAGGCGGAGAGCGTCGCCGTCGCGCTTTGGCCGGGGCGGAGCTGCCCCGCCAGCGCTTCGGGAACCGCGGCGTTGAGCCACACCGTTGCGAGTCCATTGACTTCGGCAAGGGTTTGTCCGGCGGTAACGGTCATGCCCTGGCGCACGCCGAGCGTCTTGATCGTGCCGCCGGCCGGTGTCGCGATCGTGATCACATTGTGCGGCCGGCCGCCGCGCTCGACCGCGGCGATCGTGCCGGGCGGCATGCCGAGCAGCGCGAGCCGCTGGCGCGCCGCCTGTGCCAGCGCCGGATTGCCGGTTCGGCGCACCGCAAGATACTCGGCCTGGGCGCCCGCCCATTCGGGAATGAGCAGGTCGGCAAGCGGCGCCCCCGCGCCGATCACATCGCCCGGCGCCCGGGCATAGACGCGTTGCACAAATCCGGCGGCGCGCGCCTGGACGATCGCCACGTCGCGCTGGTTGAAATCGATCGTGCCGGTGGCGGTGAGGCCGCTCGCCAATGCGCCGCGTTCGGCGGTGGCGACACGAAGCCCCAGGCTTTGCACCCGCGCCGGATCGATGGCCATGCCAGGCGCGCCCTGCGCGCCCTCATCGGCGTATTTGGGCACGAGCTGCATATCCATGAACGGCGACTTGCCCGGCTTGTCGAAATGCTGGCTCGGCACCATCGGGTCGTACCAGTAGAGGATCTTGCGGCCGTCCTGGCCGGCCTGTTGCGGCGGCGCATCGGTCCGGCCGAACTGGGCGATGCCGTAGCCGGCGGCGCCCGCGGCAAGCGCAAGAACGGCACCGGCAAGCCCGAGCCGGGCGCGGTGTGAAAGCTGGATGGTCATTGGTCACCCCCATAGGTCAGCACCAGCCGCGCGGCGTCGCGCGCGACGGTGGCTTCGCGGTCGAGCATCTGGAGCGCGGCACCGGCGAACATTGTCTGGGCCTGGATCAGGTCGAGCAGGGTCGCACGGCCGGCGGAATAGCTCACCGTCTCGAGATCGGCCCGCTGGCGGGCAAGCGGGAGCAGCGTGTCCTTCGCGCGCATCCATTGCCCATGGTGCATGACATGGTCGGCAAGGCCCGCTTCGAGCTCGGCGCGCAGGGCGCGCCGGACATCCTCACGCTGCGCCAGGACGGCCCCTTCGCTGGCGACCGCGGCGTCGATCCTGGGATCCTGACGCTTCCGGGTAAACAGCGGAAGGCTCATGGTCGCGCCCAACGAGACCATGTCGCCATAGCCACTGCCGCGCTTCTGATAGGCAAGCTCGAACCCCCAATCGGGACGCTTCTCGGCGCGTGCCAGCGAGACATCGGCCTCGGCGGCACGCACGCGCGCGATCACGGCTGCGAGATCGGGATGCCGGTCGATCGTGGCGCGCAGCGCCTCCGGCTCGATCGCGAAATTCGGGATCGCGCCCTCGATCTCAGGGCTGGGGTCGCCGGTCCAGCGCGACAGGATCGCGCGCGCGCGCGCCACTTCGGCGGCGACCTCGCTGCGCCGGTCCTCGAGCGCGGCGATCGCCTGGCGAATTTCGAGGGTCTGGGCCGGGCGCGCCGAGCCCGACGCGACGCTCGACGCTGCCGGCGCCACATATTGCGCGAGCTCGGCGAGCGCTTGGTCGAGCGCACCGAGCCGCCGTTGCGCATAGGCAAGGTCGATCCAGGCAAGCGCGGTCGCCACCCGCACCCGGCGCAACTCGGCCCCGGCATCGGCTTCGGCGACGCCGATATCCGCATCGGCCTTGCCGCTGCGCGCATGGCGCTTGGCGAGGTTCGGTACGTCCTGGCTGATACCGAGCCGTGCCATCGTCATCTCGTCACGACCAAAGCGAAAGGCGGGCGGCCCCGAGATCGGAACATTGTCGAGCCCGGCGCCGAGGCGGGGATCGGGCAGTTGGCCGGCGGCGGTCGCGGAGGAACGCCGCGCCTCGACGTCGAACGACCGCGCCTTGAGCGACGGCGCCTGCGCGGCCGCGACGGCCAGCGCGTCGTCAAAGGTCAGCGGGTCAGCGACGGCCGCGGTGGGAAGCGTCGCGAGCAGCGACGCCAGCAAGAAGGTGCGCATGGCGATCTCCTGACATGGAAGCCTGCGATGCCGGCGGGGCGCTGCCGCCCCGCCGG
>FUFK010042285.1_pt1 | contig 25436 bp, 19 predicted proteins | sample 1021851 | NCBI WGS metagenome assembly FUFK01 (sample SAMEA51879418, study PRJEB19060) | metagenome | reverse complement strand
CAACGTCTCAGGGGAGCGCTTCGTTCGGGAACCACGCACCTCGAAGCCAAGAGCGGATACGGCCTTGACACAGCGTCGGAACTCAGGCTCTTACGATTGGCCGAACAACTGAATGGGATTGACCACCTGCCCACCATCGACCCCACATGGATGGGTGCCCACGACGTTCCTTCCGGAGCAACGGCAACGGACTACGTTGAGTCACTCCTCAGCGAACAACTCCCCGCAGTCGTCGACCAGGGCATTGCTCGGTCTGCGGACGTCTTTTGCGAACCCGGTTGGTTCACGGTTGAGCAGAGCGAGGATGTGCTCAAGGCATCGCGGAACGCCAAGCTCGACCTTCGCATGCACGTGGATGAGTTCGTCGACGGTGGGGGCGGTGATTTAGCGGCTGCTCTGGGCGTTACGACCGCCGACCACGCCTACCACACCTCCATGGAGACGCGCCTCCGGATGGACTCGGCCGGCGTCAACGCTGGGTTCCTGCCCGGTACACCGTACGCCATGGGCGATGAATGGCCCGACATGGACGCGATTGTTGAACACGATCTGCGCTTTACGCTCGCCAGTGACTTTAATCCAAACTGCAGAACGATGAGTCTGCCCTTCATGGCATCCCTGATGGTGCAACGTTGCGGCATGCACCCGTTGGTTGCACTCGCTGCCATCACCGTGAACGCTGCGAAAACCACGCCTCATCCATCCGGTGCATCCCACGGAACCATCGTCGAAGGGGGCGTTGCGAACTTCAACATCGTTGACGGCCCGAATTGGGAAGCCGTCACCCTGAGTCCATCGGACACGCCGTTTTCGGGCACCGTGTTGAACGGACAATACATCGCACACTGATTTATTCATAACATTGACTCGACGCACGTTAACAGCAATCATAATTTGAATAACTATTGAGGTATTTTCATGGCATGGATAGAGACCATTGTTTGCTCAGGCCGAAAAGGATCGGATGCCCGATTACGTCGTATGTTGAAAGTTCGCCAAGAGTACAAACGGCGCCAACCTGGCTGCATCGGAGCCTGGCTGGGCCTTGGTGCNGAAAACAAATCAATGATGNTGGTGCAATCTGCTTTCGAAACATCCGCAGACTGGAAACGAATCTCTGATGAGATACAGGCCACGTTGGATGTTGAGGACGGTGGCATCGACGGCATGATGCTCGGGCCTCCGTTGGTCGGAATCTTTGAGATTCCAGACGATGAGCTCGAGAACCTCAAGTTTGGCGATCAACCGGGAAAATGACGAACACGATCCGTCGCATAATGTGAGTTATGCGACAAGGAATGGTTATGAGGTGCCGGTGTCGTAGGATGGCCTGTGTACGCAGCGGCGCAGTGTTGCGTTTTTTACACGGAGGTTGTTGTTGTTTCTCATTTTCGACCGATTTCACGCTCCAAACCCCCCCTCAAAGGAGGAAAATGATGCGTTTTGACCAATTACGCACAGAAGTGTTCAATATCCTGACCGTCTCGTCGGCATGAAGAGCATGGCCGACATCCAGGGGTACTGCATGAAGTGCAAAACGTACGGACCAATCCTACGGGGTCAAAAAATTGCGATGGCCAACGGTCGAACGCGCATGGCCGGATTTTGTTCACAACCCGGGTGCGGTGGAAAAATTTCCAAGATCATCGGTTGAGCTTCACGACCACCCACCGAATTGGTTTAATAGAAATGTCAGGTGGCTTGGTTTACCTAGGGGCTCGTGGTCTAGGGGTTTATGACGTTGCCTTGACATGGCAAAGATCGAGAGTTCGATTCTCTCCGAGCCCACCATCCGTCGGTGAATGGAATCGGTTGAATTACATTCATTAATTCAATCAGCGGAGACTACAGTAATTGCCGAGCAAATAAGAAATAATTAATCTTCATTGTTGCTGATGGTTTCTGGTTCTGGAAGGTTCATCTTAGCAACCGGTTTATCTTCCTCTTCATCGAAGGTGAAATCCGTTGAACCACCCTCCCAACTACGTACGTCTTCGGATTCATCAAAGGATTCTTCGGGTATGGTTGCATGAGGGCCAACAGAATAGATGCTTGGATCAATCGGTTGTTCCACTATTGATTCGCGCACTTCAGATGCCGTAGGCGCCTCACGTTCCTCCATGATGCCGCCAGCGTGAAACGTGCCACACTCCGAACATCGGTACATGCCCTTTCGGTCAAAGCAACCACACACAGGGCATACGGCGTAGCCCCTAAGTTGGTCTAATGGGTCCTTTTTTGTCATGGGCTCACTCAATGAACATGTCTTCTTGATATCCAGTGACCAAGTCGCCCGTTCCATCTTCCTCGATGGTTACGGTACCTTCATCGTCATCAAATTCAACGATTTTTCCAAAGACTTCTTCGTCGTCAAAGACCAACCCTATATGGGAACCAATGTCGATGTCATCATCGTCTTCACTGGAATCAAGGTCTTCATCATCTTCTGAATCTTCGTCGTATTCATCCTCTTCTTCGTCGTACGCTTCGTCGTCTTCAGAAATGTCGTCCTCTTCGTCTTCGGTGACCTCGTCTTCATCACCTGCTTCTTCTTCCTCTGAAGCATCAGAGGCATCAGATTTGTCTTCCTCAAACTCCTTCATGGCTTTTGCGCGGGCACGCCATTCCGGTGCTTTGATCAAGTGCAGGAATAATGTCGCGCCCATTCCAATGGCTGACAAGATAACGAAAAGGACACCATCCCAATAGAAGTTCGTGGGCATTGACAACGAGCCATTTTCACCTGCCAATGGCGTTAGTGAGTTCCTACAACCATCCTTCTGGAACTTTTCATCGCAGGGATATATGTCGCCTTCTACGATACCTCCACCAGGAATAAGCCCTGAATCGTTTGGTTCGTAGGCGATATTACCTCCACTTCCATCAACAAATCCGAACATGCCGTTTGCAATGAAGATGGCAATGAGGAGGCCAAAACCAACATGGAGGATTGGCCAAACTGTGTCGTTCCATGATTTTGACATCATGCGCTTTTGCCAAGGTGAAGGGAAGACTTTCTCTTCAACCAACTCCTCCATGGTTTCGTAATCTTCCATTGAACCGATGAATTCAGTAATATCGATGCTACCATCACCATCGACATCAGCTCCTTCCATAATAGAGCTCACTTGTTCAATGTCAAGTTCATCGCCGTATTTTTCTTCAATCATGGTTTTGAGTTCGCTTAGAGAAATAATGCCGTTTCCATCAGCATCGAGTTCGTTGAAGAGGCGTTGGGCCGAAATATCATGCTCATCCATCAAATCTGCAAGGGCCGAGAGTGCAAATAGGGTGCTGCGACCGTCCTCAGATGCATCAGCGTCTTGGCCTTCTTCATCGGACTCGTCCTCAAGATCAAAATCTTCGTCGTCAATATCGTGTCCTTCCTCTTCGTCCGTTCCATCCTCAGGTTCTTCTGCGGTGGTTTCGGCTGATTCTTCATCATCCTCATCCGACGCATCGTCCTCTGCTTCAGGTTCTGTTTCGGATGTTGATTCACCCTCAGCACCTTCATCCGCTGCAACTTCAATCTGCTCGGATTCATCTTTAACCTCTTCAGGAGCAGCAACGTCTTCTGTGACCGCATCTTCATTGGACTCTTCTGATGATTCGCCCATCAGAATTTGGTCAAATTCGTCAAGGTCAATAACACCGTTTCCATCAGCATCAATTTCCGTAACCAAGCGATCAACTTGCGAAGGCGGCAAATCTGCAAGGTTCAAACTGAGGAGACCTCGCTTCAATTCGTCTGAGTCAATGGTTCCATCACTGTTTTCGTCAAACTTTTCAAACAATTTTCTGATGTTGATGCCCGTATCAGCTACCCATTGTCGCAGAATGTCAACGACATCATCAGCCACAAAGAGCACCCCACATTCGGGGCATGAAGTAGAGTCCAAGGGTACCAAAGCATTACACGCACCACACTCACCAAGTTCATCCTCGGAGATGCCCGAGAAATTTGTCCCACACTCCGGACATTCTGTGGAATCAATGGGAATGACCGCACGACAGGCACCACATTCGGCCATGGCCGCAGCCTCAATTTCTTCATCCGTCATCTTAGCACCATTGCTGACCACGGGAACTGGCAATATAATAATTGATGGAAGATAACCAACGGGAGCAGTAATTCCTTAGAACTCCAACACCGGGTCAACATCACGGAGGACNGTTCATGGAGGGCATGCAGACGTTGGACGCATCTCGGCCAGAAGACGTTTACCTGGCTTTGGATGAAACCATCCTGCAATCCAAACATGCCGTCCATTGTTATAGCAGGCTGCCAATGCGACAACTCCTTCGCTACATTTCAACCAATAGTGCAGAGATGTGGTGGCTTTCAGAACATGAGACTCCAAGAGCCATTGCGCCTGAGCCAGATCAGGTTTTCGCGCACATCAAATCCACCACTCAAGAGAAAACTTCCNTGATTGTTCTCGAGGGNATCGATTGGCTCGTTCGCCGGTCGAATGAAACAACGGTGCTTGAAATGCTTCAATCGCTTGATGGCCTTTCAAGAGAGCGAGAATTTCATGTGGTTCTTGCTGGTGATTCCCTATCGCTGCAACCAACTTTTTGGGCGAGAATGTGCAGTTTGGCTCCTAAAATCCAATCGTTAGAGACCGATTCAGGAAGCGGGAATCACATCATTGAACCTGAAGAGCCTGCTTTGCAAGCGCCGCCTGCAAATGATGTGTCGTCGAATGATGAAACCGTATTGGTGCATTTGGTTAATCTACCTCAGGCTGGATTCACCCATGCCGTGTTGGCAAGGCGGATGTTGCAGTGGAAAAGAATGGGATTTGACCTTGCTGCTCTTGAACCTGCCATGGCAACCAATGACCTGACAAAGGCACATGCCATCTATACCACTGTAGAGGACGATATCATCCAAGCGATTGACGCCATTCGGTTGATGGACCAGCGAAATCAAGACTTAACGGTCAGTGAACGCGAACGGTTCGACTACAGATTCATGGCCTTGAACGAAGTAAGCCAGGGATACGAGGAACTTCTCAGCCTCTTATCATCGAGGTAGGCGCCCGTGTTCAGCCTCTATTCGTGCAAGCCACCCCCCAGTCCTGAGTGATGTTGCGAGTTGTTTGAGTTCGGCAGAGGTCGAACGATCTGTGACAAACGGCCCTGAAACAGTTCGTACGCGTTGAATGAGGCCACAGACATGAGAAGAAGATGAGTGTGTTGCGTACTCCAAGGCTTCAGAAGCTATCAGTAATTCACATGCGAGGACTTCAGAAAGACGCCGAACTGCACATCGGAGATTCCAAGCAGCCGTGGCACCCATGCTCACATGGTCTTCTTGCCCAGCGGAAGTGGTGGTTGAAAAAGCAGCACGTGGCGCAGCATGACCGTGCATTTCTGCGAGCGAAGAACCTGCGACATATTGCACAATCATCAGGCCAGATTCCAATCCTGAATTCTTCGCCAAAAAGGCCGGGAGTTCACTTCGAGCAGGGTCAAGCATCTGGTCCATCCGCCGCTCTGATATTGAGCCCAATTCAAATGCTGCCAACGACATGGCATCGCAGGTGAGCGCAATGATTTCCCCATGGAAGTTCCCCTGTGAGACCACCTCATGAGNACCAGGATNAGCAGGTTCGGGGAAAATGAGCGGATTATCTGTNGCACTGTTCAACTCGATTCGAAGCACCTTTTCCAATCGTTGGAATGATTCGTAGACGGCACCATGGACTTGTGGAGCACAACGGAAGGAATACGCATCTTGAACTCGGTCGCAGTCTTCATGCCCTTCGAGAATCTCAGAGCCTGAAAGGATGGCGCGTAGCCTTTGGGCAACAGTGATTTGTCCAGCATGAGACCTTGCTTGGTGAACCTCTGGCCTNGACGGCGTGAGGCTGCAGGAACGTGCATCCATTGAAGCGGCCANGATAAGGTCTGCCAGAATCAATAATTCATTCAGTTCTTGGTGCGCGATGGTAGCATAAGCAGTCATTTGACTGGTGCCGTTGATGAGTGACAATCCATCTTTTGCAGTTAATTCCACGGCGACGAGTCCCTTGTCAAATAAGACCTCCTTTGTTGGGACAAGTTCCCCGTCAATCAGCACCTCGCCTTCTCCAATGAGGGCGAGAGCGAGGTGGGAAAGGGGTGCTAAATCGCCACTGGCGCCGAGACTGCCAATTCTAGGCACGGCGGGGTGAACATCGTTGTTGAGGTAAAGAACAAGTTGTCGAATACAATCCGGGTGTATGCCAGAATGGCCTTTACACAACGAGTTCAGTCGCACCAGCATCATGGCTCTAACCGCTTCAATGCTCATGTTTTCACCAATAGCCGTTGCATGTGAACGAATCAAATTCAGTTGCAATGTGGCCAAATCCTCATTGGATATACGCTCGTGAACAAGAGCACCAAAACCTGTGTTAATGCCGTACACGGTTTCGCCCGTGTCAACAATACGGTCAACAACGGCACGCGCTGCATGGATGGCTGGCCAAGCGTCTTCAGACACTGCGACCTTGGCTTGTTGTTTTGCAACCATCATGACCTCTTGGGGAGATAGAGTGGCGCCATCGGCATAGACGGTGGGCAGTTCACTCATCGCCCCAACCTCCAATTCCATTGAGAACACCATCGTCGACCATGGCCGGTAATGTGACAGTGAGCTTTGGTTCTTTTTCCATCGCACGTTGGATGGCGGATACCGCTCCCGAATTACGAGCCCAAGCCCTTCGTGCAACGCCGTTATTGACGTCCCAGTGAAGCATGCTNTTCAATCGCTCTGCTGCTGCATCAGACCCGTCTAAGAGCATGCCAAATCCACCATTGATAACTTCGCCCCAACCAACGCCACCCCCGTTGTGGAGGCTGACCCATGTCGCGCCACGAAACGCATCACCGATGGCGTTGTGGACAGCCATGTCGGCAGTAAACATGGACCCGTCGTTAATGTTAGCTGTCTCCCGATATGGGCTGTCGGTTCCCGAGACATCGTGATGATCTCTTCCGAGCACCACAGGTGCTGAAATAACGCCGCTGGCGATGGCATCGTTCATGGCCAGGGCAATTTCACGACGACCTACATCATCAGCATACAAGATTCTCGCTTGGCTGCCCACGACGAGATTATTGGCTCCTGCTTGCTCAATCCAACGAAGGTTGTCATTGATTTGTTGGCGAACATCATCGGTTGCTGAATCGAGCATTTGCCGTAGAACATTGGCCGCAATTTCATCGGTTTTTGTGAGGTCATCTGGGTTCCCACTGGTGCATACCCAACGATATGGGCCAAATCCATAATCAAAACACATTGGGCCCATGATGTCTTCAACATATGAAGGATAAGCAAAATGCCCGTCGTCGTTGACCACATCTGCACCAACACGGGAGGCTTCTAGCAAGAAGGCATTACCATAATCCCAGAAATACATCCCGCGTTCAGCCATGGTGTTGATGGCCGAAGCATGGCGGCGGAGGGTGGCTTGGACCTCTTTTTTGAAGCGTTCAGGCTCTTCAGAAAGCATGGTTGAACTTTCCTCATAACTTCGGTCTGCAGGGAAATATCCACCCTGGTAGGGATTGTGGAGGCTCGTTTGGTCGCTACCTAAATCCACACGTATGTTGCGCTCAACGCACCGCTCCCATAATTCAACGACATTGCCGATAAGGCCAATGGAGATGGTTGATTTTTGTTGAGCAGCATCAACCATCATGTCAATGGCATCATCGATGGAATCCGTCACGGTTGTCAACCAGCCCTGCTCATGCCGTTTACGGGCGGCATGAGCATTGGATTCTGCGATGATGCATGCAGCACCGGCGATGGTCGCAGCTTTTGCTTGAGCACCTGACATGCCGCCAAGGCCGCTTGTGATGAACGTGACTCCCGAAAGGTCCGCCTCGTTTTCCAAACCGAGATGTAATCTTGCAGCGTTGAGAAGGGTGATGGTGGTCCCGTGGACAATGCCTTGTGGACCGATGTACATGTAGGAGCCAGCGGTCATCTGACCGTATTGCGTGACGCCCAATGCATTCATGCGTTCATAGTCGTCCTGGCTCGAATAGTTGGGGATGACCATGCCGTTGGTCACCACAACACGTGGTGCGTCAGGATTTGAAGGAAAGAGCCCCAATGGGTGACCGGAATACATGACGAGCGTTTGGTCATCTTCCATTTCGCAGAGGTACTTCATCACCAACCGGTACTGCGCCCAATTTTGGAAAACAGAACCGTTACCACCGTAGGTGATGAGTTCATGTGGAAATTGAGCGACGGCTGGATCCAAGTTATTGTGTATCATCAACATAATCGAAGCCGCTTGTTGTGATTTTACGGGATAGGCGTCGATGGGGTAAGCCTTGATGGGGAAGGAAGTAGGCCGATATCGCCGCATGAGAACACGCCCGTAGGTGTTGAGTTCCTCCAAGAATTCAGCGGCGAGTGCATCGTGGTGCTCGGCAGGTATGTAGCGCAGTGCATTACGGACTGCGAGTTGCTTTTCGTCAGGCGACAAAATTTGGCGTCTATTCGGCGCATGGTCCACAGTCAAATCCATGCCCGGATGAGCCGGCAGTTCAGAAGGTATCCCCTCGAGGACTGATGCTCGCATACGGCGCACATCATCCTCCATGCCCCACCTGTCATGCGGGATGTCCTTGAGGCTTGTTCTCTAAACACCAACAAACGAACGGGCATAACATCAAAAACAGGCGACTTTGACAGAAAAATGAGCCCGCATGTCTTCAGACGATGTGATCATCGCAGAATTGAACGAATCGTCCAATTCATCCGTGACACGTGAATTCAATTTGGTCATGGGTGCGACCCTTGCGATCTCGTTAGCCTTTCTTTTTGTCTCAGCCGTGTATGGTGATGCATTTGTCGGCATGATGGTCGATGATGACGCTACAAACGAAGTGCGCGTACCCGTCTGGGAACGTCATAAACTCCCCTACGAGACGAGCGGGGACTATGGAGTAGCACTCGAAGTTGGGCCCTATGAAGTGCTTCCAACAGAGAATGCTTGGAATTCCACTCATCACTTCGTTGAATACACGATACCGATGGAAGAAGGCGGGGCGGCTCCAAATGGATTGATCAGTCTCGCCGTATGGAGGCCAAACGTACCCGAAGGCGTTCAAGTGCCTGTTATAGCAGAAAGCGGACCTTATTTCCAAGAGGCGAGTGTCGAAACACCTTCCATTGAGGTTCCAGGGAGTTGGCTCGGTCAAATGTTCATTGACCAAATTTTACCCCACGGCTACGCCTTTGCACAAATTTCCGTTTCTGGGACCGGGCGTAGTAATCACTGCATGGATTTGATGGGTACAGCAGAGCAATTGGGCAATGATGCTGCTGTTCGTTGGCTTGGAGAACAAAGTTGGTCAAACGGTGCAGTCGCATTGATTGGAAAATCCTACGACGGTAGTACGCCTTGGCAAGCAGCCATGTTTGGCTCTGAACACGACTACCTGAAGACCATCGTGCCTATTTCTGGTCTCATCGGTGTAAAGGAATTGATGTGGAAGAACGGGTCATCTGAAGCACGTGCCCCCATCATGCACAACGGTGTTTACGGTTCGTACGGTATCGATGGAGATGAAGAAGACTACCAGAATTTGTGCCCCGATTACATCATTGGACCCGGAACGGGCGTTGGTGCATGGGCCTGGGGAGGTGAAGCTGCTGGTAGTTACTGGGCGGAACGCTATTTCCTTGACCGCGTGCTTGAGCATTACACGGGGAGTGTGTACTTGATTCAAGGCATGCACGATTGGAATGTTGACCCACACATGGCCGTGCCGACCATCAACCGACTCATCGATGCCGGTATTGAAGCCCGAGGTTTATTCGGACAATGGGACCACGACTACCCCGACCGACCCGTCCAACTTGACGACCGCTCTGAANTGGGTGGAAGGGGCGGTGAGGCCTTCCCTGAGATGATTCGATTTGATTGGATGCAAGACATGCTCGAGTGGTTTGATTATTATCTCAAGGGCATTGGTGAACAACCAGGTCAGTGGATAGAGATTCAATCAAACCAAGGCTCATGGCGNATTGAGGACCGCTATCCGCCAGCCGATGNCGTGGTTCAATCCTTTGAATTGGGCACCGATATGGCCAACATTGGTGGAACGACCACAGTCCTGCCCGATGCATCATCGGGACCTGTTTGGGAATCTGCTCCTCTCGAAAACGACCTCTACATTGCTGGAATGCCNCGGGTNCATGTTGATGTGACCACGGCAACAGTTGGCGGCCAACTCTATGCATTATTGGAAGATTGTAATGATCAGGGACAGTGCATCCACCTTGGCCATGCCATCATGGATCTTCGTTATCATGCTGGTGGCGACGAGGTGAATACATGGACGCCAGTGGTTGAAACCATCAATGCAAAGATGGAATTCTTTGCCATGGATGCCGAAGTTGAAGCAGGCCACGTATTGCGCCTCTCCTTGCGCTCAACGGGAGAAGACTACCTCCCCGCCAGTACTTCTTCAGTGGTGTTCGTACAGGAGGGTCCATCCTCGACCTTACAACTCGATACCTTTGAGCCAAGTGAGCGTGATTATTTCACTCCGCCAGCTTGTACCCATGAGCGTTGTCTTCAGGCTGAATAATCGGCATTGAATGGTCAGGATTCCACTTTGAGAAAATCAATCCTGAAAAGATCATGATACTTGAAAACAACATGATGCCGTTTTGAATTCCCAAGTCTGTGTTCTCCATCAAATAACCTGCAACGCTGGTGGAAGTTGAAAAGGCGACTGATAAAATTAACATGTCAACTGAGAACACACGCCCGCGGACTTCATCCTCTACCCACTGTTGCATCATCACGGTTGAGAGGACCCAGTTGGCTCCACTGGCGCTGTGAGCAAGGATAACCAAGATGACGGTCAACCAGAGGGCGTATGGGACGCTCAGACCAACAAAGAAATAGATGCAACCTGACAAAACGATGAGGTGTCCAACCAGGGAAGGCCACCGCTCTTCGTCTGTAAAGAAAGCCCTCGCAACAATGGGTCCAAGGCCCGTACCTACTCCCCTGGCGAAGAAGAATAGACCAAAACCAAACGCTGCACCATAGCCCTGTACATCGGCACCCATGAGCACCAAGTACACGCCTGCGAGTCCGCCACCGGCAATGTTCCAAGAGGCTTTGGCGAAGACGATGCGAAAAAGAGGAGGTTGACTTCGAATGCGTGACCAACCCCGTTTGATGTTGGCGTAAGCCGTTGAGAACCAAGGTCCCTTCATGGACGGATCAATGGTTTGGGGCAAGGTCAATTTGATGAGAAACAGGGTGCCGAAAAGGAAGGTGAGTGAATCGACGATGAACGCGGCATTCGTGCCCCAGATGGAGACAACCACGCCGCCTAACATAGCGCCTATACACAAGGCTGTCGACCACGAAGCAGCATCAAGGGCGTTCGCTGTGGCTAAATCNTCCTCTGAAACGACATTCGGCAGTGAGGCGCGTTCAGCCGTCATGTAGACGCCGTGAAGCACCATCATGACACCGGATAGGCCGATCATCCACACGATATCACTCGCGTCATTTACCAACAAGAACACGAGAGCAAGCACCGCTTGNAGAAGGTTTGAGACAATCATCAACATTTTCCGATTATAACGGTCAGCCATGAGACCAATCAAGGGCTGGAGAATTGCAAATCCAGCCATGCGAACGGTGAACAGAAGGCCAAGAAGGAATTCACTTTCCGTATACTCGAGGATGAGGAAAAACAAGGCGATGGTGTTGAACCATTCTCCGAGCATCGATATAACGGCAGCAATCCACAGCCGCCGAAATTCGCGATTCTCACGAATCAATTGCGAGTACGTTCTGGATGCCATCACTCCTCCTCCAAGTGCATGGAGGAATCAGCGAGGGTACAAACGATCCATTTCGAAGTTGGTGTGTTGGAGACAGCCGCAGTGGAATGAAGAGGAACCAAACTGTTGGCTTCAGGAAAATACGCAGCTAAATTTCTACGTGGAATTTCATAAGGCACGACAAGCCAATCATCCGATTGCCTGACTTCTTCATTGAAATGGCTGGTGATGTTCACACGTTGACGTGATTTCCATCCTCTTTCAACCATGTCTTTTGCATTCATGAACAACACCCTGCGATGGCCGCTTACGCCTCGATAACGGTCGTTGAGCCCGTAAATGGTGGTGTTGTACTGGTCATGGCTTCGCAATGTCATCAACACATATTGGTCATCTTCTATNTGTACATCGGGCAATGAGTGGGTCATGAATTGAGCCCGACCATTTTCGGTGGCAAATGATTGGCTGTCTTTTGGAGGATTCGGGAGGGCAAAACCGTTTGGAAGACGTACTCGCTCGTTGTAATCATCAAAACCGCTAAGCGACTGTTCCATGAGCGATCGTATGCCATCATAATTCGAAACCAAATCCAGCCAATTCAAGTGTTCATCACCGAGTGTGGCCGCAGCCATTTGCGCAACAATCCAAGGCTCGCTGCGCAAGTCAGGTGATGCTGGAGGTAAGCGGCCCATGGACCGGTGAACNTGNCCCATTGAATTTTCAACACTAACAAATTGCTCACCTGTGGATTGTACGTCTTTCTCGGTACGTCCAAGACAAGGCAAAATTAACGCTTCTTTTCCAGTGATGAGGTGTGACCGATTTAATTTGGTTGAAACTTGAACGGTGAGGCCAATGTTTTGAATGGCCTTGGCCGTTAAATCGGTATCCGGCGTGGCGGATAGGAAATTACCGCCCATGCAAAAGAACACGTCCACCTTCCCATGTTTCATGGCATCAATGGCATGAACCACATCGTACCCATGGTGGCGGGGGAGTTCAAATCCAAGCCCTGTTTCCATACGGTCCAGAAATGCCTCACTCGGTGCTTCCCAAATTCCAACGGTACGATCGCCTTGAACGTTGGAATGACCGCGAACAGGGCAAAAGCCTGCACCCTTTCGGCCAACATGGCCGTTCATGAGGAGGAGGTTGACAACTTCTTGAATCACGGATACGCCGTTTCGGTGTTGAGTTAATCCCATGGCCCAACAAGCAATGGTTGCTTTGGAATTCGCAAGCAATCTGCCTGCATCACGAATATCTTGTTCTGATAGACCTGAATCAGCCGTAATGGCATCCCATGATACATCCTTTACTGCATCGGCCATGGCTTCAAATCCATCCGTTTTTTTGTTGATGAAATCACGGTCGACAGCGTCCGCTTCCAATTGTATTTTGATGAGGCCCTTCAGGAGGGCAGCATCGCCTCCAATTCTAACTGGAAGATGGATATCAGCCAGCGTTGTAGACCGGAGATCGCCTTTCATGTAATCTTGAGGATGCTTGAATCTTGACAATCCTGCTTCTGGAAGAGGGTTGACGTGGATGATGCGCGCTCCTTGTTTCTTCGCATCACGTAGAGCCGTCAACATGCGAGGGTGATTGGTACCTGGATTCTGACCGATGACCAGAATCGTATCTGCGTGGAGAAAATCATCGAGGGAAACGGTTCCTTTGCCTATACCAATGGTTTGGCCGAGGCCTTTGCCACTTGATTCGTGGCACATGTTTGAACAATCTGGCAAATTATTGGTGCCAAAGGCACGAACAAAGGCCTGGTAAAGAAAAGCGGCTTCATTGCTGGTACGGCCAGAGGTGTAGAAAACTGCGTTATCGGGCGTAGAACATGCTTTTAGGGCTAAGGCGAGTTTGTCAAAAGCATCTTCCCAAGAGATGGGTTCGTATCTTGAGGATCCTGGCGCCAGATAGGCGGGATGTGAGATGCGTCCAAGGTTGTTTAATTCATAATCGCTCATTTCAGCCAGTTCTTGGACCGAATGCTGACTGAGGAAAGCTGGTGTGACATTCGCTTTCATTGCTTCATCAGCGACCGCTTTTGCACCGTTTTCACAGAATTCAAACGCTGTCCTGTGTTCAGGGTCAGGCCAAGCACAACCTGGGCAATCAAAACCCTCTTTTTGATTCACCATTCGAAGAGTTTTGATGGTCTTCACGGGGCCCATTTTGGACAGCCCATGAATAGCAGATGAGGTCACAGCAGGAATTCCGGCTGCTTTTTTCTTGGGCTTCTTCAATTTCAAACGCACCCTGTCGGGAGGTGTTCGAGCGCGTGGTGCTGGACGAATGATAACCCCTCCGAGACGATGGCGTATGCCGCCCTTCTCAATGGTTCCGCTGAATCCTGTCATCAACAGGCCCAATCACGACCGCTCGGTCGCCTTTCGCAAAGGACACAAGGGTCATGTTCGATGAACGAGCAGTTTTGGCCGCTAAACTTGAGGCTGCTCCGATAGAAGCAATGATTGGAATGTTCACTCGGGCCGCCTTTGCTACGATGTCCCAACCGCAACGTCCCGATAGAAGAAGGGCTATTGGCGATTCGAGATTCTCGGAATTCAACACGGCACCCATGACCTTGTCGACTGCATTATGCCGACCAATATCTTCGCGAACTAAGAGTCCAGGCTTCGAATTGAACATGAGACCCGCTGCATGCATGCCACCTGTTGTCTCAAAACCGGGTTGTTGCGCACGCATTTTTTCCAATGCATTGATCACTTCTTCGACATGAACGCCTGATGCTGGCGAAGTTACTGAAGGTGTTTGTTCAACCAATGCACTCAATCGGTCTTGTTCACAACCACCGCATGACGTGGTCACGATGGTGCTGCGCGATGGGTGTGCAAATTCGCCATCAACCTCTACGCGGATGTGATAGTCACCATCGTCCGCATCAATTTTGATACGGTGGCCACTGGCAGGAGGATGTATGTCGTATTCACATCTCAAATGGCCTGTGGCGAGGTCCTCAAGTTGCTCTGGAGATGCCAATAAACTGGTTACGTGCGATGAGTTCACATGAATGTGGATGAGGCATTCGGATGCGATGATTTCGGTATCGATGCCGATTGCACCCTCTTCGTATCGATGAACGGTCTGACGAGTGGTGTTCTTCATGCACTCTCTTCCCCCTCACGTAGGTGGTCAAGGTCAAAAAACTCGAACTGTAAAGAGACCAACTCTTCACTCGATGTTGCTTCTGAATATGCATCAAGTGGCTCCCTGTTCAATTCAAAGAAACGTTGGCCCCAGCGAAATGCACCCAGTATTTGCTCTGCTTGCTCGCGACGACCAAGAAGGTAGAGGACTGCAGCCATTGCTTCAGCAGTTGTCAATTTGCCAGGTTTCCCCCAATTTACCGGGTTGGCAGCGAGGAGAAGAGGAAGCATCCGTGGTTTTAGACGAGTTCGCTTCATCACGGCCTCAACCGAGGTCTCAATATGAGCCCAACTGCAATCCAATCCGACCAAAGCGCCGTTTTGTTCGTTGAGAAGTGAGTGGTCTTCGGGCCCGAAAACTTTGCCGCACAGCGGCTCGAGGATGATTCCTTTTTTTGGGATCGTTTTGATGGATTTGTGGAGGCGTAAATCTCCACGTTTTGATGCGAGTACAGCCGTGTTCTTCTTTGGGTCATCCTGAGCCAACCACAGGGCGTGAACGGAGATTGGGCGCAAGCCCTCACCTCAAATCGTTGAGATAATCACCAAAGGTCATGCCCCTTGATGGTCCAGCATTCACATGGCGAGATTCTTCGGCAGTTCGTTCAACCATGAGTTGGATACTCAAGACTCGCTCGAATTTCCGCACAACGGAATCCGTTGGCTGTTTTCCCGACTCTGCCGCTTTGATAATGTTGACCGTTTCTGCCATTTTCTTTGCCAATTGTTGTTGGCTCCACTGGCGATCACTGCGAGCTTTGGCAATACGCTTGTGAAAATCGGGCGCTAACTCCTTTGTAGACCGTGCCATGATATCGTTTTTCTTTTTTCGTGGCGATGGTGAAGACGCGAAATTACGAGAACGCTTCAACCCCGGGGCTTCTGATTTCGGAGCTAGATTCATTTTCTCGACGCAACGGGCACATGCAGCAACCTCAGTTTTGCCAGTGGGAACGCGTTTCACGCCAACCTTCACTGCACCGCAGAGTTCACATTCGCCCATGAACAAGAACCCTTGGTTACGCTCTTTGAACCCTTTGTTGCGCTCAAGAGGGAACCACATGCCACACAGACCTTATACACAGTCGGCTTTTCGTTGAAGTGATAGGCATGGGTACGGATGTTGAGCGCACCGATGGCAACTTGCCCAACAATGCAGACGACGATCTCCGTTCTCTCGAAGAAGCGTATGCCGAACTTCGGGAAGAATCACAGCANCTNATCAACGAGCGGACCAGTCTGGAAGCAGAAATGCGGACGCTTCGTAAGAAAATTGAACGCCTTGAAGAAAACGTCAATTTATTGAAAATGCCACCGCTNATTGTCGGCCACATCCAAGATATNCTTGACCATGAGCGTGCCATTGTTCGTTCGTCAAACGGGACAGTGTTCCAAGTATCACTCAACCAACGCCTTGACCCAGAGAAACTCAAACCAGGTACGCGAGTTGCCTTGAATCAAGACAGTTTATCGGTTGTAGAACTCCTCCATGAGGCATGGGATCCAATGGTCAGTGGAGCCGAAATGGTCGATAAACCAACCATTACATACGCTGATGTTGCTGGCCTTGACGAACAAGTTGAATCCGTTAGGGAAGCCATTGAATTACCGCTCGTGAAACCGGAATTATTTGAGAAAGTCGGAATTGTTCCTCCAAAGGGCGTTCTCCTTGTCGGCCCTCCTGGTTGTGGCAAAACGCTTCTCGCCAAGGCCGTGGCGAACCATACAGAGGCCACATTTATCCGCATGGTGGGCAGCGAACTTGCCCAAAAGTACATCGGTGAAGGTGGTCGAATGGTAAGAGAATTGTTTTCCCTTGCAAAAGAGAAAGCTCCGAGCGTCATTTTCCTTGANGAAATTGATGCAATTGGCGCCAAGCGNCTNGATGGTTCAACCAGCGGGGACCGTGANGTCCAGCGTACATTGATGCAGTTGCTTGCAGAATTGGACGGTTTTGATGCGCTCCAAGATGTGAAGATTATTGCGGCCACCAATCGACCCGACATCCTCGATGACGCACTTTTGCGACCGGGCCGGTTTGACCGAGTGATTGAGATACCCATACCTGATGATGCCTCAAGAAAGGCCATCCTCTCGGTTCACCTCAAAAGCATGAATACCAAGAAAATCAACATTGGCCGGATTGTGGATCGAACCAAAGGCTATTCCGGTGCTGAACTCAAAGCCACCTGTGTTGAAGCGGGCATGATCGCCATACGAGATGGACGCTCCGCTGTCACCAATCAAGATATCATGGACGCCATCACTCGTTTGGACAAGAAAAGAGCCCAAGGCACGAGTGCTAGGTCTCCCGAAGCCTTGTATTCGTGAGAATGTACAAAGAACATTCAAAGACCCAACGCCTTGGCACAAGGCATGGTTTCTCAGTTGGTTGAATGTGTGCCGAACATCTCAGAGGGCCGAGATCAACAGAAAATTGAACTCATCGTTGATGCTGTACGCAATGTTGCGGGATGCACCATCTTGGGCGTAGAACCCGACCATGATTATCATCGAACAGTCATCACATTCGCTGGCTCACCCAAAGACGTGGTTTCTGGAGCCATTGCCTTGATTGAAGCGAGTATTCAACATCTAGACATGCAAGCGCACAAGGGTGAACATCCGCGCTTGGGCGTGGTGGATGTATGTCCATTTGTTCCTTTGCAGAACATTACCATGGAAGAATGCGCAGAGTTGGCTCGAGAGGTGGTCGATGAGATCGCTCAACGCCATGATGTTCCGTTATTCCTCTATGGCGTTGCTGCGGCAAGACCGGAGAGAGTTATGCTTTCGGATTTACGCAGGGGAGAATATGAGGGACTCAAAGCACGCCTTGACGACGGTGAAACCACGCATTCGGACGCGACCAGATTTCCAGACAAAGGTGCAATGAGCTGGTCGCCCTTGGTCGCTCGTTCTGGAGGAATTACTGTTGGCGCCCGCTCAATTCTTGTTGCTTACAACGTTAACATCAAGGAAAAGGGTGCGAGGGTGGCCAAAAAAATTGGGTCAATCGTTCGAAGCAGCGGGCGACTTCTCAAATCAGAAAATGGAGGAAAAATTCGGTCGAGAGGCATGCTGCCAAAGGTGCAGGGCATGGGAGTCCCGGTCGATGAATTAGGAATCTCCCAAGTTTCAATGAACTTGCTNGATGTGGAAATCTGCCCTCTTCATTTGGCGTTTAAGACATGCGAAAGCATCGCTTCTGACCATGAGGTCTCCCTGTGTGGTAGTGAAATTGTTGGATTGGTGCCGCTTTCTGCCATGCTTGACGCAGGTCGCTTCTTCAATCCAGATGCTGAGACAGATACAGAATTGGTTGAAACAGCTGTGCAATGTTTGGGCCTCAATGAACATCACGAATTTAATCCGCGGGAACACATCATTGAATGGGCCTTGAAGAAGGAGGTGGTTGAATGAATTGGATGGACATGACCGTTCGCGAATTTCAAGCCGCTCTTGCCTCATCTTCTCCGACACCTGGAGGTGGCACGGCAGCAGCAGTCTCGTTGGGGCAAGCAGCATCCCTTGCCATCATGGTGTGCGACCTCACTATCGGTAAGGAAAAATGGCAGGCCGGTTGGGAAATTGCAGAATCAACGCAAAAGTTAGCCATCCCCATGATCAATCGGTCCGGAGAACTTGCAACAGAGGATAGCGATGCGTTTGATGAAGTGATGGCGAGTTTTGGACTTGCGAAGTCCACAGATGAAGAAAAACAACAACGCCGTTTGGGTATACGCGCTGCAACGTTGAAAGCCGCAGAAGTACCGTACGAAACAGCAACATTGGCACTGGAGTTACTCAACAAACTCCCAGAACTGGCCCGATACGGTAATGCCAATGCCGTCACCGATGTCGGTGTTGCTGGTTTGCTTGCAAGTGCAGCTGCGAAAGGTGCCGTCTTTAATGTTGAAATTAATTTGAGCGGACTTCCAGAGGATTATGGCACTGATATTCGAGAACAAATGGACGGGCTGAAGGAGAGAATTCGTTTGAAGTCTCGAGAAGTCATGGACGCTGTACGAGACCGTATGTCAGCGTAATCAGCGCACTTGGCTGCCTGGTTCAATGGACCCGTCTACAGTAACCAAACGAACCACGCCATCNCCGTTATCCGCAGCCAACATCATCCCCTCGGAGGTCACTCCTCGTAGGGGGCGAGGCTGAAGGTTTTCAACAAAGACAACAAGTTTTCCTTCCATTTCTTCTGGTTTGTAAAACTCTTTCAGGCCTGCACAAATCGTCCTTCCGTTTTCGCTACCATCATCCAACTTCACCACGTACAATTTATCGGCGTTGGGGTGGTCTTCAACGGTCTCGATTTTACCGACCCGTAGATTGACTTTGAGGAACGTATCAAAATCAAGATATGTAATTCCTTCTGGTTCTTTTTGCATGTTTTTTCCTCCTTTCTTTTTCTTTCCGCCTTTGACGCCATGTACGCTGTCGTCATCGCTTGACTCTTCAACGAGGTCTTGTTCAACTGCCAAGATTTCTTCAAGGTCAAGTCGCTCAAATAATGGCTTTGGTGGTTCATCACGCCAAGCCAACGGTGAATTCCAATCAATGGCATCCTTCCACATCATGTCTTCGACCGCACCATCGTGGCCAAGACCCTCCCACAGGCGTTGTGCACTGTGGGGAAGGAATGGTTGTGTGGTGATGGATAGGAATCTGGCAATGCGCCAGCAAAAAGCAAGGGTAGCAAGACTTTCTTCGTGGCCTTCTTGCGGCTCTTTGAGGTGCTTCCATGGAGCCGCTGCTTGAAGGATTTGATTTCCGTACTGCGCCACATTCATGATGCTGCGTAACGCTTCTTTGTACCGATGGCGTTGAAGCGAGGTTGTTATCTCAGACAATGACTCTTTGAGATGAAGTCGGTGTTTTTCTACTGATGCATGTCCATCGTGTGCTGTAAAAGGCGTTGAGCCTGATTCATAGGGTAGACGTGCACCCAAGGTCAAGACGCGATGAACGAAATTACCGTAAGCCGCGATCAATTCACTGTTGACCTTTTCTACGAAATCGGGCCAATTGAAGTCCGTATCATGATTTTCTGGCATGTTAATGCTCAGGTAATATCGCAATGTGTCAGGATCGTATCGTTCCAAGAAGGATGGAAGCCAAACGGCGTGTTTCCTGGATTTTGAAAATTGGCCCCCTGCCAACATGAGGTATTCCATGGCGGGGACATTGGATTCCAAAGCGAATTCACCTGGTCCGGGCAAAGCGATGGGGTCGTTGGCGGTAAGTCCTTTGTGAACATGATTCAAACCGAGGATGAGGGCAGGCCAAATCACCGTGTGGAAAGGAATGTTATCCTTTCCGAGGAAGTAAAGGTGGCGAGGAACAACGCCGCCTTCAGCAACGGTCCACCACCGTTTCCAAGTCTCTGATCCATCTGGAAGTTTGTCGGCATTCCTTTGAGCCCAAATTCGAGCGCATGTCGAATAACCCTGGACGGCTTCAAACCAAACATAGACACACTTTCCATCCCATTCATCGCCATCGATTGGAACAGGAATGCCCCATTCCAAATCTCGAGTCACAGCACGTGGGCGTAAACCCATGTCCAGCCATTGTTTTGTCATCGCACGAACATTTGATTTCCATGCTTTCTGTTGCGATGCAGCGTGCTGCTCAAGTGCATTTTGGAAGAGGTCGAGACGATAGAACAAATGCTCTGTCTCTCGAATTTCAACCTTGGCTGTAGGGTTCATTTTCGAAACGGGATTCTTCAATTCAACCGCTTCGTATGTTGCTCCACAAGCATCACATTGGTCTCCACGAGCGCCATCTTCACCACATGCGGGGCATGTACCTTCGACATAGCGGTCAGGAAGGAAGCGTCCGGATCCGTCTTCGTGTGTTTCATAGTACTGTTCCATGGTTTTCCGTTCAAAAAAACCGCCTTCATCGAGGGCCNGGAAATTCTCCTGAACCATACGCTGGTGTTCCGCATCACTTGTTCGGTTGAACAATGCCCCACCAAAGCTTGGTCCACGTGGGTCGATATTCATTGACCAACTGCAACCCAGCTCAAGCAGTGCTTGAAGATTCATGGAGTGGTACTCATCAACGACTTGTTGAGGCGATATCCCTTGCGTTTCTGCCGTGACCGTGATGGGCGTACCATGCTCATCAGAACCCGAGACCATCAAGACCTTGTTTCCCATTGCGCGTTCGAACCTAAATTGGATATCGGGGGGAAGATAACATCCTGCCACGTGACCGAGGTGGAGTGGGCCGTTGGCGTAGGGCCAAGCGACGCAAATCAACACGTGTTCTTCGGTCATGAGGACCCACTACAATCCCCCCAATAGCCGATGCTTCTTGAGGTTCACCCACGCCTCAACCCTTCAGGTGGCATCTCCCATTATCAAGCGTCATTTTCAAGAACCCACCACCCGTAGGATAGAATACGCCCGAAGGGGCAGGGGTCTGCGAGACAACATGCCCAGTGACCTAATCGCTACAGCAAGCGTTGCTGTAAATGCCACCGGCGAAGGAGACATGACGCTCCTAATTTTTTACATCACATTGGCACTCGGGGTGTCCTTTTTGTGTTCGATATTGGAGGCCGTTGTTCTCTCTACGCCTCAAACATATGTCAATATCCTCCAAAACGAAGGAAAGCGGACGGCCGATATGTGGGCGCACCTCAAGGACGACGATTCTGTTCGCCCACTGACGGCGATTCTAACGCTCAACACCATCGCTCACACCATGGGCGCGGCCGGTGTCGGTTCTCAAGTACAGCAAATATGGGGTGTTGAAGTCTTGACTTTCGCTTCTGCAATTTTGACGTTGGCGGTGCTCTTTCTCTCTGAAATCATCCCGAAAACACTGGGTGCTGCTTACTGGAAGCGATTATCAACGCCATCGGCCTATTTACTCACTTGGTTTACCAAAACCCTCTTCTTTTTGATTGGACCCATTCAATTCATCAAATCCATTTTGCCCAAATCAACGAACTCCATGGTCACAAGAGACGATGTTGCAGCCATGGCNGATCTTGGAGAAATAGAGGGCGCACTTGAAGAAGCCGAGGAAACCATCATCCACAACCTCTTGGAACTTCGTGATGTTATTATCGATGATGAAATGACGCCACGCACCGTTGTATCAGCGTTCGAAATGAATAAGACAATCGCAGAAATTCTGAAAGAAAATTCGATTCTTAGATTTTCACGGATCCCCGTTTACGAGGACAGCATTGACAATGTCCGAGGTTTGGTTATTCGCTCAGAAATCCTCATGGCAGCAAGCAGGGACGAATGGGAAGTTCAACTCAAAGACATCATGAAGCCAATTCTAAAATTGGATATGGGCTCAACGGTTGATCAAGCACTGGATGTATTCCTCAGTAATCGACAACAATTTGCAATCGTCCGTGATGAATTTGGAGGAACTTCAGGCATCCTCACCATGGAAGATGTGATGGAAAAACTCCTTGGAAAACAAATCGTTGACGAATTGGACCCCGTAGAGGATATGCGCGAACTTGCTCGTGAAAAGGCAGCTCAAGCCGAGGAATGAGGGCGGAAATGTTCGTCCAGCCAAGCATCAACGGCTGTTGTTCTCGAACGTGATTCGTGGGAGCCGGAATGCTTCAAGTCTTTGAGCAGCGAAGTGGTGAGGGGAATAGGATTCTGCTCATCTTCAATGAGGCCAAGCAAGCGTTCGTGATGAATGGAGCCTAAGCGCTCGTCTGGGATGGCTTGAACCAACAATGCACGTTCTTGTGGCATCCCCCAGGCGGGGACGTCGGCTTCATCCAGTCGTTTGAAGGAGGCTACTCCTTCATTTCGTGCATTGAAATGACGCAGAGTCTTTCGCAGGACGATTGGTCGAAGAGATGATGGTATTCGCAAAATGTTGCAGGTCTCGTCAAAAATTTCTGTATACCCTGTCATCGGAGATTCCAATATCCAGCCCAGGAAGTTCATTCCATCGTTCAACTCCTTGCGTCGTTTACTGATTCGCAGTCCAACAAAAGCCCCGATGCTGTGCCCGTAGTGAACGATACCAGATTCGAAGAGTTCTGGTCGTTCACGTTGGAGGCTATTGATTGCTTGGATGAGCAACGTTGTGGATTCTTCAGCAGACCATTTTTCTAATCCGTCTGATATTCCATGCCCCGGAAGATCTACGAGCAAAACGCTCCATCCACGCTTCAAGAATGATTCAGCACGGTCAACCATTCTGCAAGAGGCAGCCGTCCAACCGTGGCACATCCACACAAGGGGCATGCCAGCTTGTCCTGTTGCGATATAGTGGGCAAGATGATAGCCATTGACGTTGATCATGCGTTGGTCATAACGACCGTCATCAAGTGCTGGTTTACGACGCTGGGGTGCGCGAAACGACCACTGAGTGACCACTTCAAGATAGGTCAAAAAAANNGTGATAAGGCACCCAAGTCCACCAAGGATGATGTTGACCGAAGAAAGCCAGGCAGAACATAGGATGCCAAACAAAAATACAGACGCAGGTAGAACATGATTGCGCTTGCGCAATGCGTTGAGCACGAGAACACCTCAATGGCTGATGAGGCTCAATCTTCTTGAGGTTTGGTTTCCTTCTCGGCCTTGGCTTCCTTTTCCTCTTTCTTTGCCTTACGCTCTTCTTGTCGCTTGAGCAGTTGGTCGCCAAAATTTCCCATGTTTTCTAATCGGGCCCAGACGCCGGTGGCCTTTTCATCTTCAGACGGCACGTATTTCACGAGATAGGCACCAAATACGAGGTCGTAGAGGCCTTGGCCCATTTCACTTCCATTGCGGAGGAATCGGTCAACAAACCAGAGAATGATGAAGATAGTACCCAAACTGAACATGATGATGGCCATGGTGTTGTCTGAATCCGTCAAGGATTGGAATTGGGTGAAGACGATGATGATACCGATGAGGGAAAGAAGACCCGTCGTGTTGACAAGAATACCGTGAAGGAACAGTGGGTTGGATCCATCGCCNCGGATAAATTTCGTTCGGGATACAAATTGTCCGAGGTTTCGGGCGAATTTCATCGGGATGAAAATGCCGTTCANGATGATGATTCCAGCGCTGACGGCATAGAGGATGGTTGTGACAATACCTGTATCCGACATCGAGATGAAAATGGCCGCAAAGAGTACACCAAAATTGATGATGAAATTGACGAGCCAAGTGATGCGCCGGTTCATCGTGGTGGCCAATTCGTAATCATCAGCGAGACCAACGGGGCGAATACGAGGAGAACGTGCTTTCTTGGCCTTCGCCGGCTTTTGTGCCTTGACTGGCTTGGCCTTTGCCGCAGCTTTGGCCACAGGCTTGGCCTTGGCGACGGGTTTGGCTTTGGCGACGGGTTTAGCCTCTTCGCCACCTGATGCTGCTGCTTTGTCGAGTAGTCCCATGATGTTCACGCTTCCTTGTAGATTCCGCCGATTTGGCGATAGATTTCAAATTCTGGAGAAGCCACGAAAGCTTCAATGGACGCTTCGGACATATTGCCGAGTTGATCGTCAACCATATTGTAGAAGAGGGCCCGCGTTTCGTCGTCCGTGGTCTCTGGTGATTCCAGCACGGCACGGTATGTTTCAAAGTCAGCACTTGCAACGAAGTCGTTCACAATTGATTCGGGGAGATGTTCACCCAATAGGTCGTCAACGATGGCGACGAAGTGCGCAAATTGTTCCGAACCATCGTCCTCTGCGGCTTCTGCAATTGCCGGTGCTGCTGGAGCAGGACTGCCACCTTGCTTCAACATCTTCCTTCGGGCCATCAGTTCCTGTAGAATGGGTGTAAGTTCAGCCAATGCTTCTTTGTCTCCGATGGCTTTCGCATCTTGATACAGCGGCTTAAGTGAGCGAAGTTCGTCTTCTACCTGCTTGAGTTCGTCAACATCCTGAACGGGTTCGTCATCGAGAAGTTCGACGACAGGTGCATCACGAATTTCTGCAACTTTATCCTCAACGGCTGCTTTTCTCATCACGATAATTTCACGGTCAAGCGAATGCCCAAAGCGGTCAGCGTACCGGTCGAGAAGAGAGCCAGCTTCTTTGTTGCTGATTCGGTCAATGTGGCCGTAAATTTGTTGCAATGGCTTTTCTGAGCGCTTGGCCCACAAATCACTGTATCCTTTTTCATCGGCGATGCCAGAAAGGGTGGTTTCAGGATTGTTCACAGGTTGGGGTAACGGCGTGGTGTTGGCCGCGGGAATAGGAACGGGGGCCGGTGCGGCGGGGGCTGCGGGTGTTGGCGCAGGGACCGGGGCTGGAAGCGGGGCTGGCATCCCAGGTAGTGGAGGAAGTTCGCCTCCAGGAGGCAACGGGAGAGGAGCAGGTAAACCGGCCGGAGGAGGCAAATCTGGCATTGGCAAAGGGGCTTCCTTTTTCTTGGATTTCTTCCCTCTGCGCAGACCCAATGGACTCACCTCGTCCCAAG